>MDSZ01259731.1_pt1 | contig 13615 bp, 5 predicted proteins | sample 811201 | NCBI WGS metagenome assembly MDSZ01 (sample SAMN05326647, study PRJNA326480) | marine metagenome | isolation source: seawater | place: Indian Ocean: North | collected 2010
ACGCATGCTCGAAGGTTCATAGCCAAGGCAAGATATAGTAGGAAGAAAGCGGCCGTAGCCGTTTTATGGAGGTTGTTTAAACGAAACCTGGTGAAGTTCTGGATACGAAAGTTAAAGCGGGCAGTACGATCATTACAGTGCCACGTTCGTGCCCATGCGGCTCGGTGCATCTACGTAAAAATCAGAAGTAACACTATAAAGATACAATCCTTCGTTAGAATGCTGTATGCACAAACACGTATCTCAAAAATGAGGGCCGCAAGCGTGTTGGTTCAGCGACATTATCGGGGACACACTTGTAAGTTAAGCTATGTTCTGACGAGGAACCTCGTATACCGCCTGCAGCAAATTTTCAGAAATTTTCGACTGCGGCAAAGTGTGCGTAAAATTCAGCGAGTTGTTCGGCGCAAAATTATTTTCAAAGACCGCTTAGGAGAATTACTCCGTTTTGCATATTTTTATACACGCGTGGATAAGGTCATTCTAGTGCAGTCGACTTATCGGGGCAAGCGTGTACGACGTAAATACAATATTGTAATTGCCGAAAAAAAAGCTTACAAGGCATGTTATGAATGTCTTCGACCGAAGTTATTTGCGGAGATTAAGTCAAAGAGCAATGAGCTAAAACATTTGTTCACATTAAAAAGAAAGCATCGGGACATCACATTACCTGTTCTATTGTTAGAAATCGAACATTATCATGGGCTAAAGGCAGAACAATTAAAAGAAGCATCCGCGGGGGCATTGCTTGTAGAACAATACAGACAAAAGTGTGCGTTCAGGATACAGAGGTCATTTCGCCTGTATTTAAGCAGACGTTTGGATGAACGCGACCTTCGCGTTTCTAGACGTACAACGAAACATGTCACTCAGTCTCAAGCTGTGCAAACGATACAGTTTGCGTGGAGGCGCTACAGGCTCAAATGCAGGGAAGCGCAAGAAGCAAAGAACTTTCTAGAAGCGATCCGATCCCAGAAGAGCGCCAACGAAAGGAAGAGAAAGTTGAAGTCTAACCGTTTGCATATTCTGAATCGTATTTTTCGAGGAGGCAGTGGGCAAGTAGGCGACTTGAGGAGTTCATTCATTTAGTGTAACCTCTATATTTTATTTATTGTTACAGTATTTATTTATAGTACAGAGTATTAGGTTTTTTTTGTGGATCGATCATTATACATCATTATATTATACTACTACATAGAAGAGTAGTGTTATTCTTCTGTTATTATATTATTATTTTTTATTATTTATTTATGCACATTAATTATTATTCTCCACTGTTACTGCTGTGATACTTCTCTTCGTTGTAGTTGCACTTACACTACAACATACAGCACATTAAAAATTAAGGTAAAAAATTAAGGTAAAAATCCTCAGAGGTTTAACAATTGGCCCCATTTACATTTATTACATTTCTCATGTTTTAAAACATGAGAAAAAACTAGTACTATTCCTTTTCTATGTTGTGTTGTTGTGTTGTTGTTGTTCGATCGATGACGAAAAAATAGATCGAAGAAGCTGCCGAACATCAATGCAAGCACCGCTCTTGCAGTACTCGAAGACTGCCCTTAACGCGTAGCGGCCACAATATTTGCCCTCAGTGCACAGCGGCCACAATATTAGCCATGTCTTCATTAAGTAATGACACAAAGGACAGCACCTTTAGCTCGAGAAGTGTTCAACTGGCCGTCTTGGCCAGGGAGCAGGGCGAAGGTATGGGAGCTAGAGTTAGAAGGTCTATTGGCCGGCCGGAACTAAGGACGCTTGATCCGTTTTTAATGTTGGACGAATTTCGAGTGGCGTGTCCAGCTGGGTTTCCCGATCATCCACATCGTGGTTTCGAGACTGTTTCTTATATGCATCCAGAATCCGAGGGAACTTTCACCCATGAAGACTTTAAGGGTAATAAAGGTAATATCGCAGCCGGAGACTTGCAGTGGATGACCGCGGGGAAAGGTATTGTTCACTCAGAGGTTCCGCTAGATAGTAGAGTTTGCAGAGGTTTGCAACTATGGATAAACTTGAAGAGTTCCGACAAAATGTGCGAGCCCCGGTACCAAGAGTTTCTCGCAAAAGATATTACGACGGCTGAAAGCGATGGCATAAGTGTCCGCATCATTGCCGGCGAGGCCTTCGGCGTCAAGGCACCCACGCAGACAAAAACACCGACAACTTTCTACCACTTCAATATACCACCTAACAAAAGGTTACAGCAAAAGATTGACCCAGCATTCAATTCGTTTGCCTACATATTTAGTGGCGAAGGCTATTTTGGGAAAGAGGCAACACATTGCAAGTCATTCTACACTGTTGCATTCAATCGTGACGGAAAAGATGGTTTACTCGTTGAAACCAAGGATCAAGCTGTTGAATTTGTCTTAATTTCTGGCAAACCTATTGGCGAACCCGTGAGTTGGCACGGGCCATTCGTCATGAACACCAGGAATCAATTGATGGAAGCATTCCAAGATTATCAAATGGGCAGAAACGGATTTGAAGGCGCCAGTCGATGGCGGAGCGAAAATGGTAGACGGTGTGGACGGTAATTGGCATATGAAGCACCAGTCAGCGCTCGATCAAGAATACGTTTATTCTACCCTCACAGAGTTGATACGATACATATACGAGAGCGTGTGTATGTATATATATGGTTTAACTACACAATTTAAAATGATTTTTAAGTGTACAGAGTTTTACAAAGGTAATATGAATTTTTACTCGTATAAAAAGAACATCTCTCCGCAGGATTCAATATTGTACCACTCACATGTCACCAGCACAGTCTTCACTTCTTCTTTGCTTGAGCTTTAGAATCGATGGCAGGGCTTACCTTGAACAAATATTCAGCCAAGTAGTCGATTGGATCTTCCGGCATCACTTTACAAGTTTCAATCAAGCCTTCGGTAAGCGAAGGAATAACATTTTTCATCAAATAGCGTCGCAGAGGTTGCGATCTAGCTTCAAGCAAATCCATTTCCTGGCGCTTAATTTCAGCCAATCGTTTTCTCTCCTCTTCTTCGGCAATTTTACGCTCTGCTTGGTCCGCGGCTTCTTGTTCTTCCTTTCGCTTTGCATCCGCTTCTGCTTGCGCCTTGGCTTTAGCTTCAGTCTCTTTCCTCGCAGTTTCAACTTCCTCCTCTGTCGGGTGGTAGTTAAAAGGCTTCGATCCCTGCTCGACGTAATCGGCAATTGAACTTGAAATTACATCGGCCGTTGTATCACTCGTTACGTTAATCGTAATACTGTCCATTTTATACAAAGATTCAAAAAACGAAAGGGCACTCTTTTCATTCTCTGCCGCAGAGGATTCTCGATACGAAGCTAACGCAGACGCAAAATCATCTTCACCTGGTGCTTGACCTTCCGGCAAAGACATAGCCTGTTCCTTTAAATATTCATCCGACGCGTCAAAGGAAATAACACCTGTTGGCTTTAGACCTTCGTCGACCTCTTCGATTGGTGGAGCATCTTCTTCCATAGACCCATCTGCCGCCTCTGGATCCGAAAATATGCCACAGGCTTCCTTCCAAGTTATTGGCAACGAATTTCCGCCTATGACCCACCCTTTATTCTCGCATGCTTTAGCTTTCATTTCAAATCTGAGCAGTTGGGACTGTAAATTTAGGGGCAATGTGTCGCCGGCAGCTTTGACAGCTTCCCGTAATTCTGCGTTCGGATCTTCCACCTCCTCTTCACCATCTTTTGGTGCCTGCGGTTCAATCATCAAAAGAGCTTTCGCACTTTCTACAGTGATAAAAGGAATGTAATAGTCCGATGCAATTTTTTTGCAACGATCATCCAAACTTAGGCCGTGCGGTGGCCCGACAACCACGACCCTCATTGGTCGTAAATCCCGGCAAACCTTATAATCCTTTACTACTTCCTGGATGTTTTCGACCATCCCAGTTGCACTTTTCCATTCAACATCCATGTTTTCCACTGAACCGCCTTCCAAAGAAAATACCAAATTAGCGTTGACGCTACTAAGATTAGGCTGGTTCATCAATAGGTTTTGCGTTTCCTCGCGGTTCAAAGATCGGACTTTGCCATAGCCGAGCTCAGTACCGATAGCCGTGACGATTTCACGCAACGTGTTTTGACTGTTATCGACTGCTACTACGTACGGAGATTCAGGCGTGTTTTCAATAATTTTGCAAATGATTGAAGCCAAGTCATTAACGTCAATGGTTGGAAGTTTGTTCTCGCCCTTTAGCCTACCACTTAAGATGGGCAAAACCGCGTTGCTGTCCATCCAGCTCGAGCGGAAAAGGCTGTGAAACACGTTCTCACCACCTCCATACAATAGTCCAGCACCGACTACGGTGGTCGACAGGTTGTCGCGGGCTACAGACTTCACTTGTGTTTCCAAATTTTTTAATTCCTTGTACCGGGCAGGGCACTTTCTGGTGTTAAAGCCGTCCTCAACTAATCCACCCTCCTCTGGTAGTTTTGTGCTCCCCCAAGTCATAAGACTGCTAACAACTACTAACTTCTTATCTCCTTCATAGCCACCTCGTTTCAGCAGACGCAGCATAGCCTTCGTTTCTGCAACGTGACCTTCGGCGGAAAAAACAATGGCATCAGCTTTCATGATCAAAGCATTTGTGCTCTCTAAGTCAGCCGAGCTGGCAGTCTCAACCAAACCTTTCGTGCTTCCTATGCCTCCTTCGACGATGGTGCCACACACTGTCGTGTCCTCCATCTCGTTCAACTTTTTTACCACGGCCGCACCAACATATCCGGTGCAATCGTGCACGTAAACGAGAACCATAGTTTACTTTGTCCGCGAAACCGCTGTCAAGAATTGTGCAGGTCCAGTTGCGCGTCAATCCAAATTTGCAAGTGAGAAAGGCGATGCAACCCTTGTAGCAGGCGATGCAAGTGGCCGGTACGAAGATGAAGTGCTATTACTCCTCACAGAAGAAGAGAAGGAAAAAAAAAATATATATATATACTGTACCACTATATCCATCATCCTTGATCGTGGAGGAGTATAATCCATCCATCCATACTCTGTCGGTTTATTATTAACAATATCTCTCTTGCCCGATTGATTCATTCTATGCCGTCTTCCCCTATCGTCCTTTAGTTTCCGTTATTTGGGGTGGGGATGCTGGCACAAGTACACTCTCACAGAAGAGATTATTTTGTAGACTATGAGTATGTAAAGGGGATAGATCTTCTATATGAAAGTTAGACTACTTGCAAGGCCTACTTTGGTAGGAATAGGGTATGGTGAAACGCATTCCGCAAAGTAGTATGTAGTTAAAATTAGGGTTACAGTATGTCATTGCTGCTCTGCTCGCATGTGCAAATCTTCGTCCACACTGTTTCGGAGCAACAGCCGCCAGACTTTCACGTCGGCCTTTTGACCGATGCGGTACAACCTGCCGATGGCCTGAGCTTCTAGCGTTCTATCCAAGGATGGTTCTGTAATGATACCATACTTTGCCATCGTCAATGAAAGGCCGGTGGCCCCGCCTAACGTCTTCATGGGAATTAGCATGACCAGCGTATCGTTGTCGCTGCGAAATTTTTCGATTGTGTTTTCTATTTTTTTTGCCGATGATGCCGACAAGACGACGCTTTCAATGCTTAGTTGCTCTTTAATCTTGCAGTCTAACAATCTTAAAAACGAAATAAATTGCGAAAATATGATTGTCTTTGCTCCTTGATCCGTCCGTTGCACATTCTTTAGGTGGTACAGAACGCGATCGACCTTGGCACCATCATCAGAGCAGGTGGCCACGTTTATACAAGGAAGCTCCGCACCCTGAATATGATCTGAGGCCATACTGGTCCCACCATCCTGATTTTGTACGGGCGTAAGCTTTAACATGTGAATGTTCTTACCGTTGCTATTGTCCACAGTATCAGCCGCTTTTAAATTTCCTACAATACACCCCGAAGTGTCTCGGAAAGACAGCGATTTCAAATCTCTATAAGCCTCTTCCATTTTCATTTTCGTTCTTTTTGCAGTTTGTTTCAGCGATCTCAAAGGTTTTAATCCTGCAAAGTTATTTCGTGCCAGTACGCTTTGCATCGTTTGTTCGACTGTTGTTGCTCGTCGTTCACGACCTGCATTTCTACGTTGTCCAGCTGCCAAATTTGCGTCTACAGCGTCAAGTCCTAAACACCGTCTCAGTTCACTTATTTGATTGTCACAGTCTTGGTCCTCAGGATCAATCTCCCGAATGTCCTTCAAACACGACAACTCAAGCTTTTGTAACGTAGCGAACGTTTTCATTTTACTACTCTTTTTTCTAACACTCTTTTCTACAGCCGACCTTGACATAAGATCAAAATTCACATTCAGTATACTTTTGACATTTCTGATGATTTCAACACTTTCCCTCAACTTCGCGAGCGCCATAACGCCACCCGCCGCAGCTTCGCCACGCCGATTACTGATTTCTGCGACGTTATTGGCCCAAGCTGAATTAGTTTGAAGTCGTATAGTATTTGTGGCCTGTACGTGCCTTTGTTGTTGTTGGAAATTAAAAACGTGTCGTTGCTGCTCCTCCTCGCGATGCCTTTCAAGTTCCCTCACTTCATGGGCGTACATGCCTCTGCCCAAATCTACCATAGCCGAGCAATAACTTCGTAAGCAACTGATGTATTTGTCAAGAAAACAATTGTACAAGCGCTTTGCTTCTAGAACCATGTATGACGATTCTGTAGAGTTTGACCCCACAATATATCTATGTTTGCCACCTGATGGCGCCACAGAAGGATGACATAAATTTTGGAGAAGGCAAACTATCCTACGGTTTGATATTCTCGTTTCATCTGTCGGGGCCACATTTTGCCTCAGTAATTTCCTGTCCCAGTCATGGACTTCTCTGCCGTATACTAGATGCTGCAGAGCATCCATGGACAACCAATCGTCAATAACATTGCAGCTGTGCAAGGTTATTTGATCGTTCACATGGGCTTTTCTATGCCTCCAAAAGACTCTCTGCATGATCCGAGATAATCTAGCCAGACCATAATAGGACCCATTTTCATACGGGGTAAGTAACGTGCGTCGTAAAACGATCGGGTCTCGAACGGGATCAAAGTCCAATACCTCAAACAACCCAAGTAGGCTATGTATTCGATCACTAAGGGGACTGCCACTGCTACACCATGCGTGGACCCGGTATAGCTTCGATACCAACTTTGCAGGTACTGACGTAATCGACCTTACCATCTGAGCCTCATCCAGCACGATTCGCCACCATTCACAATGTAATAGCGGGGATTGAATGGCTGTATAATTGTTTTTTTCATCCTCTCTTAATATTTTATACGTTGTTAAAACGACATCTGCCTTACTGAAATCGCCTACCCATACTCCATTTTGATTAAAATCATTGTCTCGGGAAACGCCATGGTATGGAACAACTTCTAGAGATGGCGAGTGCTTTTGGAATTCATCGATCCACTGTTGAAGGATTGTCTGAGGGACAACAATTAGAGTCGCCTTTATTGGCAACTCTGGCGCATTAAATGTAGGCTTCGGTTCGTCTACAGCGGACAACATTGGATTCACTCCATTGGTTCCCTGGTACGATCTTAACTTTTTCTTGTCAAAATGACTGCCGAAGCCTTGTGGTATGGTATATTCCACACTTGTCCCGGTAGTGCTCTCAGTTGCAGCGAATGTATTGTTACTCCTAGTAATAACCCCAGCTTTTTTTTTCAATTCTATCGGAATATGGACATTTTGGTATTGTTGAATTGGCCGCGGTCGAAGCAATATTAACGCAATGATTTCAACCGTTTTACCCAGCCCCATTTCATCCGCTAAAATACCTCCAACGGGATAGATGTCTTCATGGAATCTATACTTGTGCGCATCCAAGGTAACTATATGAGGCATAGTAGTGTGTACGTACAGCATCGAATTCGACGTCTTTGAAAATGAGGTTCCTTTAGCGTAATAGTTTGGACACTGGATTGGGCGAAATCCATAGTTGCCTTCATTTGCTGGAATATGCTTCATATATTCTCTATTTTCCACACTCGCCATCCACCGAACACAGCGACTTTGGTATGGCATCAGCGCGGACATTAAATTTTCTATTGGTTTGTCCAGTAATGGGGCATCAGAGCTTGGCCTGGTACTCTCAAGCAGAGATTTCAGGGAAAAGTTGGTTGGATAGGGCTGAAAAACATCTGTTGTTGGCATCCCTTTTGTATTCATTTTAGTGCCAGTTGAAATATTGAAAGGACATCTCTTCCATGGATTGCCATCCCCAGCATCAAGAGCAACACGGGGACGGTATGGTCCCCGTACAAAACCGAGCGTAAAGTTATGATCAGCAACATGCTCTAACAATTGTAAAAAACTTAGAAGAGGTTTCCGACCATGGGTCATATATGGATCCAGTCTCTTCACGCTCCAACTAGTCGCGTGAAGCAGACCGTTCTTGAGGCCAGTTTCAGGATCGTGCCCATCAAGTAGATGTATGGCTTCATGTTGATTGTCCTCCCACATAGATAAAGATTTTTTTAACATGGATAAGCGCAGCTCGATCCTTCGTTCATTCTTTGGGCGCTTTCTAAATGCACTACGATCATTCCCTACAGGCGCGAACGCAGATATGGAGCTGTTACCGCCACTTTTGAGTTGAGCAGATTTAATTTTTTTGTTGACTTTTTTTTGTGCTAATATGTTTTTTTTATTTTCTTCCAGTGGATCGTGAGTCGCTGTATTCATCAGAGACAAGTAAGACAATATGTTTGACAGCAGAATCTCCATTCGAAAGACAGCTGAGATTGCCCTGAATGAGTTTAACGAATGCTTGCGAAAGTTTTTTGAATAATTTCTTCTAATGCATGCTGCACCTTCATTTGAAATTTGTTTTTCGTATCTTAAAGCCACGCATAACAAAGTAAATACAATGTCTTTAGCGTACGACGGCCATAAATGAAGTTCCTTTTTGCTTGAGCTCATCACCCACTCATTCTCCGTGGGATAATTCCACAAAATAGATTCATCTATTCTGATATGACCTGAATCAACAGCGTCTAAAACGCGACTAATATCTTTGTTTTCCTGTAAAGAGTACAATCCACGCGGCCTAATTTTGCCGTGCCGAAGCGGTAGGCATCCTGCAAATGTAGAGCTTAGTTTCCTGTTGTCGTATTCCAACTGAAAACCTACAATATTGTCACCGACAGCAACTACCCTAGCGGTTGTCCAAGAATTTAAACATCTCTTTAGCCAGTACCGCACTAGTTTTGGTTCTCTCCTTTGACTCTGCAATGTTTGGTTAGTACCTACATCACGTGGTTCTATGAATACATCGATCGGGTCGCCTACTTTGAATTTCTTAATTGCACCCACTTCGAATTCCGTGTTATCGACTTCGTGAATAGTTATACACATCTCGCTGCTCTCATACATCAAATTTTTGTTTGGAAACCTAGTTTTCTTTAAAACCATGTGCTTCATACCAGATTTTCTAGCTGCTCTAGTCTTTCCATTGTTTTTCTTAGTCTTCCTTGTAGGGCTCCTAGGTGGCGATCGAATATCCACTTCCTCGGACACATCATCGTTTTCGCAAGTGCCGGTAGAAGTCGCTTGCAGCTCGCCCATCGTACTTTCTTTCTCAGAATTAGTTTGCACAAATGAATTATCCAGTATATTGGATGCATCAGAGTCCTTTGAACCTTTGGGACGACGAGTGACTTTACGTCTCTTTAACTTAGGACTCACGCCTTCGCTGTTTTCACTTATTTTACACTTATTCTTTTGATTTCGGCCGACTGAAGCTAGGGTTTTTGTGGGTTTTTTCTGCAAAGAATTCGAAACATTATCCGGTATATTAGCAGTCTGTGAAGTATGGCTATTGGACTCGCCCCCTTTACCCTTAACTTCCGTTTGTGTAATACAGTACGCCTCATCATATTTTGTAATCATCTCATTCACATACGACAAGCCATCGTACGAAGCGGTGGAAGCACCAGCGTTAGATTCTCTAGAAATGATGGCGACTTGCGCCTCCTCCTGCTTCCCACCCCCCTTTAAAACTTGCTTTCGTGATATACGATTGCTTGACTTGACCTTGACTCGAAAGTGCATTTCTCCCAGCGGTATGTCGGGCAGTGCCAGTAGTTTGTTTACTCGCGTTGGGACCTCCGTATGCGTATCCATACGTGTAGTTGTACCAACTACCCCCTCTTTGCATTTCGCATTTATCGGGACTAACGTGGACAAGGATGCCATGGCAACAAAAAGTTTGTTCGCAGTTTACTTTTAAATCATCGTAAAGATTGGCTACTTGTAAGATGTTGACCAAAATAAGGATTCTGTGATCGGGGCGTACGCTGAGTGCCCAACAACAACAAACATACTTTTTTTCTTTCGAGGAGATGTGATGATGAGGTTGTTACACTAGGCAACTACCACTAAGTGGCCAAATAATTTCAATTATTACTACACATCGTTGTAAGTAATGTCAATAATTTAAATTTCATCACAGAATGGAAGAAGAATAATAAAGTAGCACTACTCTGTAATAAAGGAAAATAGAAGAAGGAGAGGGCGAAGAAAGAATAATAAGGTATTCTATTACTACTAGTGAGTAGAGATAGACTATTTCCTCACTACAGACTGTGTCACATGATTGCCCGATTGGCGGACAAAGAAACCTACCTTAAAATTTGAGCCCGACTAGCACCATGAAGTTGTTCGAATACTACTCTGCACAGCTTTAATTCTTCCGAGATGTGTTGCTACTTGCTTATGCTAATGCTTGTTGTTGTTGTTATTATTCTATTATATATATATATAATAATAATATATATATTATCGAGGAGAGAACCGAACTACGTACGAACGCGACAAATAAGTTAATAGCAATAAAAGTGCCGATGCCAGGAAGAGTGTACCCGGATGCGTATCCCAAGATACATAAGTAACCGCGAACAACTCTTGCGGCCTTGCCCCAGGCTTGATTTCGCCACAAAAATCTGTCATTATGGACACGCTTCAGAACGGAGGCGACACCTTAGAAACCAAAGATCCTGCTTATCTGCGCTTGCAGTCATTGCTGACAGACTTTATAGAAAATAGTGATCTTGAGGATAGTAAAAGAAAACAACTACAAAACATAGTGTCTTTATACATATCTTATTATGAAACTTTATCCACAAAAATGTTATCAAAAGAGAGAATTGCACAAAGATTTATACGTAAAACGTCAGAAGCAAAAACAAAATCCAGCTTAAAGAAAGAGTTTGAAAAGGAGCGCGAGTTGCTCATCGGAAAATTAAATGAAGCTGGTGCGTTGATAGAAAAATACTCCAGTAAAGCCAAAAAGGCGAAAGAAAAAGCGAAGCAGAAACAAGGAATTTTGAAACAATTGATTGAAGATAAGGATGCAGAAATTGTGGAGCAAAAGGAAAGGATAATACACCTGGAAGCTCTAAATGACGAGTATTTAATTCAATACCAGGGTGTATCTGAACTGTCAGATAACTTGCAAGAACAGCTTGCAGCCAGCGAGGAAAAGTTAGAGAAATTGCTGCGAGATAATAATAACGTAGAAGCAATAGTAAAGGAAACGAACGATAATAATGCCGTTTTAATAAAGCAACTTTTGAAAGAAAATACAGAGAATCATGAGGCACTGCTGCAGCAGCATTTGGAAGAATCGAATCGGGAAAAAAAAATGCTTAAAAAAGAGCTAGAAGTGTCTAGCATAGAGAGAGGAAATCTCGAGCAAGAAATTAAATCCTTGAAAAGGGAACTGTCTAACCAGTACATAAACGCAGTCAATAGTGCAGCTGAACGCCAAAATAAAAATAATAGGGATCAAGAGCATCAGCATGCGGTAGCAGACAAAGATAAAACGAGCAAGAGTAGCAGATTTCCGAAGAAAGCAAAGAAAGTCGATGCGTTTAGGTCAGCATCTGATATTTCAACAGTCTCGAAGAAGGTAAAAACTTTGGAGTCAAGCCTAGGCACCGTTGATCACGTACATGAAACCTTACCCAATCAAGCTAGTAAATATCCTACAAGAACAAAGAGAACGCGGCGTTCATCAAGTATAAGGCGCGTATACGAGACATCATCCATAGTTGTGGCAACACGCATTCGTCCGATGAATGACGAGGAGAAGAAGAAAATCTTGAGTCGGAAGGAGGAAATATCGCAAAGTGCAGTTGTAACAACAAATAATGGCAGAACTCTAAATTTGGATGTTGATTGTGATGATAACGAAGCGCACAGCAATAGAGAAATCCAATCATTCGATTTCGATGCTACCTTTGGCTCTGATGTTGGGCAAGAAATTGTCTACTTATTGACAGGCAAGCACGTTTTAGACAGGTTTTTGGCTGGATTTAATGGCACTATATTTGCGTATGGCCAAACTGGGAGTGGAAAGACATACACTATGATGGGGGACCCGAATAATTATAATGTAGGAAATGGCGCCGAGACTGACGGTATAACTCCAAGGCTAGTTCGTGGCATATTTGATCATCTCAAGAATTTAGAGGAGAATTCAAGCGATGTACAATGGGCACTGTCCGTTACCTACATAGAAATATACATGGAATCGATTAGAGATTTGTTGAGTCGTAATACTAGGGGGAATGCTTCAAGTAGTAGTAACTACAGAGTCAACAAAAAGCAGAACAATTTGGTTGATATTCGTATTCGGAAAGATGGATCTACCTCATTAAAAGGGGCAAAGGAGATTAACGCCCAGTCATTTGAGCAGTTAATGAAGTGCATAAACGAGGGCACCAGACGAAGGTCTACGGAGCGCACAAATGCAAATGCGACGAGTTCAAGATCACACAGTGTAGTCACTCTAAAACTAACACTCATAGAGGGTAGTGAATCTGAAAGCACCGTCGATGTAAAGTCAAATTCGCGTGGCAATGTTACTTCCGCAAGCAGTAGTACGGTCGTATCAAAATTACATATTGTTGATTTGGCGGGTAGTGAAAATGCTGATGCCACAGAGGGGGTTTCGCAGCAACGACGGCAAGAAGGTTTGCACATCAATAAAAGCTTACTTGCATTACACCGGGTAATACGAACGTTAACAAAGGAAAAAGAGGGTGCAGTTGGCAAAGGAGTTTTTGTGCCGTATCGTGCTAGTAAATTAACCCGCCTCCTGAAGGATTCGTTGGGCGGCAATTGTTTTACTTTGATGATTTGCAATCTGTCGCCGTCGCCGCTATGCTTTGCAGAAACTAAACGCAGCATTCAGTTTGCGCAAAGCGTAAAAAACGTAAAAAATAAGGCAGTAAAAAATGTCGACCCAAAAACGAGTCGCATAAAGCAGTTAGAGGCAGAAAATAAGAAACTAAAACAACTCGTTTTGGAGTACAAGAAGCTAATGATGGATACTATAGTTCTCGAGGACGATGACGATGAAGAAGAGGATGAAGATGGGTACAAGAGAGACAATGATAGTCTAAGGTCAGAAAGTACAGCTGATAGCACATATTAAATGGCTTCCAGTATGTTACTAGTTTTGTGTGTCAGGGCTTCGATTTGCAATCGAATAGAGGCGCACGGTAATCTAGAGAATTATAGTCCTAAAACATATTTCAACTAAAAATATTTTTCCGGGGAAAGTTACCACCAAATGATTTTGTTTTGACGAGC
>MDSZ01180413.1_pt1 | contig 13614 bp, 10 predicted proteins | sample 811201 | NCBI WGS metagenome assembly MDSZ01 (sample SAMN05326647, study PRJNA326480) | marine metagenome | isolation source: seawater | place: Indian Ocean: North | collected 2010
AGAGTTATTGAAGATGGGACTTATTTGAGGTTAAACAATATCACTGCTAGCTATGATCTTCCTATGAATTCAGTAAACTTCATTGAATCAGCAAATGTATATGTAACAGGAAGAAATCTATTTACATGGACAGATTATTCAGGTTATGACCCTGAAATTACTACATTTTTATATGACGGTTTAATACAAGGTACAGATTGGAATAATAAACCAAATTCTCAATCTTTCTTAGTTGGTATAAATTTAAATTTCTAAAAAACATGAAAAATTTAACAAACAAAACATTTTTGATAAGATATTTTAAATATCTAATTTTTACACTCCCAATTCTATTTTTTGTTGGTTGTGATCTAGAAGAGGAACCACCTTTTTTAGATGAAACTATATATACGGATTCTCAAAGTGCTCAAGCTGCTCGAGATGGTATATATCAAGCATTGACAACATATAATACTCAAGAGAGAAGATTATTTATCACTAATCTATACTCTGGATTAATGTTTACTGGAAAGGGTGGAAATAGAGTTAATACAAGAGATATGTCAACTTTAGTTTCATTGAAGCCAGGATATCATATGGATGCATCAGCTGTTTGGGGAGGTTTATATCAGGCTATTGCTAGATGTAATGGAGCAATTTCAAATATTGAAACAGTTTCTACACCATCATCAAATGATCAAGTTGTCTTTAATGATGTTGCTGGCCATGCATATTTTGTTAGAGCATGGAGTTATTTTGAATTGGCAAATCTTTTTGGAGATATTCCATTGTGGTTAGAACTACCATCCTCTGGAAATACGAATAAAGCAGTTTCAAGTAAATCTGAAATATATCAACAAATTATTTCTGATGCTTCAGCTGCAGCTTCATTACTAAATGGAAATGCAGGAGTTGGATATCCAAAAGCTCATGCTGCTAATATGTTATTAGCAAAAGTATACATGACTATCGCTACCAATGCTGATTTACAAACTGATGGAAGTGCAATGGATTATTGGACTTTGGCAAATCAATACGCTCAATCAGCTTACGGTCAATATTCACTTGTAAATGATTTTTCAAGTTTATTTACAGTTCAAGGTGAAAATTCATCAGAATCAATTTTTGAGCTTCAAATCTCTCAAGATGCTACAAACTCACAAATGGGAAGAAACTTTACTCCTTGGAAATATAAAGCTGGAATGCACTTTGGTTGGTTTAGAGTAACTGCTTTTCAGCATGATAAACATTTAAAAACATATGGTGGAAATACTACTTGGAATGCTAATAATTTAGATACTTTCCCAGATAGTCGTTACAAGGCAACATATCTCTCGCAATATTATAGAGCTGATAGAACTCCACCTGCTGGATTAGTTAGAGTTTATCCGCATAACCCATCACGAGGAAGATTTGCTATTGCACACCCTTACTTGTTTAAGTGGACTGAAAAAGATAAAACTCACAATAACCAATTTAATAGTCAAAATATTGTTGTATACAGATATGCTGAACTATTATTAATGCTTGCTGAAATTTCAAATGAGTTGGGTAACGGACAAGAAATGACCTACCTACAACCAGTGCTTGATAGAGCCGGAGTTACAGCCCGACCGGAATTTTCACAAGGGCAAGTAGCTTTTAGGGACGCAATAATGGATGAATATAAATTTGAATTAATTGGTGAAGGTCATGACTCTTGGCATGTTAGAAGAAGAGGAATACAGTATTTTAAGGATAAGACATTAACTCCTCACAATTCATCTTTTGGAAAGAAAGTTGGTGTAGGTGCTAAAAAATATGCTAAAAATTTAGAAGTAGAGTTTTCTACTGATCCTAATCAAATTATGCATATGCCTATTCCTTTGAATGAGATTAATACAAACGAGCTAATTAACTAATATTTATTATTACTTAGTAATTAATCTACATTGAATAAATTTTCATGAGTACTTTTTATAAAGTGTTTAAGCTAATAGTACTGTCATCTTTATACATGACTGTAAACTCATCAGTATCAAATTTTACGAATTTAATTGATGACAGTACAATTGGTGAAAAGCAAAATATTTTATTTATTGGAGTTGATGATTTAAGACCATTATTAAATTCCTATGGAAATAATCAAATGCATACACCTAACTTAGATAAATTAGCTTCAGAAGGAGTACAATTTAACCAAGCATATGTTAATATTGCTGTTTGTGGTGCTAGCCGTGCAAGTATATTGACAGGGCTTAGAGGAAGTTTAAATAGATTTTATCATTATTATTCAAAAGCCGAAACAGATGTTCCAAATGCCACAACTCTTCCCCAAATTTTTAAAAAAAATGGTTATAGAACCGCATCTTTTGGAAAAATTTCTCATCATGCTAATGACAATAGAGACGACTGGGATGATTTTGGAAGTTTTAGAGAGCAAAGTGACTATCAAAATAAAGAATCAATAATTAAACAAAAAAACTCAACCAAAATAGTTCCACACAGTGGAAAAAACGCTGGACCAGCTTTTGAATATGCAGATGTTAGTGATGAGTCCTACAATGATGGAAAACTTACTGAAGCTGTTATAAAACAACTTGAGAAATATAAAAACAGCAAACAACCTTTTTTTCTTGCGGTTGGTTATGTTTCTCCACATCTTCCATTTATTCAACCAACAAAGTATGGAGATTTGTATGAAAAAAGTGATTTAGTTTTTTCTAAGCAACGCACACCTCCAGTAAATGCACCTCCAAGGTCAATTGCTCACGATTGGACTGAATTGAGAAATGGATATACTGATATTCCCTCATATGGACCTGTTAGTGCGCAGATGGAGGAAGATTTAATTAAATCATATTATGCAAGTGTAAGTTATACTGATGCAATGGTTGGTAAATTAATTAATGCACTTGAAAGTTTTGGTTTTAGAGACAATACAACAATTGTTTTCTGGAGTGATCATGGTTTTTTTCTTGGTGAACATGGAATGTGGTGTAAGCATCACACCTTTCAGGAAGCAATTCATGTTCCACTGATTATTTCTTCACCTGGAATGAAAAAAAATATTGAAACTAATTCAATGGTTGAATATATTGATTTATATCCTACTCTATGTGAAATTGTTGGTATTGAAGCTCCTAAATATTTACATGGAAAGAGTTTTAAAAAAATACTGGAAAATCCAGAACATGAAACCAAGAAGGAAATATATAGTCGTTATCACACACTTGAAGTTGTTCAAGATAAAAAATTTTCTTATCACGAAGTTTTACATAGAGACGGAAGTGTTAGGTATAATATGCTATTTGATATGATTAATGATAAAAACCAATATTTTAATATAGCTGAAAACCCAGAAAATAAATATATAGTTGAAATGTACTCGAAAAAATTAAAAGAAATGAGATATTTCAGTAATAAACCAATTACAATAAAATGAAAAAAATATTATACTTGATTTTTTTAGTAACTACCTTAAGTTTTAGTCAAAATAAATTTAAAGATCAGCCTTTAGTTTCAGAAATATTTACTGCTGATCCCTCAGCACATATTTTTAATGGTAAAATATATGTTTATCCATCTCATGATATAATTGAGGAAAACCCCTTGTACGATGATTGTGGAAGTCAGTATGCTATGAGAGATTACAGAGTTTTATCTATGGATTATATTGGAGGACCAGTCACAATTCACGATGTTGCTTTAGATTTAGACGACGTGCCATGGGCTAAAAGACAATTTTGGGCTCCAGATGCAGCTGAAAAAGATGGTAAATTTTATTTATATTTTCCAACTAAGGACAAAGATGATATATTTAGAATTGGTGTAGCGGTTTCAGAAAAACCTGAAGGACCCTTTAGATCAAAAAAAACAGCAATAGAGGGCAGTTATAGTATGGATCCCTCTGTATTTAAGGATGATGATGGTTCTTATTACATGTATTTCGGTGGTATTTGGGGCGGACAACTTCAAAGGTGGGATGAAAATAATAATTATACTCCATCCGGTTGTGAAACACAAGATAATGGTATTCCAAACAGTCCTGCTATATCTCCAAGAATTGCTAAAATGTCAAATGATATGATAAGTTTTGCTGAAGATCCAAAACCTATTAGAATAATTGATAAAAATGGTAACCCCATACTTACCAAAGACCACGATAGAAGATTTTTTGAGGCAGCATGGATTCATAAAAGAAATGGAATATACTATTTAAGTTATTCTACAGGAAATACACACTATATTGTATATGCAACAGGTGATAATCCTTATGGTCCATTTACATACCGAGGAGTTTTAAATAACCCTGTTCAGGGATGGACAAACCATCACTCAACAATTAAAATTGCTGATAAATGGTATTTATTTTATCACGATACACAACTTTCAGGAAAAGACTTTTTAAGAAACGTTAAATTTTCTGAAATGTTTCATAACTCAGATGGAAGTATAAAAACAATAACAACATTACTGGATTAAATGTATAATATTGGATATGATTTAGGAAGCTCTTCTTTAAAAATTGCATTAACAAATGCAAAAAACGGAAAAAAAATTTATTTATTAAAAGAGCCAAATACTGAGATGGATATTATTTCGAAAAATAAAAACTGGGCTGAGCAAGACCCGAACTATTGGTGGAAGTGTTTGTGTGAAGGAACTAAAAGAATAATAAAGGAGACTAAAATCAAATCGTCAGATATTGTTTCTATTGGAATTTCATATCAAATGCATGGACTTGTCCTTATTGATGAAAATGATGAGGTTTTACATAATTCAATAATTTGGTGTGATGGAAGAGCAGTTGATATAGGTAATAAAGCTTTTAATGAAATTGGAGAAGAAAAATGTATGGAATTTCTTTTAAATTCGCCTGGAAACTTTACTGCTTCTAAACTTGCTTGGGTCAAAGAAAATCTTCCGGAAATTTATGAAAAGACGTATAAGTTTATGCTTCCTGGGGATTTCTTAGCATTTAAATTAACTGGTAATGTGACAACTACAATAACAGGGTTGTCTGAGGGTATTTTTTGGAATTATAAAGAAAATAAATTAGCTAATTTTTTATTTGATCACTATGGAATAAATCCTTCATTATGTCCTGAAATTGTTGAAAACTTTTCGAATCAATGTTTCACTAACAGAAAGGCTGCAAATGAAACTGGATTACCATACAATATCCCGATTAACTATAGGGCTGGAGACCAACCAAACAATGCACTCTCTTTAAATATTCTTAATCCTGGAGAAGTAGCCGTTACCGCTGGTACTTCAGGAGTAATATATGCTGTTTCTGATAAGTTAAGTTCAAAAGAGTCTTTAAGAATAAATAATTTTGCTCATGTAAACTATACTAGAAAGAATTCAGTCTTAGGTAAATTACTTTGTATTAATGGAGTTGGTATAAAATACAGATGGATGAAAAATATTCTTGGTATAGATTCATATCATCAAATGAATGATATGGCTAAAAATGTTGATGTAGGCTCCGAAGATTTGTTTGTTTTTCCTTACGGAAATGGTCCCGAAAGAATGTTTGATAATAAAAATATTGGGTCTAGTTTTATAAATATAGATTTGAATAAACATTCTGTAGAGCATTTAGTAAGATCTTCGATAGAGGGAATAGTTTTTTCAATGATATATGGACTTGAAATTCTAAAAAATGATAATGTAAATCCCTCTGTAATTAGAGTAGGGAATGATAATTTATTTCAATCTGAAGTTTTTTCAAAAACTTTTTCAACACTAAGTGAAAGTAAAATTGAAATATTTGACGTTACAGGGGCTTATGGTGCAGCAAGATCCGCCAGTTTAGATGTTGAAATAACTAAACAAACAAAAAATGATTTTATAAAAGAAATAATACCATCAGAAAATAAAAATATTTATTTTGATTCATATAACAGATGGAAAGAACAACTAAGTTTAATTTTAAATTGAAACTATGACAACAACTGGAAATATAGAATATTTTAAGGGAATTGATAAAATTAGTTATGAAGGCTCAGATTCAAAAAATCCTTTTGCATATAAATATTATAATCCTGACAAGATAATTGCTGGAAAATCAATGAGAGATCACTTTAAATTTGCTGTTGCTTATTGGCACTCATTCTGTGGAAATGGTTCAGATCCATTTGGACATGCAACACAAAATTTTGCCTGGGATAAATCTAATGATCCTGTTCAAGCTGCAAAAGACAAAGCCGATGCTGCTTTTGAATTTATCACAAAAATGGGATTTAATTATTATTGTTTTCATGACTATGATCTTATTTCTGAGGGGAGTTCATTATATGAATCCGAAGAAAGACTTTCAATAATAACTGATTATATCCAAAAAAAACAAGAAGAAACCGGAATAAAATTATTGTGGGGAACAGCTAATTGTTTTTCAAATCCAGTATACATGAATGGCGCTGCAACAAACCCTGAATTTGATATTGTTTCAAGAGCAGGAGGTCAGGTCAAATTAGCTTTGGATGCAACAATTAAACTAGGTGGTGAAAATTATGTTTTTTGGGGTGGAAGAGAAGGTTATATGTCTCTACTAAATACAGATATGTCAAGAGAATTAGACCATATGGCTCAATTTTTAAAAATGTGTAGAGACTATGCTAGAAATAAAGGTTTTAAAGGCAATTTCTTTATCGAACCAAAACCCATGGAACCTTCAAAACATCAGTATGATTTCGATACTGCAACTGCTATTGGTTTTTTACAAAATTATGGACTTGAAAAGGATTTTAAAATCAATATTGAGGTTAATCACGCAACTCTAGCTCAACATACTTTTCAACATGAATTAACAGTTGCCGCTAAACATGGAATGTTAGGTAGTGTTGATGCCAATCGTGGTGATTATCAAAATGGTTGGGATACAGATCAATTTCCGATGAACATTCAAGAAACAACGGAAGCTATGTTGGTGATTTTAAGATCAGGAGGATTACAAGGAGGTGGTGTAAATTTTGATGCTAAACTTCGAAGAAATTCAACTGATTATGAAGACTTGTTTTTAGCTCACATTGGTGGTGCCGATACATTTGCTAGGGCGTTGCTGATTGCAGATAAAATTTTAAATGAATCTGAAATTCCAGAACTTTTAAAAAAAAGATATGCGAGTTTTGATTCTGGAAGAGGGAAAGATTTTGAAAATGGCAAATTAAAGCTTGAAGATCTCTATGCAATATCAAAGTCAAAAAAATCTTATGAATTAATTAGTGGAAAGCAAGAGTTAATTGAAAATATATTATTTAACTATATAAAATAAAATTTATGGAAGTAACAAAATCAATTTTTGAAGGTTTAGACTGGCTAGTTTTAGGATTATATTTTGCAATTCTAGTTGGTGTTGCCGTATGGGTTGCTTTACAAAGAAACAAGAACACTGAAGATTATTTTTTAGCTGGTCGAAATGTTGGTTGGTTTGTTATTGGTGCTTCAATATTTGCCTCAAATATAGGATCTGAACATGTTGTTGGTTTAGCTGGAACTGGTTTTTCATCTGGCACGCCTTTAGCTCATTATGAATTACACGCTTGGATTGTTTTATTGCTGGGCTGGCTGTTTTTACCATTTTACATTAGAAGTGGGGCTTTTACCATGCCTGAATTTTTAGAAAAAAGATTTGACAGTAGATCAAGATGGTTTTTATCAGTTTTTTCCTTATTTGCGTATGTTTTAACGAAAGTTTCAGTTACAATATATGCTGGAGGTATAGTTGTTTCGGAGCTTTTAAATCTTGACTTTTGGGTTGGGGCTATTGGAATTGTAATTTTTACAGGAATATACACTATAATAGGTGGTTTAAAAGCTGTAGTTTACACAGAAACGCTACAAACAGTAGTTTTAATTGTTGGTTCAGTTATTATAACTTATTTAGGCTTTCAAGAAGTTGGAGGCTGGAATCAATTAACTGAAACTGTGTTAGCAGTTAGTCCAGAGCACTTTAATATGTGGAGACCGTGGGATGATCCTGATTTTCCTTGGGCTGGACTTCTTTTTGGAGGTACAATTGTGGGAATATGGTATTGGTGTACTGATCAATATATTGTACAAAGAACTTTAGCTGCAAATAACATTACTATAGCTAGGCGTGGGGCAATTTTTGGTGCTTATTTGAAATTACTACCAATTTTAATCTTTTTGGTTCCTGGCATAATTGCTTATGCTTTAACTCTTCAAAATCCTGAAATTTTTAGTGTTATTGATCCTGAAACTGGATTGGAAAGAGCTGATAGAGCATTTCCTATGCTTGTGACCACTCTTTTACCAGTTGGATTGAAAGGTCTTGTTGCCGGTGGATTGATGGCAGCCCTGATGAGCTCTTTAGCCTCTGTTTTTAATTCTTGTTCAACCATCTTTACAATTGATATTTATAAAAAAATTAGTCCTAATAAATCTGAAACCTTTTTAGTTAACGTTGGTAAAATTGCAACTATTGTAATTGTTGTATTGGGTATTGCATGGATTCCCATTATGGAAAAAATTGGAGGTGGAGTAATGTATCAGTATTTACAAAATGTGCAGGCATATATTGCTCCTCCAGTTACTACCGTTTTTCTTCTTGGAATAATATGGAAAAGAGTTAATGCACAGGCAGCAATCGTAACTTTGTTTAGTGGACTCTTTTTATTGATTCTTAGATTAGGTTCAGAGATTGCTACAAATGAGGGTGTTATTGAAAGTGGATTTTTATTTGAATTTGCATCAATTAATTTTTCTTATATGGCCATTTGGATGTTCTTATTTTCAGTTGTATTATGTATGTCAGTGTCAATTATGACATCTGAACCTGATTATAAAAAAATACAAGGTTTATCCTATGGAACTTTATCAAAAGAAGATGTTGTAAGTTCAAGTAATTCCTATTCAACAATCGATATAGTTTTATCGTTGGTTTTAGTTTTAATTGTGATCGGAATTTTAGTATTCTTTTCACCCATAGTTTTTTGATTGAATTATTTATTTTACTTTATTGTTTTTTTTTCAATACAATTATTTGGTCAGGATAATTATTCAATTAAAAATATTATTAGTGAATATCCAAAAGATTCTTTCTTTATTGGTGGAAGTTTAAATCATTCAGAACTAAATTCAAAAATTGAAAAATTATTTTTAAAAGAATTTAATTATTTAACTCCGGAAAATGCATCAAAACAAACTGCTATTCATCCAAGACCAGGTGTTTGGAACTGGAAAAAACATGATGATTTTATAAACTTTGCAAAAAAAAATAATTTAAATGTAAGGATTCATGGACCTATTAGTCCGCAAGCCTCAAAATGGGCTAAAAATGATTCAAGAACAAAGGAAGAATTAATAATTAATTTAGAGGAGTTCTTCACAGCTCTTTGTAAGAGGGTAAATGATGTGCCTAATGTGATCTGGATGGATGTTGTTAATGAAACTGTACTTAGAAATGGTAATTGGTTTTCTGAAAAACCTGGTGATTCATCTTGGGAAAATCCATGGACTCAAATTGGTTTAAATGATGATGGAATACCTTTATACATAATTAAGGCATTTGAAATTGCAAATAAATATGCCCCAAATGTAAAACTTGTATACAATCACAATGGCGGAATGGAAAAACCAATGTGGTTAAAGGTTATTAAAACCATTGAATACTTAAGAAATTTAGGGCTCAGAGTTGATGGCTTGGGTTGGCAAGGTCATCTTAGAAATGAGGGGCTTTACAAAGATGATTTAATTTTTTTTTCTAAAATTATAGATTGGACTCATCAAATGGGTATGGAATTTCACGTAACTGAATTGAATTTTTGGTTAAAAGATGAAAATCCAAAATCATTATTAGTTAATAATATTCAATCAGTTTCTTACTCTAATATTATTAATACATTAATATCAAAAAGAAAAAATGGAGTTGTGACTTTAAATCATTGGGGAATTACTGATAAGCAAAAAAATGGAAACTTTCCAAGTTATACTTTAAGCCTTTATGATTCAGAATTAAAGCCTAAACAGGCTTTATATAGCATTAAAAAATCTTTAATAGAAAAAAGTACCAAAATCCATCTAATAAATAAAAAACATGAATAAAATATTAATGTTTTTAATTTTTCTATTCTTCTCATGTAGCAGTGGTGATGAGTCAGCTGAAATTATCAATGATAACAATGAAGCAGAGTCAAATCAAGAGGAAGCATTTAAGAAAATAGTAGATGATAATTATGATAATGATTCTTTTTATTTTGGAGCTACATTAAATTATTATCAATTAGGAACTGAAGTCGAAGATCTTTTTCTTAATGAGTTTAATTATACAACACCTGAAAATTCTTTCAAGCAGACAATAGTTCATCCAGAACCAAATATTTGGGATTGGAGTAGAGTGGACGGTTTTCTAAATTTTGGAATAAAAAATAACATTAAAATTCGTGTTCATGGTCCAGTTGGCCCTCAATCATCAACTTGGGCCAAGGATGATTCAAGATCTAAAGAAGAATTATCAAATATTTATACTGAATATATGACAGAGTTATGTAAAAAAATAAATGATAACTCAAATGTTTTATGGATGGATGTTGTTAATGAAACCATTGATTCAAATGGTCAGTGGACTGATAAGAAAGATGGAACTAATTTATGGGAAAATCCTTGGACTCAAATCGGCTTTAATGAAGATGGAATACCTTTATACATAATTAAGGCATTTGAAATTGCGAAAGAATATGCTCCAAATATTAGCTTAATTTTTAATCAACATGCTGGAATGCAACCCAAAATGTGGGACAAGGTGAAAGAAACAATTCTATATCTCAAGAATAAAGGACTAAGAATTGATGGTTTAGGTTGGCAAGGTCATTTAAGAGATAATGTAATTCTTTCATTAAATAAAGAAAAAATAGATTATTTATTATCTCTTATTGATTGGGCTCATCAAAATGATTTAGATTTTCATGTAACTGAAATTGATTATAGATTGGTTGGTAATAATCCTTCAGCTAATGCTTATTTAAGACAAGCTAATGGTTATTCAAATATTCTTAAGGCTTTGATTTCAAGAAGAGGAAATGGAGTAGTAACATATAACACTTGGGGAATATATGATAAAAATGGACCATCGAATCATGAATTTAAATATATATACGATTCAAATCTAAAACCTAAAAAAGCTGTCGAAATACTAAAAAAAACATTAAAAGATAAAAATATATCACCTTTATTTTTTGATTAAGTTGAATCACGAATTATCAGTGATGTAGGAACTTTTTCGTCGATAAAATTTTTACCTAATTTATCATTAATTCTATCTAATAAAATTTTAGCAGAGTACTTCCCTAAGTATTCACCATGCTGGTTAACGCATGTAATACTTGGTTTAATGAATTTATACATTGGACCATCAGTAAAACCCAACACAGCAATGTCATTTGGAATCTTATATCCTAAGTTAAGAATTAAGCTATGAGTAGAAACAGTGTTTTCTGGCTCCATGCAAATTATCGCATCAATTTTATTATCTGAAGTCAATTTTATTATTTCGCTATCAATATCATCCTCTTTGTTGTATGGTATATATAATTCAGATTTATAATCTATATTGTTTGATTTTAAACCTTCGACATATCCATTGTATCTTTCTTTCCCTATTAAGGTGTCATGAATTGGAGATAAAAAAGCAATTTTATTTTTACCTTTTTTACAGAGGTGATTAATAGAATCAAATGTAGCTTTAAAATTATCCATATATACTTTATCGCAATTAAATTCATTGGAGATTCGATCAAACATTACAATTGGAATGTCATAGGATTGAAGTTCTTTTAAATTTTTTACTGTATTTTCATCGTGCATATCTTTGGCAAGAGATATTAACAACCCAGCTATACTTCCGTCTCTTAGTTTCTTGATAATTTTTTTTTCAATAGCAGGTGATTCATCGCTAAAAAAACAAGTTAAATTATAACCGGATTTATATAATTCCAACTGTACTCCCTTTATAACCTTAGCAAAATAATAATTTAGTATGTCAGGTACTATAATTCCAATATTATTAACAACATTATTTCTTAGTCGACTAGCAAAAAAATTAGGTTTATAATTTAAATTGTTAGCTATATTTTTAATCTTATCTCTGGTTTTTTTACTAATTTCTTTACTGTTATTTAGAGCTTTTGAAACAGTTGAATTTGAAAAACCGGAAGCCTTTGAAATATCTTTAATAGTAGATTTTTTCATTTAAAATTCCATTAAATATAATCTAATAATTTTTAAAATTATTCTTAACTTAAATTATATAATCTGTTACATCGAAAATATATAATGAGAAATATTATTTTAATCGCTTTTTTAATTCCAATAGTAAATTTAGCCCAAAAATCAATTTCTCACGAGCCATGGAAATTAGAAAATGCAAATCAAAGAATAGAAAAAATTAGGAAAGGTGATGTAAAGATAATTTTTGAGTCAAATAAAGATTTCAAATCAAATCTTGCAAATATTGAGATTAAACTAAAAAATCATGACTTTAAGTTTGGTGTTTCTTTCACACAGTTAAGAAGGTTCTGGGGAAAAAAATTTGCAGATAAATATTTAGATCAAGTAAAAAGAGTCTTTAATTATGCAACAATTGGTATGTATTGGGCTTTGACTGATGAAAGAGATAAGAGTGGGAAAATGGACAAATATTATAACGAAGTTTTGTCTTGGGCCTCAAAAAATAATATAAGGATCAAAGGCCATCCTCTTATGTGGCATGAAGCAATGCCAGATTGGGTAAGAAATTATAAAAATTTAGATGAATTAGATGTTCTTATCAAAAATCACATGAAAAGATTAATTGAGACATATCCACAAATTGATGACTGGGATGTGTATAATGAGCCTATTGGACCATTTAAACCTCATATACCGCACAGTTCTATAAGAGATTGGATAAATTATAAAGGAGGTATTTATCCGTCAATGGTTGAAATTTACAATTATGTGAATTCAATTAATCCAAATAAAAACTATTCGAATAATCATTATCACGCGAAGGATCCTGAGTTTTTTAAAATCAATAAATATTTTATTGATCAAAAATTAAATTTTAGTTCAATTGGAATGCAAGCTCATATGCAGACTGACGATAATGTTATGTCAGAGAAAGATCTCTGGAATCAAATAGAAAAATATGCTGTATTAGGAAAAAATATTCAATTTACTGAAATAACAGTAACAAGCTCAAAAAGATTTAAAAACTGGAAAGATCATCAAGCTTTTTTAAAAAAGAGAGATAGTGTCATAAAGACTGGAAGTGATTATGATCTGCCTAGTTTACCTGAGTATGAAGATTTTCAAGCAGATTATTTAAAAGATTTTTACACATTGGCGTTTAGTCATCCAAATGTAACATCAATAACTTTTTGGAATTTAACTGATAAAAATGCTTGGAGAGGACATGCTGGAGGGTTATTATATAAAGACCTTTCTGAAAAAAAATCGTTTTTAGAATTAGAAAATCTAATTAAAAATACATGGTCAACAAATATAGCTAGTAATACAAACCTTGATGATGGTTTTATTTTTAGAGGTTTTTACGGAACATATGAATGCGAATTGACTATTGATGGTAAAATACATGAATTTGAATTTGAATTTAATAAAGGAGATAAAAAAATTACTCTAAAAATCTAA
>MDSZ01229657.1_pt1 | contig 13614 bp, 11 predicted proteins | sample 811201 | NCBI WGS metagenome assembly MDSZ01 (sample SAMN05326647, study PRJNA326480) | marine metagenome | isolation source: seawater | place: Indian Ocean: North | collected 2010
ATAAGTCTTTTAGCACTTGATTAACTAACTGAGGATTTGCTTTTCCTTTTGATTCTTTCATTACTTGACCAACAAAAAATCCGAAAAGCTTATCTTTCCCATTTTTATAATCATTTACCATCTCCACATTTTTTTGTAAAACTGATTTTATTAGAGCCTCTATTTCTGACTTGTCAGAAACCTGTTTTATTCCTTTTTCCTTTATAAATTTAGAAGCCTGTAAATTTGATTCTAGATATTCCTCAAAAATTTCTTTTGCTTGTCTATTTGAAATAGAGCCATCAATGATTAAGTCTAGAAGATCTCCAACTTTTTTTGATTTAATTTCAGAATCTTGAAGTTGTATATCCTTTTTTTTTAAATAAGAAAAAAGCTCAACTGTTACCCAGCTTACCACAATTTTTGAATCTCTTCGCTCTACCAATTCTTCAAAAAAAGATGATACAAAGTTATCTTCGACTAAAATTTCCGCATCATAATCTTTTAATTTATATTGCTCTTTAAATCTTTGCTTTTTTTCATCAGGTAATTCAGGTAACTGATTTTTAATTTTTTCTATTCTTTCGTTATTTACTATCAATGGGGGAAGGTCTGGATCTGGAAAATATCTATAATCGTGAGATTCTTCCTTGCCTCGCATAGACCTTGTTTCACCGTTATTTGGGTCAAAAAGTCTGGTTTCTTGATTTATATTCTGACCACTCTCAAGCAACTCAACTTGCCTTTTAGATTCATATTCAATAGCTTGCTGGATGAACTTTATTGAATTCACATTCTTAATCTCGCATCTTGTTCCTAATTTTTCTCCAGGTTTTCTAACAGAAACGTTGACATCTGCCCTTAAGTTGCCTCTCTCCATGTTACCGTCACAACTTCCAATACACTTTAAGATAGCTCTAAGTTTTTTTACGTACTGAGCAGCCTCTTGGGGACTGTTCAAATCAGGCTCTGAAACTATTTCCATTAATGCACATCCAGATCGGTTTAGGTCTATAAAAGAACTTTTATCATCTTGATCGTGTATACTTTTACCAGCATCTTGTTCAAGATGAATTCTTGTGATTCCAATTTTTTTTTGACCATCTTCAGTTTCAATTACTAAGAAACCATTGCCAACAATTGGGTGTTCAAATTGTGAAATTTGATATCCTTGTGGTAGGTCAGGATAAAAATAATTTTTCCTGTCAAAAATAGACTTATTATTTATTTTTGCATTAAGGCTCAAGCCAGTTTTTATAGCCTGATCAACACAATACTCATTTATCACAGGAAGAGCTCCAGGCATCCCTGAATCAACTAACTCAACTTGGGAATTTGGTTTTGCTCCCCAGTAAGTAGACGCAGTAGAAAATAATTTGGAGTTAGCTTTTATTTGAGCATGAACTTCAAGCCCCATAACTAATTCCCACTTTCCAGTTTTTCCATCAATTAAATAACTCATCAGAAAGCTCTGCACTCCTCTATCAATTTTCCTGCAGCGAGTATTGAAATTTCGTCAAAAGGCCTTCCTATAACTTGCATACCAATAGGAAGATTATTGCAGTTTTTACCAGCAGTTACTGAAATTGCAGGTAGACCTGCTAAGCTTGCAGGGACTGTTAAAACATCATTAAGGTACATTTCGATTGGATCTTTTTGCTTTTCTCCAATTGGAAAAGCTACATTTGGGGTAGTTGGCGTAAGAATTACATCGCACTTTTCAAATGCATTTTTAAAATCATCTGAAATTAATTGTCTTACTTTGAGAGCTTTAAGATAATAAGCATCATAGTAACCAGCAGATAATACATACGTGCCGATCATTAATCTTCTTTTTACTTCATCCCCAAACCCTTTTGCTCTTGTTAGTTCATACATATCCTCTAAGTCATCACTATTTTCCCTAAACCCATACTTTACCCCATCATATCTTGCTAGATTTGCAGATGCCTCTGCTGGAGCAATGATATAATAAGTAGGTAATGCAAAGCTTGTATGAGGAAGAGAAATATTAACTATTTCAGCACCATTTTTTTTAAATAGATTTACTGTATCATCCCAAACCTTTACGATATCTGAATTAAGACCTTCAACTTTGTATTCCGTTGGTAGACCAATTTTCTTTCCTTTAATATCAAAATTAAGAAACTCAAGATACCGAGGAATCGGTTTTCTAGAACTTGTTGAATCTTTTTCATCATAGCTACTCATTGACTGCAACATAAGTGCTGCATCTTTTACCGTTTTTGTAATTGGGCCTGCTTGGTCTAATGAAGATGCAAAAGCTATCATTCCAAATCTTGAACATCTTCCATAACTTGGTTTTAATCCAACTAAACCACAAAAAGATGCTGGTTGTCTAATTGAACCCCCAGTATCTGAACCAGTCGCTGCCATACACAAATTTGCTGCAACTGAAGAGGCGGATCCTCCTGAAGACCCTCCTGGAACGAGATCTTTTGTATTTTGTTTATTAGATTTTAATGGATTAACTACATTACCAAAAAAACTAGTCGTATTAGCAGAACCCATTGCAAATTCATCCATATTTGTTTTTCCAAGAATTACAGCACCATCACTTAGTAAATTTTTTGATACAGTTGATTCATAGAAGGGGATGAAATTCTCTAAAATTTTTGAACCAGCAGTTGTTCTGATTCCTTTGGTACAAAAAAGATCTTTCATGCCTATGGGAATACCCTCCAAATCTCTAATTTCTTTCTCTCTAGAAATTTTTTTGTCAGATTCCTTAGCCATTTCAATTGCATTTTCAAATGTATTAGTTATAAAACAATTAAGATCAGATTTTTCAATTCTTTCTATAAAGAATTTTGTAAGTTCAAGTGAGCTAAATTCTTTTTTTTTAAGACATTCCTTAGCAGTAGAAATATCTAAATTTTCAAAATCTGTCATTCTACTACCTTAGGTACTACAAAAAAACCAGATTTACTCTTTGGAGCATTTTTTAACACTAACTCTTCAGAGGTTTCAGAGGACACCTCATCCTTTCTCATAACCATAGATTCATTAAAAACTGATAGCATTGGTTCAATTTCCTCAGTGTTAACTTTTTTGAGTTCATCAACCCAGCCAAGAATATTATTTAACTCCTCAATAAGTTTAGTCTCTTCTTTTTCATTAATTTTAATTTTTGCAAGTTTAGAAACTTTTCTCACTGTTTGGTTATCAATTGACATTGTATAATTCTGGTTAAAATTATTGTAAATAATTGTATAAATAACACTAGGTATGTTAATTCGCAATATAAAAGAGTTTTTGGAACTTACAACGAATAAAAGAATAATATCATTAGATATAGGAAAAAGTAAAATTGGGAGTGCAGTATCAGATCAAAAACATTTAATTGTAACACCACTAAATGTTCTTTCCAAGAAACACTTCAACACAGAATTATTTAAAATAATCAAGGAATTTAGCCCAGGAGGAATTCTTGTAGGTTTGCCTTTTTTTGAATTTGGGAAAAAAAATAAATCATGCCAAATGATAGAAGATATTACAAAAAACTTTGATAATTTTTTAAGGAATAAAAATAATGAATTACCTATTTTTTTTTGGGACGAGAGCTATACTAGTTTTGAGGCTGAGGAGATAACAAAAAATATTTTTAAGAATACTAAAGAACAAAAAAAAAAGTTAGACAAATTCGCTGCAAAAATTATTTTAGATGATTTTTTTAGAGAAAATATAAATTTATGACTAAAAAAAAAGAATCACTTGAAGGAATTAAAGTATTTGATCTCACAAGAGTTTTAGCAGGACCAACTGCAACTCAAATTTTAGGAGATTTAGGTGCAACTATAATAAAGGTAGAAAGACCAGTTTCAGGTGATGATTCAAGAAATCTTGGTCCTCCCTATCTGGATAGTAGTGTAAAAGATCCAAAAGAAAGTGCATATTACTTGAGTGTTAATCGTAACAAATATTCAGTAACAATTGATTTAACAAAAAAAAAGGGGCAAATTCTTGCAAAAAAAATTATAAAAAAATGTGATCTTTTAGTAGAAAACTTCAGAGCAGGAAATTTAAAACAATACGGATTAGATTATCATAGTATAAAAAAAATTAACCCAAAAATAATTTATTGTTCAATAACAGGCTTTGGACAAACTGGACCTTATGCATCTAGAGGAGGGTATGACTACCTTGTCCAAGCAATGGGAGGAATAATGAGTATTACTGGTGAAAAAAAAGGTCTGCCAACAAAAATTGGAGTTGGAGTCTCAGATATTATAACTGGTCTTTATGCAACTATTTCAATATTATCAGCTTTAAGATTTAGAGATGAAACATCAATGGGACAACACTTAGATATCTCTCTTTTAGATTCTCAAGTTTCATGGTTAAGTTATGTTGCACAAAGTTATTTAATCTCAGGAAAGATTCCAGATAGAATTGGAAATGATCACCCTTCAATCGTTCCATATCAAACCGTTAAAGCAAAAGATGGTTTAATGGTTTTAGCAATTGCCAATGATAGACAATTTAAAAACTTTTGCGAATTTTCGGGTTTGTCAAATTTATGTACAAATTCTAAATTTAAAAGTAATTCCTCAAGAGTGAAAAATCGAAAAGAACTTAACAAAATTATAGGTAAAGCTTTTTTAAAAAAAACAATTAAAGAGTGGGTTCAAGGGTTAACAAAGGTAAATGTTCCGTGTGGACCGATAAATAATATTGAACAAGTATTCAATGATCCTCAAGTTAAATCTAGAAAAATGAAGATAAGTATGAAACATAAAAAGTCAAAAACAAAAAAAATTAATATCATCGGTAGTCCTATGAATTTCTCAGTATCAAAAATTAAGTACAAAAAAACTCCCCCAACTTTAGGTGAAGACACAACAAATTTTTTAAAAAGATTTTTAAAAATCTCAGTTCCAGAAATTAAAAAATTAAAAGATGAAGGTATTATTTAAATACCCTCTTGAAGAAAATATTAAAAGGTTTAATATGCCATTTTAATGATAGACAATGAATCATTAAAGTATTTCCCTCATTATCACCTTCTAGGTATAGAAGGGTTAACTCCTCCAGATTTAAATTATCTATTGGACTTATCAGATCGTTTTGCAATGCATTTAGATAAAGAAAATAGTGAAAAATTAAATTATTTAAAAAATAAGATTTGCATAAATCTTTTTTTTGAAAACTCAACTAGAACAAGAACTTCTTTTGAATTAGCGGGAAAAAAATTAGGAGCAGATATGTTAAATATATCTGTTTCATCAAGTGCTATTAAAAAAGGTGAAACTTTGATAGACACAGCTATGACTTTAAATGCTATGCAACCTGATGTTTTAGTTGTTAGACATCAAGATGCTGGTGCAGTCAAGCTACTATCAGAAAAGGTAAACTGTGGGGTTATCAATGCAGGAGATGGGCCTCACGAGCATCCTACTCAAGCTCTTCTCGATGCACTTACAATTAAAAAAAGAAAGGGAAGGATTTCTGGTTTAAAAATAGCAATATGTGGGGATATCATGCATAGTAGAGTTGCACGTTCGAACATTCATCTCTTGAACACACTAGGAGCTCAAATTCGTGTAATAGGTCCGGCAACTCTAATTCCAAAAAATATTAATTCTTTGGGTGTAAAAGTTTTTTATGAAATGAAAAGTGGATTAGAAAATGTTGACATTATTATTATGCTTAGACTTCAACTAGAAAGAATGTCCGGTTCTTTTGTTCCATCAATTAGAGAATATTTTAGATTCTATGGGCTTGATAGAGAAAAATTAAACTTTGCTAAACCTGATGCTTTAATTTTACATCCAGGCCCAATGAATAGAGGTGTTGAGATTGACTCTGAACTAGCAGACGATTTAGATAGATCAGCAATCTTTGACCAAGTAAGGATGGGAGTTGCTGTAAGAATGGCATGTTTAAAATCAATAGTTGAGAATAAATCAAAAAATGGACAATAAAAAAAATTTCAACAACAATAAAAAGTTACACCAAAGTTATCTACTTAAAAATTGTTTTGTAATAGACAATGTAAAAAATGAAGTTTTAAAAAATGATATTTATATTAAAGATAGAATTATTGAAGATATTGATAAGAATTTAACTAACAAGATCGATCCAAAAACTATTATTATTGATTGTAAAGATATGTACGTAGCTGCAGGTTTAGTTGATATGAGAGTTAATATCACTGAACCTGGACTAGAGCACAAGGAAACAATAGAAAGCGCATCAAAAGCAGCTGCTAGTGGTGGTGTAACATCAATAATATGTATGCCAAACACTACCCCCCCAATCGACCAGCCGGCAATAATTCATAGTATACAAAGAAAAGCTAGAGAGGTTGCCCTAAGTAAAATCTTTTGTACAGGATGCATCACAAGAAATTTTGAAGGAAACGAAATTTGTGAACTTCATCTTATGAAAGAATCTGGAGCTGTGGGTTTTACTGATGGTTATAAAACAATATCTAATACTAGAGTAATGAGAAGAGCATTGAATTATGCAAAATCTTTTGATGGATTAATAATTCAACATGCTGAAGATCCTTTCTTAAGAGGCAACGGTGTGGTAAACGAAGGAGAAATCTCTACAAGAATGGGTTTATTAGGAATACCAAGCTATGCTGAAGCAATGATAGTAGAAAGAGATCTATGGATGGTTAAAGATACGAAATGCAGATACCATGTAAGTCATATTTCTACAAAAGAAACAGTTGAAACAATAAGAAAGGCAAAAAAAGATGGTTTACCTGTTACTTGTGATACATCACCACCTTATTTCATTCTGAATGAACTTTCTTTAGAAAATTATAGGACCTTTTCAAAACTCTCCCCCCCCCTTCGAACCGAAGATGATAGAAAAAGTATAGTTGAAGGAATTTGTGATGGAACTATCGATGCAATTTCATCTGATCATACTCCTCAAGATCAAGATGCAAAGAGACTTCCGTTTAATCAAGCAGAATTTGGTGGTGTCGGTCTTGAAACTTTATTGCCACTAACTTTAAGTCTAGTCAATAACAAAAAGATCGACCTCTTAAAAGCCATAAGTTTGATAACAATTAACCCATCAAAAATCTTAAAATTAGACGTTGGAAGAATAGAAAAAAAAAAAGAAGCTGATCTTTGTATATTTTCAACTTCAAAACCATGGAAAGTAAACCCAGAAAAATTTCATGGAAAATCAAAAAACTCACCTTTTGATGGAATGCTTGTTGAAGGAAAAAACTTCATGACCTTTGTTCGTGGCAGGTTAGTTTATGAATTATGATTTCTTTATAATTTTTTTTTGTTACATCTGTGGTTCTATTCCATTTGGTCTTCTCATTTCATATATTTTTAAAAAAGATGATCCTCGAGGTATTGGGTCTAAAAATATTGGTGCAACAAATGTATTGAGAACAGGAGGTTTAACACTTGGGATAATGACATTAATACTTGATATTATGAAAGGCTTTGTAGCAATAAAAATCACTTTAATTTTAAATAGTGATTTAGTTGGTTTATCATTGATTTTTGTAGTGACTGGGCATATTTTTCCCATATGGTTGAAATTTAAAGGTGGCAAGGGTGTAGCAACATTTATTGGTGTTTTATTAGGTTATAATTTTCAACTTTTTCTTTTATTTTGTATTACATGGTTGTTATCTGCATTGATTTTTAAATATTCATCCCTTTCTGCAATCATTGCTTTAATTATTAATGTGTTATCAACCATTGTTATTGACTCAAATTATGTTTATTTCGTTGTTATTAGTTTATTGATTCTTGTTAAACACTTTTCAAACATTCAAAGATTGTTAGCTGGGAATGAAACAAAGATAATTTTAAAAAAAAAAAATTAAATTTTGACTTTTGTCCCTTTAAATTATAAGTAATTTTGATTATGAAACTTTTAGTCGTTGAGTCTCCCGCGAAAGCAAAGACAATAAAAAATTATTTAGATGATACTTTTCAAGTAGTAGCAAGTATTGGTCACTTTAGAGATCTTCCTAAAAGTGGCATTGGAATAGACGAAAAAAATGACTATTTTGTTAAGGACTGGGAGATAGATAAAAAAAAAATTGATCCAATTATAAAATCAATAAAAAAGTCAGATGAAATCTACCTCGCGCTTGACCCAGATAGAGAGGGAGAGTTAATAGCATGGCATTTAGTAGAAATTTGTAGAGAAAAAAAATTAATTGATGGAAAGCAATTCAAAAGAATTGAATTTCCTGCTGTAAGAAAAGAAGATATTCTGTCAGCCATAAATAACCCAAGAGAAATTAATCAAGATCTCGTAAATGCTGCAATTACAAGAAGATTCTTAGATAGATTTTTTGGTTACAAAATTTCTCCTATTACAAAAAGACGAACTATATTTGGCTCTTCAGCTGGAAGAGTTCAGTCTCCAGCACTCAAAATTTTATGTGAAAAGGAAAAAGAAATTGATATTTTTGTGTCCAAGGAATTTTGGGATGTGAATATTGAACTGACAGATGACAAAACAAAAAAAATTGAATGCACCATAGTCAGTCAGGGACAGAAAAAATTTGATAAATTTTTAATTAATAATGAGAAAAAAGCAAAAGATTTACAAGAGACCCTAAAAAAAGAAAGTTTTGTACTTAATTCACTAAATAAAAGGGAAAAAAGAAGAAACCCTTATTCTCCATTCTCTAATTCCTTACTACTTCAAGATGCTTCCTCCAAACTAGGATTTAGTCCAAAGTTGACCAATTCGATTGCACAAGAATTAAAAGACGGAGTTGGTTCATTGGGAGCTTTAATTACTTATCACAGATCAGATTCTAATAAAATGAAGAAAAGTGAAATTGAAAAATTAAGAAAAATTATTAATAGTGATCTCGGGTCCAACTTTCTCTCTCACAAGCCAATAGACTATAAAGAAAGATCAAAGTTTGTTCAACAGGGTCATGAAGCTGTTACACCAACACAATTAGAAATAAAACCTTCGGATATTAAAAATGAACTTAGCGAAAATCAATTTAAACTTTACGATTTGATCTGGAAAAGAACCTTAGCTTCACAAATGTCGCAAAGTATTAATCTTGAAACTACATATTATATCAAAAGTGAAAACTTTTTGCTAAAGGCCTCTGGCTCAATTGAAAAGTTCAGTGGATTCAAAAAAATTTATAATTTTTCTGATAAAGATAATGAAGTTCAAACCCTTCCTGAACTTCAAAAAGATGCAAAACTTAACCAATTTAAAATAGATATAAAACAAAACTTTACAAAACCACCCAATAGGTATTCGGAGGCCGGTCTTGTAAAAAAACTTGAAGAACTTGGAATTGGGAGACCCTCTACATACATATCTATATTTACTAAATTAGAAGAGAGAAACTATATAATTATCAAAAACAAATCTTTAATACCGACTTCTAAAGGAAAAATATTATCAAAATTTTTTGATAGCTTTTTTAACCAATTTGTTGATTACCAGTTTACGGCAAACCTTGAAGAACAACTTGATCTTGTTACTGAGTCAAAACTTTCATGGAAAGAGATATTAAATAGTTTTTTAGAGATTTTAAATAAAACAGTTAATAACGTTGAAAATACCAGTATTTCAGAAGTTATTGAAAAAATTAGTTCTTTATCTCCCGAAATTCTAAAAGATAAGAAATGTCCCAAATGTACAGACGGAAGCTTAATTATAAAATTTGCATTTACTGGACCATTTATTGGATGTACTAACTATAACAAAGATGGAAGCGGCTGTGGTTATAGCCATGCAATAGGTTCTGATGAAGACAACAAAGAGTTATCAGGAGATGGAAAAGAAATAGGTGTAAACCCTGAAACTAAAAATAAAGTTTTCCTCAAGGTTGGAAGATATGGAAGATATTTAGAGACTGAAATTTCAGAAAATAAAAAAAAAAGAACAAGTATCCCTAAGAATTTAAAGAATGAAGATATAGATTTGGACAGAGCGTTAAAGTTTTTATCGTTGCCAAGAATTATTGGGATACATCCAGAAAGTAAAAAAGATATTATTGCTTCAGTTGGTCCTTACGGACCTTACTTAAAACATGATAACAAATTTATATCATTAAAAGAGGATGATGTAACTATTGTTGGGATAAACAGAGCAGTTGAGCTAATAGAAGAAAGTGCGTCAAAGAAAAGAGAGATTTTAGTTGGTGAACACCCCGAAACTAAAATGAAAATTTTAAGAAAAAAAGGAATTAAAGGAAGATCTGATTATTTGTCATATAATAAAAAAAATTACTCTATTCCACCTGAATTAAACGAAAAAAAACTGACCGTTTCAGATGCTACTAAGATAATTGATGAAAAGAAAAAATAAAGACATCACCTTATCTGAAATTGTTGAAAATGAAATTAAATTTAATGGCTTAAGGCAAGGTTTCTCAAAAGCTTTAAATAAATCTTCTGAAAAGTTAAAATTTAAAAATTCTAATCAACATTGTGATTTAACCAATATTCCGTTTGTTACAATTGATGGTGAAGACAGTAAAGACTTCGATGATGCAGTTTGGTCGGAGTGTAATAATGAAAAAACAAAAATAATGATAGCTATCGCCGACGTTAGTTTTTATGTAGAGAAAGGTGATTTGATTGATATTGAAGCCAAAAAAAGAGGTAATTCTTTTTATTTCCCAAATAAAGTAATACCAATGTTACCTGAAGAACTCTCTAATAATTTGTGTTCTTTAGTTCCTAAAAAAAAAAGAAAAAGTCTAGTTTTAGAAATTGATATTGAAAGTGGAAAAATAAAAAAATTTAAATTCTATAGGGCTATTATTAAATCTGTTGCAAGGTTGACATACCAAGAAGCTGAAAATATTTTTTTAGAAAAAAATAAAAGTAATAAGCTTTTTTCAATTATATTGAATCTCTTTAATACATATAAAATTCTTCAAAAGAATTCAAAAAAAAGAAACAAGATATCTTTCGATCCTGATGAATATATTATTGAAACTGATAACGGAAAAAATATTAATATAACAAAAAAAAAAAAATTAGAATCTTATAAACTAATAGAGGAATTCATGGTTCTTGCTAATACAATAGTGGGGCATTATTTAAAAAGTAATAATATAAAATCTATTTTTCGTAACCATGAAAAACCCCCTTCTGAAAAAACACGAATACTCAATGAAATAATAACATTATATAATTTAAATCATTCTGGGAACTTTAATTCTCAGAATGATTTTAATAAAATCATTAAAATCTTAAAGGAAAATAAGATTAGTTTTCTTAATGATTTGTTGCTAAGGTCACAGTCAAGAGCATTCTATGGTACAGAAAATAAAGGACATTTTGGGCTTTCACTAGATTTTTACGTGCATTTTACATCACCAATTAGAAGATACTCAGATCTTGTGGTACATAGAGACCTAATTGATTGTTATTTTTTGAAAAAAAAAAAATCACAAATTGAATTTACAGATCATCTGAATACTCAAGAAAAAAAAGCAGACTCTATGGAAAGAATAATATTTGATATTGCATCAAGTTACTACTTAAAAAAATTAAGAAATTATGAGTTTAAAGGATTTATTGATTCAGTCGAAAACTTTGGTATTTTTATTAAAGCAATAAATTATCCATTTTCTGGATTAGCTAGATACAATTTTTTTAACAGTCAGTATGAAAAAAAAAATAAAGAAAATTATAAACTAGGACAGATAGTGAAATTTAAAATAAAAAAAATTAATAATAGAAATGGTAAGATTCTCTTATTTAAGGTAAGAAAACTAGAAAATAATGCACAAAAGTAAATTAAAATTTTTAAAAAGAGGCTTCGCAAAAAAATGTCCTAACTGTGGTTTATTCCCTATTTTTTTAAGATACGTAAAAACTCATAAAAAATGTTCTAAATGTGGTATTAATTTTTCAGAATATAAATCTGATGACGGTCCTGCTTACTGTACAATTTTTATAGTTGGTCATATTTTAATTCCACTTATATTATTAACTGAAAAGAACTTTAGTCCACCCACTACTCTCCAAATGATAATATGGCCATTAATTACAATAATCCTTACTCTTTGGCTTCTACCAAAAGTGAAAGGGGCATTTTTAGCATTTCAAATTTTTGTAAAAGATAGATGAAGATAATCTTGACAGATTTTTTTAAACTTATATAAGATCATTATGGCTAAATCAAATACAATACAAGTTAAAATGGTTAGCACAGCTAACACAGGTTATTTTTATGTTAAATTTAAAAACCCTAAGCTAAAAACTGAAAAGTTAGAACTTAAAAAGTACGATCCAAAAGTTAGAAAACACGTTATTTTCAAAGAACAAAAAATTAAGTAACTATTTCTTTTTTTTCTTCAACTCAAGACCTAAATCACGCAATTGATATTCACTTACTATATTAGGTGAACTCATCATTAAATCTTCAGCTTGCTGATTCATTGGAAATGCCACTATCTCTCTCAAATTTTCTTCACCTGATATCAACATAATAATTCTATCTATACCAGGAGCAGAGCCTCCATGTGGCGGAGCCCCAAATTTAAAGGCACTAAATAAAGAGCCAAATCTTGCTCTTAATTCTTTCTCCGAATATCCAGCTATTTCAAAAGCTTTAACCATAATATCTCTCTTATGATTTCTAATGGCACCAGATGAAAGTTCAATTCCATTACAGACTATGTCAAATTGCCAAGCAAGTATCTCGAGTGGATCTTTCTCTAGAAGAGATTTCATTCCTCCTTGAGGCATAGAAAAAGGATTATGACTAAAATCTATTTTCTTTGTAATGGGATCCATCTCGTACATTGGGTAATCCACAATCCAACAAAATTTGAATGTATTTTTTTCTAAGATTTGCAACTCATTACAAATTTTTGTTCTAACCAAGGCTGAAAATTTAGTTGCACTATCTCTTTCATCACATATAAAAAAAACAGTCTCACCGTTTTTAAGGTCAATTTCTTTTTTTAAAGCTTCAAGGTTTTCTTTATTCATATTGTTTGAGATAGGACCTTTATAGTCATTGTCCTCTAAGATTACGTACCCCAACCCTTTTTGACCCTCGTCTCTTGCCCACTGATTTAGTTTATCAAACCATGCTCTAGGTTTTGAGCTTGAATCAGGTGCCTTTATTGCTTTTACAACATAGCCTTTATCTATGTTAGATTCAAAAATTTTAAAACCAGAGTTTTTAAAATATTTGGTAACATCTACTATTATTAATGGGTTTCTTAGATCGGGTTTATCCGTACCGTATTTTTCCATTGAGTCTAAATATTTGATTCTTTTAAAAGGTGGAGTTGAGACTTCAAAGTCGGAATTCTCTTTAAAAACTTCAAATAATACTGGTTCAATTTCATTAAATATATCTTCTTGTTCTGCAAAAGACATTTCAAAGTCTAACTGATAAAACTCTCCAGGAGACCTGTCTGCCCGTGCATCTTCATCTCTAAAACAAGGAGCAATCTGAAAGTATTTATCAAATGTTGATACCATCAAAAGTTGTTTAAAAATTTGTGGTGCTTGAGGCAAAGCATAAAACTTTCCATTATGAAGTCTACTAGGAACCAAAAAGTCTCTTGCTCCCTCAGGTGAAGAAGACGTCAAAATAGGTGTTTGAATTTCTAAAAACCCCCTACTTATCATCTTTGATCTTAAACTATTAATTATTTTAGATCGTAAA
>MDSZ01158389.1_pt1 | contig 13612 bp, 1 predicted proteins | sample 811201 | NCBI WGS metagenome assembly MDSZ01 (sample SAMN05326647, study PRJNA326480) | marine metagenome | isolation source: seawater | place: Indian Ocean: North | collected 2010
CCTAATTCGTCAAAAACAAATGTACCATCAAAATTATTCGTATTATCAAACGCCGCTTGTCCGCTAGGCTCACCATAATCTAGTAAACAATTGACTACAATATCTGTATATACAGCACCTTCTGTATGATTTACAGTAATTTTATTTCTATTAGCATCATTATTTAATGCTGATAAATCATCAACTACTTTGTAGTAAGTTTGATTATATAAACTGCTGTTTGTACCAGTACTATTAGCAGGTTTATATGTAATAACACCTGTAGGATCAACACTTGTTCCGCCGTTCCCTAATGCTAATTCATGTATAAAACCTGTAGTTTTATTACCAATACTTAATGCTAATGCTTCACTCATGTTTTCATAGTGAATAGCATTTCTTTTATCTACAAAAACTTCACCAGATTCTGGATCAAATATTTTAATATGTCCTTCGACATTCACATTGCCAGTATCGTCTGGTCTATTTTGACTTGTATTTTCCTGTTTTTTATCTTCGATTTTCATAGTTTTTGTGTCTTCCGCTTTATTCATGTATTTATGTCTTTATAAAAGTTGGTTTCTCAAGTAAGAAACCTGCTTGTACTGAATTTGAATTTTGTAGTCCTAATCCGTTGGCTGGATTGCTTCCGCTAGGCTGATACCACGTATTAGTATCACCATTAGGAATACTCTGTCTATCACTAATATCAATTACTGTATCATTTCTACTATGTGCTTTGATACTAGTTCCCATTGTTCCTCTTCGTAATCTACTAATTGTATTCTCAACAACATCTAATGCTAGGTACTCTATTCTCTCTCCATTAATATCTACCACGCCGTATCTGTTTACACTTGGATCTGGAGTAGGTAAAACACTAGCATCTTTTAAGAATATTTTTCTTGCTTTTGCTGTTACGTCTTTGTTTAATTCTGTACTGTCTAGTCTACTTAATCTGTAGTAGTTTTTATTACCAAGTATGTCTTGGAATATCTTAAATCCTACAGCAGGTTTTATTATTTCTTCAGTGAAATGTGTAATAACAATTATGTCAGTTGGATTTGGAGTAGTAGCAAATACAATTTGATCACCTACAATACTGTAATCTAATTGAGCAATTTGTTTTACACCGTTAAGTGTAACCCACAGATAAGCAACACTGTAAGGAGTTCTAAACGCCGCATACTCGGCAACATTTATTATTGATGTTGAAGCACTATCAAATCCTAAACTGTCATAACCTCTATCATCATATCCAATTTGTGTTGTAATAGAAACTTGTTTAGTTCCTTTAAATGTTTGTGTTGTAATTTTTTCTAGGTTGTGATTGTTAAAAGTTGTAACTCTTAAAGTATCACTTCCGGTAAATGTTCCGCCTGTTACATTTAATACAGTTGAACTACTAAAGTTATATTCAGCATTTTGTAAAACACCAATATCAATTTTTGCTTTTTGTGATGCCGCCACAGTCAAATTAATTGCTTTTATTGTGCTGTCACTTCCTTGTGTGATTGTGTAAGCAGTTGTTTCAACTCCGTCGATATAAACTTTTGTGTCAGACTTTGTAAGTGTAGAATGATTTACATCAGCATCATTTGAAATATCATAAACAGTTGTACTGCCATCACTTAGGTAGTAACTAAACACAGGTGGTCTTAATCTTTTATTGTTAAGTTCCACAATTACTTTATCTGTTCTTGATAGATCAAAGTCACTTCCGTCTGATAGTGTAAATGTTCTAGTGCTGTCATTTACTGTAAATGTATCAACGTTTACTAAACTGAAAGTTCTGTTTGCTGATGACGAAACATCAAAAACAAATACTTGTATGTCATTTCCTGCTAAAATGTTTGTGCCAAATGTTATTCTTGTACCTAAGTCTCCAGCGTCACTTAAAGTAATGCTTGATGCTACATTGTTATTAACAAATACTAAAACTTGTTTTCCGTTTGCTGAACTAAAAGGTATAGGTACATCTATTGAATTAGTTGTAGTAGATATACCAATGTTATAATCTAACAACATATTATTTCCAGTAACACCAAAACTTGTTACTGTAAATATTTCTCCATTAGCGGGCGGAGTGTTAAATGTAATTGTATTTGCTCCAGCATTAATACTAAAGTTAGATAGGTAACCATTTGTTTTGCTATACACAAGAACTTTTTGTGTATATTGTTTAGAGTCAGAAAACTTAAATGTTACTTCAACGCCATCACCTTGATAATTGTAAGCAATTATAGGCATACCTAAAGCACCGTCCTCGTCAGCATCTCTACTTGGACCTGTAAAGACATTCATGTTCAAAGTGTCAAATACTCTACCAGGAACAAATTCTTCTGGAGCGTGTGAACTATAAGCGTCAACAAATCTACCACCACCAACACTTATATCTGCTGGTCTAGTTCCTAGTAAACTGTCATTAAATTTACTTTCTAACTTTGTATCCAAAGCACTACTACTGATAACATATCTACCGTCTGAGTCTACTTCAAAGTTATCAAAATCTCTACTGTCAAATGATCCTTTGTCAAAACCAGGGTCTTGACTAAACAATGGACCTTGTACTTTTGTTCCAGGGTATGTAATACCTCTAAAGACATTACCTAATTTTTCTTTGTAGTCTGCTTGGTCAACATCTCCAAATGGTTTATAGTATGCCATTGTTCTGTCCATAGCATTGTTAAATGTATCATCTGCTTTGATAGTCATGTATGTGCTGTCAAAACTAGCACCACTAGTAAATGCTGTACCTACAATGTATGCTTCGTTTTGATATTGTACTATATCTCCTACATTGTAAGTTGTGTTTGCTGTCCATTTTTTAACAGTTGAACTAAATTGTATTCTATCAATTTTAACTTTTTCTTTAATTTTTCTTATACTATCATTTTTCAATACAGCGTGTAATATACCAGGTACTGTAGGACTACCGCCTGTTAACGTAATTGCTGGTGTACGTTCATATCCGCTACCTTTGTTAGTAATAGTGACTGTGTTTATTTGTCCGCCACTTACAGTACAGGTAGCAGTTGCTCTTACACCACCTTCAATAGCAACACCATTTTTATCTTTTGGTTCTTCTATTGTAATAGTTGGAGGAGTAACGTAACCTACACCAAAACGTGATCTACTAATATCATTTACTTGATATCTATAATTTTCTCTCCACATCTTATAGTTGTTATTAGAACTAATAGTTGTAGCGTCATGTCCTTGTTCGTAATTAGGACTTCTAAATGTTTTTGTAATTGTGTCATAGTAAGCAGGCTTATCAAAGTCAGTAGCGTCTCCTTGATATGTTTCTTGTTTGCTGTAACCTAAAACGTATTCTCTAATTTTTGTATGATAAGGCTTTACTTCATTAATATAATTGTTAACAAATTCTTGGTTATCTCTTTGATAAACAGCAAATTGGTCTAATGCTCTTAAGTTATGTTTTAAACTTATGAAACTTGTTTTGAATAGCCAGTCAACAAAAGGTTGTTCTTTTAAAACGTATCTCAGCATAACAAAATTTAATTTGTTCATTTCTGATTCTAATTCATTAATGAATATATCTTTGTCAACAGCATCAATAATATTTCTAGTTTCTATTTGTGGTTCTGTATCTAATAATTCATAATCAAAACCTTCCATATCAAAACCAAATCTATGTGTTGTATAATCATATAGTTCTGTTTTAAGTTCTATAGTTCCGTTCTTTTGTCCAATTAAATTGTAACCACTAGATGTTTTTACATACAGGTTCCAGTTTCCACCGTTGTTAATTTTTATAATAGAACTGTTTGGTATTTCATTTTGATATACTGTATTAAACTCTTCATATCTGTAGTTAATAAAAGTATCTTTATTATAACCACTAGCATACCAATCTATATACTTCCAAAACTTTTTAGTATCGTAACTTTGTATTCTAGTTGCTTTCCAAGTTTTATCTTCTTGTAAAGTTTGTATAGTCCAACGTCCATCAATATTATTATCAGTTTCAACTAGTATTCTCCAACCAGTTGGTTGTAAATTTTTGTTAATGTAACTTAATTCTAATTCGTTGCTAACTTTTTGATCCCATAGTCCATCTACTTTTCTTGGCATTGGATCTTCTTTGTTTAAAGTTGTAAACTGAATTGTTTGTGCTGTGTTATATTGTTTTACAATACTATTCACATATACAACAAATTCTTTTAATGCTTCGTACCTGTTAACAAACATTGTTTGCCTTGGGCGTATATCTATTCCGTATCTATCACCTGCTGTTAATTTAATATCAGGAACAACGTTACCTCTTTCATCTGCACCTACTAAACTATCTTTCATTTTGCTAAAGATTTGGTTTGGTATTTTGCTCTTAGGACTACCTTCTTGTACTAACTGCCATTCGTTGTGTAGTAATTTGTCATTTGCTTTTCTATCATAATCAATACTTAATACAATGTCTTTATCGCTTAACAAATTGTTACAGTTTACGATACTCATAGAATCTTTTCCTGTAAACTGACAGAAACTTAATCCGTGTGCCACAGGATCCATAATCATTGAACGTATCTGTAATGTGTTAAGAGTTTTTCCTTCTGCTACAGATTTAAGTCCTGTTGCCCAGAAATAATATTTTGATTCTAACAAACCATTAGAACTGTTTACTTTTTGTATTTCAACGTATGCATCATCTCCGTGCTTTGTAACACCTTCGGTATAAGCACTAGGTAAGACACTACTTTCTACCCATTGGTAAGGTGTAATACTACTTCCTGGAAATACTGCTCCCCAAAAAGTTGATCTATAATCTGCTACGCCCTGTTCATATGTAATATATCTTAACTGTGATAAGTCCCACCATATTTGTCCAACGTGTGATTCAGGTCTCCAATAGTTTTCACCATTGTTAACATTTACGTTTGCTGTGCTATTATTGTAGATAGCAGGATCCCATTGTGATTTAAAGTCAATATTCTGTTCAGCCTCTCCAGCAATTTTACCTTTAATAGGATCAATGTAATCAAGATATTTTACAATTTCATTTTTTTCTTTATTGTATAAAAATACTTTGTTTATTCTATCTACATCTACAAGATCACTTTCTTCTTCATCTATTACATATGGTGTGCCGTTTGCTTTAAACTTAACTACTCTACCAGTGTCAAGTGTGCTGTCGTCATCATCGTCATAAGGACTAGAAACATAAAGTGTATTATCTGATGTAATTGTAACACTATGACCAAATTTGTCTCTTGAATCTAAACTGCTTGTATATAAACTATCTGCTTCAATAAAACCTAATCCTACTTTTTGATAAATGTGTGTGCTACCTGTTCTGTATTTTTGTGCTACAAGTCTAGTAGCGCCTCCGTCTAATATAGTTTTGTCTTCGTCAAATGTTGTTCTTACAAATGTGCTACCATTAGGACAACCAACAACAAGGGTCTTGCCATCTCTTGACAATGCTAATGCTTCGCCAAACTTATGCCCGTCGGTGCTATATTCAGTTAATTGTATTTTTGTTGCCGGTCCCAAATACTCTGAATTTAATCCTGTGTATAAACTTCCTGTAAATCCAGGCGAAACAAATACTGGTTTGTATGTGTCTGATCTAATTTGTAAAACATCATCAACAACGATAGCATCAACACTTGGGATATTAGCATTATTAATTACTGTTACTAGATCATCAACACTTGTACTTGTTGTTGTAATCTTGTAACCATTTATATAAAATGTTTCACCTGATGTTATTGAATCTTTGTTTAGTACATGAACCCATCTACCATATTGTTTAGTATCTTTTCTTCTGTGTATTTCTACTTGTCCACTTTGATCAACTGAACTATCAACTTCTGGAACACCGATGAATAAATTTTCTGCTAGTTCATCTAATTCAATAGCAGTTGATCCAAAGTTTCCTTCTGCTTGTGGAAATCTAGGAGAGATAGTTTGTAAATGTCTAAACTGATTACTCCACACTGTTACTGTACTACCTTTAGATGGTTTATCAGTAAACGTAATTTTTGGATCTGTAGTATGAACTGTGTAAATTACTGTACTGTCTTCTGTTTTATCTCTTCTTACACTGTTAAGAAACACAGGATGAGAATGATCAATTTTTGGTCCGTTGTCTAATGTAAATTCTTTACCTATACCATCTGCTACAAAATTTTGATAATGTCTATAATATAAGTTAACGGTACCCATTCTAGTTGTACTATCTTCGCCTACTGTACTTTCGTTTGGATTACTAATTGCTATTATTTTACCATTACTGTCAATGCCAACAGCACTACCAAATCCATCTATCGTTCCTGTAATTGTATCTACATGGCTCCATGTTTCTGATAAACGTACAACAACATCTACATTATTAGCAGGTGCTGTAGTAAATGTTACAGTTTGTGTACTTGAATCATAAGTATAATCTCTTTCAGCAACAAGTTCTGTTCCGCCTTGTTTTATAAAAAGTTGTTCTGGACTATTTGCCGCTTCAAATTCACTTGTTAAAACAAAACTAGTTGTAGAGCCATCTCCTTTAAGATTACTAACTTCTGTTCCGTGTTTTAATAGTGTGTAAATATAAACTTTCTTTTGACCAGGTGATGTAACTAAACACCAAAAACCATTAGCACTCATTTTTACTTTTTCACCAAATCTATCACCTGTGTTTAATCCACTAGGTTGATGAATTACTTGAGTTTGTAATGCCCCACTAGCCGGATCTTTGTAGTAGAATACTACAAGTCCTTTGTTACTGTTAGTACCAGGTGCACCAACTACTACCCACTCGTGATCAGCGTTCCAGTTTTCATTTATGCCAACTACATCTGCTGGGACAAATTGTCCTGTGCTTAAACTTTTTCCAAACTCACCCACATCTGTAACTTTACTTTGTATTACCATAAATGGATTTAGTGATACAGGTTGAGGTGTATATACATGAATTTTATTTTGACTTGCTTGTCCAACAACAACATATTGATTATTTCTTTGAGCAATGACACTGTCACCAAAAGTACTATCTGCTATAGCATCTCTTACTGAAATACTTTGTTCAGATTTGAATGTATGCTGTTTTTTAATAATTTGCCATTTACCAAAACCATTATCATCAATATAAAATTTGTCATTTATGTTCCAACCAATTTTTGGTGTTAAAGTTTCGGTACTATCTTTAAATCTAATACTCATAAATTTCATAACAAGGGCAACACCAGATTCAGTACCTACTTCTTTGTTTCCTGCTGTAATAAATTCTGTAGGTGATTTAATAGAAGTAATTGGATACACACCATCACGTTTTGTTGTGTAACCTTTAATTGCTACTATGTCACCTGCTTTGAAATTGTGTATAGTAGATGTAGTCCAAGTATAAGTTGATCCATCTACACCGCCGTCACAATCAGTTACTACAGTTTTTGTGTTGTCTAGATATTGTATATCCCAATCGTTTTCGCCATTATCTGCTATCCATACTGTATAACCAATCTTCATATCATTTATGAAAGGTGAAAGTGTTAAAGCATCTGCTTGTCTAAACAAAGTAGCATCAGCATCTGTCAATTTTGGATAACCAGCGTTAGGTAAAAGTTTATCATAAAATTGTTCCGCTGTATGACCAAACTGTAAACTTTTTCTTTGTGGAATAAAGTCGTATGTTATATCTGCTGGTTGTCTATAAAAATCTTCTAGTGTATATTCTGTAACAGCGTTGGCACTTGACTTTGCTTCACTGTCTACTACTGTTTTAATTGTTTGTGGATTATCTGTAAATCCAGATTCATCTAGTTCAAGTTCAACTCTGTTGTTAACAGTATTAGCACCATACGATCCTGTTCTAATTGCCCATTCTTCGTAGTAAGCAACATCACTAGAAATAGTATCAAACTTACTTCTAATAAGTTTGTCTACAGCACTCTTTGTACCTTTTTGTTTTAACATACCTTGGTAAAATTTTACCTGCGATACATCATCTAAACCAATTTGTGAGAAATAATCTCTTGCTTGATATCCTATAGCACCTTTACCGTATTTGTCTGTTTCACTTTCTAAGTTCACAGCATCAATATCATAAAAACTCATAAAGTTTTTACCAAGTGTATCAAAGTTTGGAAGCAATCCTATTTTGAATGAATCTGTTTTTGTCCATTTACCATATTCAAAATCTGTTGTGCTTGTATGATTAGTACTTGCTGTATAGTTTTGTTCTTTAAATTTAACTATGTCGCCTCTTACATAATCTGTATTTGCTACCCAAACAGGAACTACACCATCATTGTAGATGAATCCTTGAGCAGTTAAACTTCCGTCCCAATCACCTGTTTTATATCCTACTAATTTTAATCTATATTGTCTGTTACCTAATGCTGGTTCAAAAATAATATCATTGAACTTTGTTTTATTTTTAAACACTAGAACGTGTTCGTATTCAACTATTCTTGTATTGGCAAAATATATTCCTCCAACATCTGGATTTGGATATAATTCAAATTCTTTGTCTGACCTCATCATTTTGTATGTGTTAGGTCTTAATGGTTCATAATTTTGATTCAAAACATTTACACTAGTTTGTCTGTTCAATAAACTATCTACAACACCTACTTCTGTAATACATCTTATTCTGTTAGCAGTTGGAGAAATAGAAATTACTGTACCGTCTGCCCAACCTTGTCTAGTCCAATGAATGAATTCTTTAACACTCATTAACCAGTTTGCTGTAATTTTTACAGTGCCAAAATCTTCCATTCTATTATCAAAATCATATCCTTGATCTTTAAGATATTTTTCGTAGGAGAATAAGAAAGTTGCTACTTCTTGTTTTGTTCTAAATGTTGTTCCGTATCTAACTTGCTGAATAACATTTGTATATTGTTCATATTGGTAAACTGTTTCACCGTCAATGTCATGTACTTTAAAGTTTCCTGTTTCAATAGGAGTAGCAGTTGTAAATCTAGGATTAGTTAAATCATATCCGTATACACTGTAACCACTAGGTGTAAGTTGTATAATTACACCACTATAAGGTATATTTTTTATAGGACCAGTTTTATGTAAATGTATTGAATAGTCTTCGTCAGGTACAAATACAGTTGAACTTGTACTTGTAGGTGATACTTGTTCAGCAAGTACCTGTATAAGTTTCTTGTCTGTATAACCTTCTACTTTATATGCTAGTTGTACATCTGCCTTTTTAATAACATTTTCTAAATTTGTTATTGTGTCTATGTTTTGCCAACGTAGATAATCTGTAACAAAGTTTGCTGTGCCTTCTAATCTATTTGTATTTGTAGGAACACTTAAATCATTTGTTGTAATTCTTTGATTTGTGCTTTTATGAATTAACTGATCAAGTAAAGCACTTCTTACAATTAAACTTTTGTTAAACAGTTGTGCTTGGTATTCTGCCGGCTTAATTAAACTTAACATCATTTGTAAAGCAAACGGATATGAACTTGATGTTTTCCAAGCGTGTTCTGACGGGCCTTCGTCACCGTATACCCAATTATGGCTAGGTGATAAGTCTTCACTGTTTACACTAATACTGTCTATTGGAGGTAAAAGTTCTCCGTACTCATTTACAGGAATATAAGTGTAAATGTTTGATCTCTTATATGTGTTGTCTACTGTATATTCTGTAGTACTAGTATATCTATGACCATTCTTAACATCATCCCATAAAACTTTGTTACCTGATGTATAAGGTGCTACACCATATCTATCTTCCCACCAAAGTGGTTTGACAGACCAACCAAACATTTCCCAAGCGTGTGTATGAGGACGATATGTGTCATAGTAGAAATTGTAAATGCTACGCCATCCGCCTGTTAATAAATTTTTATCAAGTTTATCTATAAAGTTTTTATAGTTCCATGTGAAAGAATTATTAGCATCAAATGTATCATTTTCGCTATATGGTATTCTGTGTATTGTTGTCCATCTTAAGAACTCATCTTCTAAGATCTGATTTATACTTGTTTGGTTATAATCAGTTGTTCTAAATTTTCCAGGAATACATTTTTTAATATTGAAAACATTATCGTCGTATTCTGTTTTGATATTATTGTATATACGCTTTTCTAATTCTAAAATAATATTATCTCTAGTATCGTTGTAAGCAACCGTCTTACTTCCATCGTGTCCTATTATAACTGATGTTGGAGTTGTATATGTGTTATCAGTATAAATTTCAGGTTTGTATTTTGGATACAATCCTAATTTAGATGGAGTAGGCGGAATATAATTAGCGTCTGTGCTATTGTAATCTATAATCTTAATTTTATCACCAATAGTTAAAGACAGTGTATCTTTAAATGTAAGTGACGCTGTACTATCAAAACTGTAATCAATGTCTTTGTACAGTTGTACGTTGTTCTTATAAACTAATACGGCTCTATTACTAGGAGTTGTAGTATCAAACACAGATTCAATTTCGTAAGTTTTTACTCTATTATCTGTAACTGTAATTTCTATTATATCAGAGTCAGCACCAAAAGGAACCATGTCACTGTTATAAAATGGCATTGTACTAGACTTATTGTTATTAACAAATTCTATAACTTTATCAACAGTTCCGCTTACATCTGACAAGTCTAAATCATCTAATGTTTCTAAAGCATTTACAAATTTACTTTTAAATTTTTCGTATTCGTTGCCAACATATCTTACAGCATCAATATAATTTAATTGATTGTATTGACTTAACAACATTGAAACAATTAAACTTGAACTGTGTTGTAAAATACTTCCTTCAGTTTCTTTAGCATCGCCCAAGTCTCTTAAATTATTTGTACCTTGTAAACTTCCTGTAAAAAATTTGTGTGTGTCTACTAATGACTGTACATGGTTTTGTACTTGTCCTAAAGTGATAGTCTCAAATTTTTCATTGTTAGCATTTCTTTCTAAATTTCCTGGAACAGAATAAAAACCTTTTGTAGTTGGCAAGTCTGCTGTAAACCTAACAACAATTTGATCGTTAACTGATAACGTATCGTTAATTGTTATTACTTGTTTTCCTTCAAGTGTTTTTGTAGTATAGTTTGTAGTCTTTTTGTTATTAATGTAAACAAAAATGTTTCTTAAAATATCTTTACTGTCTTTTGGTAATTGTCCTATCTCGTAATTTATTGTTGTAGGATCTGTTACATCATATACAACCTGTTGTAGTTGTCTACTATCTCTTATACCTTTGGCCCAGCCGTTGCTGTAACTAACTGTTCCATCATATGGATCTCTAATCTTTACAACACCTGTACTTGTACTTTGACTTTTTACAGGTTCACCGTAAGTAAAATTTTTCGTTATGTAATCGTTTTCAAAAACAATATCACCAACATTATTAAAAGTTCTATAAGTTAAAGGAAATCCTAATTCTGTATCTTTAGTTCCTGTTCCTTCTTTGTAAGTAAAAAGTTTATTACCTGTCCAGTTGTTACCTGTGTAACTATTAAAGTCAGTACCGTTACCATCAAACATAGCAAATATTGGAGATTGGTTTTTAGTTGTTTTACGTTGTGCCGCATCCCAGTTAGATCCTGTCCACCTGTAGGCTACGCCTTTTTGTGTAGTTCCATGTGTAGCATATATACCGTCGCCAACTGATACTGTTAATCCACTGTCTTCTAAAACTATTGTTTCTGGTACACTGTCGTTGTCTATGTCAGCATAACCTACTGTCCATATAGTACGTCTTGTCTGTACATCGCTATCATTTATAGCAACAATTTTATCACCGGCTTGTAGTTTTACACCATCAACAAAATAACCTCCACTGCCATTTATATCAGTAAGTATATCTTTTTCAGTTGTGGTAATAAGTTTTACACCTTCAATACCTTTTATACCGTGATCGTATAATTCTAATCCACTGTCAAATTCTATAATAGGTCTATTTGCTCTGCTATCTTGATCTATTACTGTATTGACTTTATTGTATTCTGCTGTAGCAGTAATTACATCTTTATGAAACCATCTATTAGATCTACTCCAAGCATTAAAGTCTACAGAACCTCTTTTTATTGTAATGTAATCTTTGCCTGTTAATGTCATTTCAGGTGTTGGTAAACTAGTATCTACCAGATGAATTTTCTTTCCTACACCTTCAACGTAATAAGTTTTGTTTCTATATTCTGTTTCTTTTATAGTACTATCAAATTGTATTTTTAAACCGTTAGTAAAAATAACATTGTTTGGACTTGTATAAGTTTGTTTGCCTAAAAAGTCATTAGCACTTACTGTTTCTGTATCTTGCTCAACAAGTTTTATTATACCAAATGCTTGTGGGTCTAAACTGTTTTGATAATATAATGTATCTAAGTTTGCTGTTTTTACAGGTACAATAGTTGCTTTAGTTGTATCAGTGTTTCTATAAAATTCTCTACCAGCGTATGTGTTACCTTCTTGTATAAAAAGTTTTTTGTCGTAAGTTAGTGTTCCTACTTTACCCAATACAACAATACCATCTACTTCTTTAATTTGGAAAATACCTAATCTATCCTCTGTTGCTACTGTGCCGTTTTCTTGAGCAAAGTTTAATCGATCCCAAGGAGCATTAGAATAGTTTGCTGTAAATGTCCAGTTTACTGTATCAGTATTAGCATTGTCATCTTGTAAGAATAATATTTTTTTGTTTAATAGGTTTCTTTGTCCATCAATACCTCCGTACATTTCAACAATGTCTGCTATAGATTTACCTTGAACATCTTTGTATGGAACGTGAGATACTAGGTCAATATTTTCAACAGTATAAGCGTCAAAGTTATCTTGTGCTGTTGCTTCAGGTACAGTAAATGTTATATTACCATATGCTGTTGTTCTGCCAGTTGCTTTTACACCACCGTTGTTTGTAACACCTAAAATTTCTCTTGAACTTTTAGTTAGTGTACTAGTTTGTTTGCCAGTAAGTCCAGGTTCTGTTTGTATAAACCATTGTGTATCTAATTGGTTTGTGTTAAAAGTATATGTACCTGTTCTAGCAAGATAAATTGTAGGATTATTACCTTTTGTTCCAGAGACAGCATAGTTGTTGTCTTCACTGTTATAATTTACTGTAAATGTTTTTTGTAAAGGAATATCTCCACCACTTACACTAACATGGTCTGGCCCATCTGGTAGATAGTAGTAACTGTTAAAGTTTACTGCTTTATCAAAATCTATAAATCCTGCCCAGTTGTAAAATTCTTGGTTAAAAAGTTTTTGTTGGTCGGTAGTTGTTACTCCATTATTTTCTAAGAAGTATAAAAAGTCATCAAAAGTAACTACAGTGTTTTCGTTGTCAGAAACTACTGCTGGTTCTAATTGATAATTTGTACGCTTACCTGTGCTTTTTAAATAGTTGTCGTTTTGACTACCAATAGGCAAAAACTTTCTACCAACATATCCGTTAATTCTCGAAAGGTTGGCACTAGACATTAATTGGTCTAATGTAGCACTTAAAAACTTTTTGTTTTTATCGCTTTGGTAAACCTTTGGTAGGAAATTAGATGTATCTCTTTTGGCCATTAGTAACTACTGCCTCCACCGCCATAACCACTTGAACTAGATGATGAACTACTTGAACTTGTTGAAGTAGAACTTGTACTAGATGAAGTACTTGCTGTAACAGATACTCCTGTTTGTGAACTAGCAGTAGAGCCATTGTTTACTATGCCAC
>MDSZ01003348.1_pt1 | contig 13608 bp, 14 predicted proteins | sample 811201 | NCBI WGS metagenome assembly MDSZ01 (sample SAMN05326647, study PRJNA326480) | marine metagenome | isolation source: seawater | place: Indian Ocean: North | collected 2010
GGGTATGACTGGTACTGCGAAAACAGAGGCAGATGAATTTTTTGATATTTATAAATTAGAGGTAGTAGAGATTCCAACTAATATGAAGATGGTAAGAAAGGACTTTGAAGACGAGATCTACAGAACACTTAATGAAAAATATAATGCGATTATTAAATTAATTGAAAGTTGTATGGAAAAACAACAACCTTGCTTAGTAGGAACAGTTTCAATTGAAAAATCAGAAGAGATATCTAGACTACTTCATAGAAAAAAAATTCCTCACGAAGTACTTAATGCAAAAAACCACCTAAAAGAAGCTGAAATTGTTGCTAATGCTGGAAAACCTGGTCAAGTAACCATCGCTACTAATATGGCTGGAAGAGGAACAGACATAAAACTTGGTGGACAGGATTCTAGTCCTGATTTTGAAACAAATAAAAAAACTTCATTAAGTGCAGGGGGGTTATACATTATTGGGACTGAACGTCACGAGTCTCGAAGGATTGATAACCAATTAAGAGGAAGGTCAGGAAGACAAGGAGACCCTGGTTCTTCAAAATTTTTTTTATCCCTCGAGGATGATTTAATGAGAATTTTTGGATCTGAGAAGCTTGATTCCGTTCTTAAAACACTCGGTTTAGAAGAAGATGAATCTATTCAACATCCTTGGATAACAAAGGCACTTGAAAGAGCACAAAAAAAAGTTGAAGCAAGAAACTATGAAATAAGGAAAAGTTTACTAAAATTTGATGATGTAATGAATGAACAAAGAAAAATTATATATAATCAAAGAAAAGAAATAATAAATGATGAGGATATTGATGATTTAATTCTTGATATGATGGACGCTTTTGTAGAGGACTTCCTTCAAAATAATTGCCCAGATTTGTCTGAACTTGATGAGAAAAAAAGAAAGGATATTTCAGAAAAACTAAAAACTAATTTGAATATAGAATTAGACTTTTCAAGATTCAGTCAGCTTGAAAACCTTCAACCAGAGGACTTAAAAACTGAAATAAAAAAACTCACCGATAGAAACATCAATTTAAAGAAAACAAAGTATTCTAATGAAATTTTCGGTTTTGCTCAAAAAAGTTTACTTCTTCAAATTCTAGACAAGAGCTGGAAGGATCATCTTTTATCTTTAGACCATTTAAGACAAGGGATATCTCTTAGAGCTTATGGTCAAAAAGATCCTCTAAATGAATATAAGCAAGAAGCATTTCTTATGTTTGAAGAGATGATGCAAGGAATAAGGGCTAATGTCTCAAATATATTAAGTTTTATCGAAATAAAAACAGATGTTGATCCTAGGAAAAATATTCCAAAAAACTCAAATTTAAATGGTCAAAATAAAAAAATACCTAGAAATTCAATTTGTCCTCTTTGCGACTCAGGGAAAAAATATAAACATTGTTGTGGAAAGCTTTAATTAAAAAAATCAATTTTCTAAAAATTTTTTTCCAATCTCTAAATACTTCTTCTCTCTATGAAGAACAATCTCATCTGATGTCATATTCTCAAACTCTCGAGAAAATCTTAAAAGACATTCCTTAATTAATTCACAAGTTTCATTAATATTTCTATGTGCTCCTCCAATAGGTTCCTTTATAATTTCGTCAATCACCTCAAGTTCAAATAAATCTTGAGCAGTAAGTTTTAGATTCTCTGCAGCCTTCTCAGAATGATTTATTGACCTCCATAGAATTGATGCACACCCCTCTGGAGAAATTACCGAATAAATTGAATGCTCCAGCATTACTACTTTATTACCCATACCCATTGCAACTGCTCCTCCTGAACCACCCTCACCAATAACAAAGGAAAATATGGGTGAGTTTACACTCAAAGAGTTTTTTATTGAAGAAGCTATTGCTTCTGACTGCCCTCTATCCTCAGCTTCAACACCTGGAAAAGCTCCAGGAGTATCAATAAACGTAACGATAGGAATATTAAACTTACTCGCAATTTTAAAGAGCCTTTGAGCTTTTCTATAACCTTCGGGTTTGGCCATCCCGAAATTATTTTTTACTCTACTATCGATATCCTTACCCTTGTCATTCCCAAGAACTAAAAATTTTTTATCCTCAATTTTTGTTAAACAGCCTTTTAAGGAAGAATCATCCCCGTATAGCCTGTCTCCTGAAAGATATTCAGATTTATCAAAAATCTTTTCTACTATGTCGTCAAATTTTGGTCTATCTTGAAGTCTGCATACCTTAACCTTTTGAAATGGTGTAAGATCTTCGTAGATCTCAAGTAATTTTTTGTCAAACTTATCCTGAAGATTACTAAGCTCATTAGCAATATTTTCACTAGTATCTTTTAAGTGTCTGAGCTCTTCCATTTTAGCTTGAATGTCGAGCAAAGGCTTCTCAAAATCTAAAAAATTTTGCATTTTGCTAAGAAATCAATTCCCTTCTATAAGTTTTGCTTTTTCCACTAATACTTCAGCCTGTCTAATGGATGCAATATCTATTAACCTCCCATCAAGAGAGACAGCTCCTTTGCCATCTTTTTTTGCCTGTTCCATTGCTTCTAGAATCCTTTTTGCTTGATTGACTTCTTTTTCTGATGGACTCATAACTTGATTTGCTAAGTCAATTTGACTGGGGTGAATTGCCCATTTACCTTCACAACCCAATGTAGCGGATCTGTTTGCCTGAGCAACATATCCATCAGGATCATTAAAGTCACCAAAAGGACCGTCTATCGGTCTCAAGCCATTTGCTCTAGCTGCAATAACCATTTTTGATACTGCGTGATGCCACATATCACCCCAGTGTTTTTCTCTAGGGTTATCTCCATCTTTATCCGTTAGTACATGATAATTTGGGTTTGGGCCCCCAATAACTGTAGTTTTTGCTTTTGTTGAAGCAGCGTAGTCAGCAACACCAAAATGTAATGACTCTAATCTCCTGGAATATGATGCTATTTCATTTACATTTTGCATTCCTAATGCTGTCTCAATTATCAACTCAAATCCAATTCTCTTTTCAAGACCCATTGCATCCTCAGCTTGAGTACAAAGCATATCAACTGCATAAACATCTGCAATTGTTCCAACTTTTGGTATCATTATCAAATCAAGTTTCCCAGGTGCTTTTTCAATGAGATCCACAACATCTCTATACATAAAGTGAGTATCTAGACCATTAATCCTCACTGACATAGTTTTGGTATTCCAATCGATATCGTTTAAGGCTTCAATAATATTTTTTCTAGCTTGTTCCTTTTCATCAGGTGCAACTGCATCTTCTAAATCAAGAAAAATTACATCAACTTTGCTTTTAGCTGCCTTTTCAAAAAGGGATGGGTTACTTCCAGGCACGGCTAATTCACTCCTGTTAAGTCTAGGTTTTGCTTGTTCAATAATTTTAAAACTCATTCTTTCCTCATTTCTTATGTTTAAGCAATGTAATTTTAATATAGAAATTACAAAGAAACTCAACCTAAATTTTTATTAATTTTTTTAAATCATTTTTTATACTATGGTTTTTTTCCAAAATTTTTCTAATTTTTTTTGATTGAATATGGGTATATATTTGTGTTGTTGAGATATCTTTATGACCCAGTGACTCTTGAATAATTCTCAAATCAACACCCCTTTCAAGTAGATGCGATGCAAAAGAGTGTCTTATTGTGTGAGGTGAAACTCTTGAAACATTAATACCACATTCTAAAGAAAGTTTTTTTAATAATTGAAAAAAACGATGTCTCGTAATATGACCAGACTTAGAGTTAGATGGAAATAAAAAGCTACTTTTATAGTCGTGTTTTCGTTTTTCATTTAAATATTTTTTTAAAACCTCTTTAACTTTTCCAAATAATGGAACAACTCTTTGTTTTCCACCTTTGCCCTTTATAAGTACTGATGCTAAATCTTCACTCAAATCACCATTTCTCATCTCCACTAACTCGGAAATTCTGATCCCAGTTGCATATAATATTTCCATCATTACTGACATCCTTAATCCTTTGAAGGATTGATTGTTGTAAGTTCTTTCTAATAAAGTAAAAATCTCCTTCTCTGATAAAAATCTAGGAATCGTTTTAGTAATCTTTGGGAAATCAACATCTGCAATAGGATTTTTATTTACTAAGTTAAGGTCAAAAAGATAATTAAAAAAAGCCTTTAAAGAGGATAGTTTTCTACTGTGACTTTTTGGTGAAAAATTTTTTGACAAAAATTTAACATATCGTTGAATAATATTATTCTCTAATTTTTTTAAATCATTCTGTTCAATAAAACTTATAAATTTTTTTAAATCTTCCTTATATGAAAGTATTGTATTTCTTGATAAATTCTTATTTGCAAATAGATATTCTATGTAACCCTCGACAAGATATCTGTTATTCTCAATCATTGAAGTATATGCTCAGATAATTGTTTAAAATCTTCATTCAAATCTAAGTTTTTTAAAACCTTTAGTGATTTATACGTGTCAAAAAAATTTAATTCCTGAAAATCTTTGTTTAAATTAATCTTAAAAAAAATTTTTAGAGAATTATAGACATCTTTTTTATTTGATAGTTTTTCAGCTAAAAGAAAATTTTGAAAGTTAAAATTACTACTCTTATCATTAGCTGCTAATTCCAAATTTAATATAACATCAATTAAAGTTTGAGATAATTCTGTGTTAAGAATAATTATTGTTAAAATCTTTTTAAGTTTTTCTGAATCAACTTTTCCATTTTTTTTAATTTTCTTTAAATATGAGTAAATTTGTTCTTGATCAACATAACCATTATCGAGTGATTGGTTTAACGATATTGATATTTTTCTGAGAAGTACCTCCGACTCAATGCTTTTATCATCAACTAACTCAAGTAATTCAAAAGCTTTTGAAAAATTTTTTTTCGATTGATACATTCTTGAAAGTAGTAGAGCTGCTTCATTAGAGTCAGGAATTACTTCGTTTGGCACAAGTTCAGAGACCAAAATGGATATTGGCTTAAACATACTATCTATTTGAGAGCTTTTAAGTATTGCTGTAATTTTTTTAAGTCTTACTTCAACATTTTTTTCTTTCAATATAGATTGATAAAGAAGTGGTCTAGCTTTTGCTGGTGATAGAGTTTTGTAAATCTTTAATGAATTTTCAATATCACTGCTCTTGAACCTTGATAACTGATAGGCCTGAGATAACATATCATTTTCAATCCTTTGTTGTTTTACCAACAATTCTGAACAAAATACTTTTAAATCTGTTTCAACTGATGGGTTTGAGAGAATTGATAGCAAGCCGCTGATACTAAGACTTTCAATTTGCTCGTAATTAGGAGAAATATCAGCAAATTGCAGAGAAGACATAATTATTGGATTAAGAGACTTAACTTCGTTAAGTTTTTTTTTTAAGCCTTCTTCTTCTGATATTGATTTATCACTCATCAATGAATACGCAAGTTCAATAAAAAAAAGATCTCCTGGTTCATTTCTTTCTTTTAAAAGAAGAAGTCCAAGCTTAGCTTCATCAAATCTATTATTTATAATATCGCAAATAATTAGGATCTTTCCAAAAAGTTCTGGCATTTTTTCAGATTTATTGTCCAAAATTTTGCAAGCCTCATTGTGTCTATTTCTCAGAAGATTTCCTTCAATCATTTTTTTTAATATAAATTCGTTTTCTTTAAGATTTGGATATTGAGAATAAAACATTTCTATTTCATTAATTCTTCCTGTTTCAAAAAGTTGATTAATATACAATTCAAAAATCTTCTGATCTTGTTCAATCGAAACAAAATTTTTGTCAATTAATTTTTTAGATTTCAAAAATCTAAAAATTAAATCTTGTATAACAGGATTAAAATTTTTCGAAGGAATAAAAGACAAAAAATTTTTTATATCTTCATAGTTTTTTTTCTCGAAGATATTCAAAAAAATAGGTTCATTTCTTTCGCCTATTTCAGAAATAAAACTTTCAATGTAGGAATCATTATCTTTCTCATTTTTTTCAAAGATGAATTGGTTTGCTTCTGAAAATCGAAAGAATAAAAGTACAAAAAAAAATATAACATTAATTCTTATCAATTTTAAACTCACTCTCAACAACTTTAGGTTTTATTAAAAAGTCTGCAGAACCAAGGTAGATTAATAAAAAAACAAAGGCAATTGCAAAAGAAATTAAAATTTTTAAAATTATCTTATTCATAATTTGATATAATCATATTTGTAAAAAAATACTATTCAGATTATACATTAATTATTTAAGTTAACATACATAGTAAATGAATTTAAGGAAAAATAATATAGTTATGTTAGGAATGACTGGGGTTGGAAAAACAACAATTGGGAAAATTTTATCAAAAGTTATTAAAGCCAAATTCATAGATATCGACTATGAAATTGAGAAAGCATCAAATTTAAAGGTTTATGACTTTTTTAGTCAATATGGAGAAAATGAATTTAGGAAGTTAGAAAAAAAAGTATTGTTGAAGTCGTTATGCAATACAAATAAATCTGTTATCTCAACTGGTGCAGGAATTTTGTCTGATAATGAAATAATTTCATCAATCCGGATTAATAGTGTTAGTATTTTTTTAGATATTCAAACATCCAATTTAATTGAAAGACTAAAATACAACCTAAAGAACAGACCAAAGTTAAAAAAAAGAAATTTAAAAGAAAATCTGGAAGTAATGTATAAAACAAGAATCTCTGGGTATAATCAGGCAAATATAAAGATCGCGGTTGATAAACTTTCTGCTGCTGATGTTGTTTCTAGGATAGTTAAAAAGCTCAATAATTATGATAAATTTTAAGACGATCAAAGTTAATCTAAACAAAAGAAGTTACCCTATATTAATTGGGGAAAATCTAGAGTCAATCTTACAAAAGTCTCTTAAAAAGATAGATACATATTCAAAAGTTGTAATAGTTACTGACAAAGTTGTTAACAAGAAAATGCCATTTTTTTTTAAAGTTTTCCACAATCTCTCAAATAAGAAAATGATAAAGATAATTTTGCCATCTGGTGAAAAAACTAAAAGTTTTTCGTATTTACAATACTTGTGTGAAAAAATTTTAAAAGCAAAAATTGACCGTGATGCCATCATCATATGTTTTGGTGGGGGGGTTATAGGGGACATAGTCGGTTTAACCGCCAACCTCCTTTTACGAGGAATAGATTTTATCCAAGTACCAACAACTTTACTTGCACAGGTTGATAGCTCTGTTGGAGGGAAGACTGCAATTAATTCCAAATACGGTAAAAATTTGATTGGAACTTTTAATCAACCAAAAGCTGTTCTCATCTCTACAGATACTCTGAAAACTCTTGATAAAAGGCAAGTTATTGCTGGTTATGCAGAAATTTTAAAATATGCTTTTATATACGATAAATTTTTTTTTAATTTTTTAAAAAAAAACGGAAAAAGAATTATTAGTCTTAAACCAAAAGAAACTATAAAATCTATAGAAAAGAGTTGTAAAATAAAAGCAAGAATAGTGTCCAAAGATGAATATGAAAAAGGAATTAGAGAAATATTAAATTTCGGACACACTTTTGGCCATGCAATTGAATCTTTTGCAGGATTTTCAAAAAAAATATTGCATGGTGAAGCGGTTATTTTAGGAATGTATTTAGCTTTAAAATTCTCAAATTTTCTGGGTCTATGTTCTAACAATTTAATTAATGATTTTACAGAACATCTTGAAGATCTTAAAATACCTTATAATCTAGAAGACTTTGACATAAAGATTTCATATAAAGATTTTATTAAACACATAAAATTTGATAAGAAAATTAAAAACACTAATTTAAAATTTATACTCCTCAAAGACTTTGCCAGACCGATTGGATATATATTAAAAAATGAAAAAGTACTTGAAGATTTTCTTAAACAAAATTTAACTAAAAATTAATGGATATTCCAATACATATATTAATTGGCTCAATAATTGGGCTTGTTATACTTTCGGCTTTTTTTTCAGGATCAGAGACTTCCCTGACCTCTGCTTCAAAACCAAGAATGCACAACTTAGCAAAAACAGGGAAAAAAAATGCCAAGATTTTTGAGTATCTATTCAAAAACAAAGAACTTCTAATCTGTACAATCTTGTTTGCAAATAACTTAGTAAATGTTTTAGCATCGGCATTAGCTACAAAAATTCTAATTGAACTTACTAATACTGATGGAATTTTGTATGCAACAGTAATTATGACATTAATGATTTTGGTATTTGGAGAATTAATTCCAAAAACTCTCGCGCTTTCCAAAGCAGACAACTATGCACTAAAAATTGCACCTTTGATGAAATTTTTAGTTATTTTGTTATATCCTTTAACAGTAACCTTAAACTTTTTTGTTTCTGTTTTGTTAAAATTAGTTGGTGTAAATTACTCATCATTTAAAAAAGAAGAAATTTCTGAAAAAAGGGAAGAGGAACTTAGAGGTGCCATTGATTTACACGGTCAAGATTCTTCTGGGGAAGAAAAGAATATGTTAAAATCTATACTCGATTTAGATGAAATTAATGTAGGATCCATTATGGTGCCAAGAAAAGATATTTTTAGTTTACCAGCAAAAATTGATTATAATGATTTAATTGAAAAACTTGATGAGTCTCCACATTCGAGAATACCAGTATGGGAAAAAAACCCTGAGAATATAATAGGAGTATTTCATGTGAGAAGGCTTCTAAGTCTTAAGAAGTCTGATCCAAAAAGCTTTAGCATTAAAGCTTTTTGCCAAAAACCTTGGTTTATTCCAGAATCAACAAGGCTAGATAATCAGTTAATGGAATTCAAAAAAAAAAAGAACACTTCTCAATCGTTGTTGATGAATATGGAGAATTTTTAGGTATTGTAACACTTGAGGATATAATTGAGGAAATTGTAGGTGACATTGATGATGAACAGGACGTTCTTAAGATTTCTAGGAAACTTAAGGGTATTAAACCTTTGTCATCAAATAGTTTTTTAGTCAAAGGAGATGTGAACATTAGAGATTTAAATAAAGAACTTAATATTAATCTTCCTATAAGTAATAATGTATCCACTGTAGCTGGTTTAGTTCTTTACGAAAGTAGAACAATTCCAAAAGCAAAACAGGTTTTTTCATTTTTTGATTTAAAATTCGAAATTTTAGCAAAGTCCAATAACCAACTAACATTAATAAAAATAACAAAAAAAAAAATTTAACTTTCAAAAAAAAAATATTATAATAATTACTGGGGAGATTTTTTTTGATTATAAAAGATTTATTTGAGAAAGTTTTAATCAATCAGAGACTTGTTATTATCGATCACAATTCATCTGCATACGAAGCTGCAGTTAGTATGTTAGAAAATAAATGTGGAGCTTTACTTGTTTGTGATCATAAAAATGAGGATACTTTGATGGGTATAATTTCTGAGAGAGATTTAACATTTAGAGTTATACCAAAGGATCTTGATCCTAAAAAAACGAAGGTCTCAAAAATAATGACAAAAAATGTTGAAACTATTCAACCTACTAAAACCACTTTTGATGCAATTCAAGTTATGAAATCAAAAGGTTTTAGACACCTACCAGTTTTGGAGAAAAAGAAAATAATTGGTATACTGTCTATGAGAGATCTTTATGATTACGCAAACAATGAACTTCAAGATTCCTTAAAGAAACATCAAGAGTTTATGTTTGGCACTGGTTACGGTAGCTAATCAATTATTTTAATTGACAATGCATGGATATTTTTTTTCATTTCCTCACTTAGCACTTTATATATCATCCTTTGGCCAACTAATTTACTAACATTATTTAATTTCTTAGATTTTATAACCACTGAAAAATGTGAATTTCCTGTATTTGGGCTTCCTGAATGCCCTTGGTGTTTATGAGATTCATTTATCACCTCTAAGTGCTGCGGTGAAAAAAAATCAGTAAGTTTTTGATATATTATTGATTCATTCATATATAAGGTAATAGAGTATATTATGAAAAAAAAGTCAATTGAGTATATTATTGATAAGATCATTGGTTCGGGCAATGATAATTTATGTGATGAAGTTGACTGTAAGAAGCCAGGAATTTACAGCGCCCCAAAATCACCCAACTCTGATGAAAAATATCACTTTTGTTTATTTCATGTTAAGCAATACAATAAAAGATGGAATTTTTTTGCTGGCAAATCTCAGAATCAAATTTACGAATACCAAAAAAATGATTTTTTTTTGGGTCGACCTACTCGTCCATTCTCTAAAGGAATAAGCTCAAAAATAAAATTTGAATTTGAATATTTTTTGAACAAAGAAAAAATAAAATTTACAAAAAAAAAATCTGGAAAAAGTTTTACAAAAAATGTTAATCTCACAAACGAAATTCAAAATTCGATTAAAACTTTTAAATTGAATAATGACTTCGATGAAAATATTTTAAAAAAAAGATATAAGGAACTTGTAAAAAAATATCACCCAGATCTAAATAAAAATTACTTAAACAAAGAAAAAAAAATAAAACAAATCAATAAATCCTATAATATACTTCTAAAATTTTTACAAAAATAAATATGATACAAAAAGACAGCAATAATTTAAAGAAATTAGATGCACTCTCCTATACCAATGAAGTTTTTGGTATAAAAAAAAAGATAGCTATTCCTCATTTTTCGGAAAAAACTGATCTTGTTCCAGAAATAGACGATGGATACGTTTTTGATGAAGTTACAACTACATCCATAATAATGGGTTTTAAGTACAACAAAAGAGTTCTTGTGCAAGGACTGCACGGAACTGGAAAATCCTCACATATAGAGCAAATAGCTGCCAGATTAAATTGGCCATGTGTCAGGATTAATCTTGACGGACATATTAGCAGATTTGATTTATTAGGTAAGGACGCAATAGTTATTAAGGACCAAAAACAAGTAACTACTTTTAAACAAGGTCTTCTTCCTTGGTCTATAGAAAATCCTGTAGCGCTGGTTTTTGATGAGTACGATGCAGGTAGACCTGATGTAATGTTTGTAATACAAAGACTTTTGGAATCTGATGGAAAATTGACACTATTAGACCAAAATAGAGTTTTAAAGCCTAATCCTTACTTCAGAATTTTTGGCACCTGTAATACACTTGGATCTGGGGATGAATCCGGGCTATACTATGGAACGCAAAACTTAAATCAAGGTCAACTTGATAGATGGAATGTTTTTACAACGTTAAATTTTTTAGAGCCTGAGACGGAACAAAAGATTATAGAAAATAAGTTTAAAAAAGTTTCTAAAAAAAAGAAAGATGAAATTAAATCTATCGTTAAGTTAGCAAATCTTATTAGGAATGCATTTAAAATGTCAGATCTATCAATTATTATGTCTCCAAGGACATCAATAATTTGGGCTCAAAATGTAGATATATTCAGTGATATCGATACAGCATTTAAGCTTACTTTTTTTAATAGATGTGATGAAAATGACAAAAAAATTATAAATGAATTTTATCAAAGGTGTTTTGGGAGAGAACTTGTCTAAAAGTAATCAAAAAAATGAATACAGCAATCAAAAAATAGTTGCAAGCGCCCTATCAAAAAATAAGCTAAAAAAAATTTCAGTAAAAAATAATGCTTTAACTAAAAGTGAAAATGAGGAGATTTTAGAAAATAATGTAGAATTTATTAAAATCCGAGGTTTTTATGATTTTAAAGCTCTCAACGAAAGATACAAAGACAAGTCTATTTATGATTTTTATCTACCAACCGATGAAATACAAAGTCAATATTATGAATTGTTAAATGCTTGCAGGTGTCTAAAATTTGGTTTTGAGGAGTTTGTAGGTTGTAAAATTAATATTTCTCAAAGTTTAAAAAACCCAGAATCTATTTTTGATTTTAATATTGATAAAAAGAAAAATTTTTTTTTCAAATGCATCATTAATTTCCTCGGGGAAAAAAAAGTTGACTATGCTAAATTTGAAAAATTTTTTCCAAAAATTAAATTTAGGGAATTTAAAAAACTCTTTGATTTTATAGATGATCAGGAGCTTTTTTCTTTAAAAGCAAGAAAAATATTAAAAAAAATAGAAAATGAAATTACAGAAAATAAAACTCAAAATTTAAATAAAGAAGATCAATTAAAGTCAGACAAAATAAAATCTAAAGAAAAAGAAAAAAATAAAATTCCCTTCTCTCAGGAAATGAAAAAAAAAAATAAGAAAGATTTTGATAACAATCAAAATCCTAGCCTCTCGAAAAAAATAACAGAAATATCAAAAACACACTACAAAGCGTATACTAAAGAGTTTGATATTTCCAGAAATGCTAAATACTTAGCAACAAAAGATGAATTAAGATTGCTAAGAAAAAAATTTGATGATGAATATCTAGAAAACAAAAGGCTTATTAACAAATTAGCAAAAAAACTAGAAAGATTGTTTAGTTCCTTAAATGTGAATTCTTGGAAATTTGATCAAGAAGAAGGGTATTTGGATTCATCAAGACTTGCAAATTTAGTTGCTAATTCAAAAAATACACAGATTTTCAAATTTGAAAATGAAAATAACTCAAAAAATACTATTGTTAGTTTACTTCTTGACAATTCGGGCTCTATGAGAGGAAAGCCAATAATTACATCAGCTATTACAACTGAAATAATTACAAAAGTATTAGAGAAGTGCAAGGTCAATGTTGAAATCTTAGGTTTTACAACCAGAGAATGGAAAGGTGGAAAATCAAAAAAAAAATGGGAAAAGTTTGGAAAAATTGAAAACCCTGGAAGACTTAATGACCTTCTTCACATTGTATACAAAGACGCAGATATTTTCTGGAAAAATTGTAAAGATAACCTTGGATTAATTCTTAAGGATGGTTTGTTAAAAGAAAATATTGACGGTGAAGCTGTACAATGGGCTTACAACAGACTTATAACAAGAAAAGAAAAAAAAAAAATTTTAATGGTTATATCTGATGGCGCACCTGTGGATGATTCAACTTTGTCTACAAATCAACCTGATATATTGGATAATCACCTAAAGGAGACCGTAGATGGTATTGAAAAAGCAAACTCTATAAAACTAATGGCGATAGGAATTGGTCATGACGTATCAAAATACTACAAAAATGCATTTGTGATTGATGACGCCGAAAATCTGGGTGATGTTATAATAAGTAACCTTACTAATCTTCTGGGAAATAACAAAAATTAAGCTTTAACTTTTAAAATAGCTTTTTTTAACTTTTTTGTTTCTAAATTAAGTTTAGAATTTTTAAGACCTAAAATATAGTTGTCGATCCCACCATTTTTTTCTACTGTCTTGATACCTTTTGAAGTTACCTTCATTTTAATTTTTTTTCCCAAAATATCAGAATAAAAAGATGTATTCTGAAGATTAGGTAAAAATTTTCTTTTTGTTTTATTAACTGCATGGCTGACATTGTTTCCAACCATCGGCTTTACATTAGTTATGTTACATCTCTTTGTCATAGTATGGTTTTTTAAATCAAAATTAAACAAAAATCAACATAGTTAAAATTTATTTTTTAATAAAAAATTACACATTAATTGAGTGGCTTTAAAAACACTCAATTTCTTGTCATCTACTTTAAGTTGAATTTTTTTTATAAATTCATTTTTCGATAAATCAGAATTTATCATTTCATTTACAGTTTGATGAATAGAGTTCCACATCCATTCTTTCAATTGTCCTTGTCTATCGGA
>MDSZ01037715.1_pt1 | contig 13607 bp, 11 predicted proteins | sample 811201 | NCBI WGS metagenome assembly MDSZ01 (sample SAMN05326647, study PRJNA326480) | marine metagenome | isolation source: seawater | place: Indian Ocean: North | collected 2010
GATTTTGTGCTTAGCGTCTTATCGTCCCTTACATCATTATAATTGGTGTCAAGATTTAAGATCTCTTGATTATCTGAAAGAGGTTAAGAAAAGACTTATTACAGAACCGCTTCTCGAGAAACTAATTGTGGAAGATATTCCTGTATTGCGAGAAATATCAGACGATGTTTCGCTTCAAGTTAGGGAGCAGTATGAAGAAAACCCCTACCCACGATGGATAAAACCGGGAATTTATGTCAAGGCAAATTCAATTGCTGCAGTCGTTGATGGATTAAACCTTCAGTTACATTCAGAAAAAATAAAAAATGTGACTTCCCCTAGTATTCTCATTGCTGGCTGTGGTACCGGACAGCATTCGACAGTGACTGCTTCAAGGTTTTCAAATTGTCATATTACTGCTGTGGATTTAAGCCTTGCTAGCCTATCCTACGCTAAGAGAAGATCTACCGAATTGGGTTTTAGTAACATAGATTATTTGCACGCGGACATTCTTAATCTCCGAAAAATGGACCAGGAATTTGACATTGTCGAATGTGGTGGCGTTCTTCACCATATGGATGAACCAATGGATGGATGGAAAGTTCTCGTGGATGTATTAAAGCGAGATGGATTAATGAAGATAGGTTTGTACAGCGAGTTTGCTCGACAGTCGATCATCAGAGTTCGCGAGGAAATCGCGTCATTGGGAATTGGGAAATCTGAGGTTGACATAAAAAAATTCAGAGGAGTACTCGCAGAGTCGCATGACGTAGATCACAGATGCCTTATCGAATCGAGTGATTTTTTCAGCCTCAGTGCGTTAAGAGATTTGATATTCCATGTGCAAGAGCATCAATTTACTCTGCCACAAATTAGAGATTGTCTTAGTGATCTTGGACTTAAGTTCTGCGGATTCGAAAATGACTTCCTTGTCTCGAATTTTAGAGAGTTTCATAAGAACGAAGTGGACATCTATGATTTAGAACTATGGCATCAGTACGAGGAAAGAAATCCCCGAGCTTTCTCTAGGATGTATCAGTTTTGGTGCCAGAAGCTATAAATAGCTTTTACTTGTTACTTTATCAATATCGAAAGTAATTATTTGCTCAGATGGATGAGTTCGGTATCATCGATAAATTGGCAAAATATAAGAGACAACAGACGTTAGCATAAACTCGTAAAGAAATATTTCGCTCTTCATTAAAGGATTTCGAACTACGGCAGCTAGGCGGTTGTATGTTCTCAGGCAGCCCACTAGGAAGGTTGGATACGCTAATCTACCTCTGATATAGGCAAACTATAGAAAATATTGGAAAGAAATTTAAACTTGTTGAAATCGAAGACCTGCACAGAATCCAATCTTGCCGACGATAACAAATATGCCGGTCAGTTACTGAATAAAGTCAGTGCCTTAGTCGCACACTTCCATTCTGGCAATCATATTGAATCCGAGAGTATCGCGCTAGATATTATTCAAAAGTCGCCAGACCATATACTCAGCTGGAAGATTTTAAGTGTCGTATTTGCTCTATCTGGAAGGCTGAAAGAATCTCTCGAGGCAACTAGGACTGCGCTCAAATTATCCCCAAACGACGAAGAAATTCATAATAATTTGGGAAATATTTTGCGAGAGCTTGGTCGATTTAATGAGGCTGAACAAAGCTTCTTGTGTGCCATAGATATGAATCCCGACTTCGCAGAGGCCTATAACAATTTGGGAAATACACTAAATGACTTAGATAGATTGTATGAGGCCGAGGCAAGCTACAAAAAAGCGATTAAGCTAAAGCCAAACTACGCTGAAGCTCTCACTAATTTGGGGGGGGTTTTAAGGCAGCAAGATAGGCTAGAAGATGCTGAGGCTTGTCTTGTTAAAGCGCTAGAAATTCAACCAGATCTATCAGAGGCCCATCGAAATCTTGGGGACCTGTTTCTGACAATGGGGCGCTTTAGTGAGGCTCTTGACGAGAAATTTAAAGGGAGTGGTCTTATCTGTTTCCATACGAGCAAAGGCTGGGAATTTTTGTAGGGAAATCTTTTGAAAAAAGTACTATTACAGGAGCAAAGAACGTGCCCAAATTTTATCGGTTCATGGCTTATAGACCCTATATCGATATGCGACGAATTGATTTCTTATTTTGAACAAAATTACGGAAAGCAGAAACCAGGCGTCATTGGAGAAGGAAAAAATCTAAGCATTAAGAATAGTATTGATTTAAGAATAGATCCGCGGGAAATTAAAAACACCGAAAGCAAGGTGTTCGAGAAGTACATGAACAATCTGTTCATATGCTATCAAGACTATATTCGAGACTGGCCTTTTTTGACTGAATTTGCCACCGAATTACACATTGGAGAATTCAATATTCAGAAATATAACCGCGGTCAACACTTCCAAAAAATTCACACTGAGCGTATGGGGCTGAATACCTTGCATCGTATCTTTGCGTGGATGACATATTTGAATGATGTGGATGTATCGGAAGGTGGGTCAACGGTTTTTAGCCATTATGATTTGGAGGTTCAGCCGACGAAAGGTTTGACTCTCATTTGGCCAGCCGAGTGGACTCATGCCCACAAAGGAAGCGTCCTTAATTCTGGTTCAAAATATATTGTTACTGGCTGGATGCATTTCCCGCATAAAAAATTCTAAATTGAATTACGATGCGACATTAGAGCATCATATCGGGCTGTGCTCTTCCGATTAACGCTAGACGCTTTTGTGCTCAATTATTGGTATTATCGATGAGGTATCACGGAACGTATTGTTCATTTGGGGGCGAGGGAGTATTACTTAGTTCTGTCTTTTCTGATACTACAAATTAAACCTACGGCCAGAAAATCTATTATTCGTAATGCATCATACAATTTGTAGTCATGCCGCCTTGAAAATAAGAATACTCCTAAAGTGGATCAGAAAAGAAGTTTCTGGGCAGAACTGGAGCATAAAGAAATGTAAGGTTAGCTTGTCTGCTCTGCCTCAACACATAATTGTGATTATTGCGTCGACATCGCTTTAGAGCGGCTTCGTCGGGAACTCAAATGTCGAGGGCACCTCGAGCGGGATGTGCATGAAATCGTTATCTAGTTTATCGCGATTTAAGCCAGGGAAACATTGGCTAACTCTTGAATCGTTAAAACTCCATAAAGAGCTTAATTTGAAGATATAGCGAATGCAGAATTGCATAAATGGTAATCTAACATGGCATCGCTAGAAGGTTTGTCCCCATGCACCCCATCACTTGAGCAGACAAAGAGGCTCCTAGGCCTGTACGAGCGGGGTCTGATAAATGAAGCAGAAGAAGTTGCTGTATCTTATACCCAAGCATTCCCCTCTCATCCATTTGGCTGGAAAGTCTTGGGAGCTGTGCTTCGAGCAAAAGGGAAAAGATCAGATGCGATTTGGGCTATCAATAAAGCAATCGCTTGTGCCCCAGAAGATTTTGAAGCACATAACAGTCTAGGTATCACGCTTCAAGAAATAGGAAAGCTGGAAGATTCAGAGTCTGCGTTTCGCGCAGCAATAACGATTAACCCTGACTGTATTGAAGCTCACTTTAATTTAGGTAATACGCTCAAAAAATCAGGCCAATTGGAGAAAGCTAAAAACTCTTTAAAAAAAGCAGCTTCTTTAAACCCAAATTTCGCTGAAGTATACGTAAACTTGGGGAATACCTATAGAGAATTGGGAAGAACAGGGAGCGCTAAAGCTAGCTATTTAAAAGCAGTAAAAATACGGCATGACTTCACCGAAGCATACTACAATCTGGGCTCAATGCTGAAAGAGCTTGAAGATTATGAGGGGGCTGAGAATTGCTTCAAAAAAGTATTAGCACTACGACCCGGTTATCCCGAAGCTGACAGCCAGTTCTTAACCTGCCTATTTCTGTTGAATAGGAAAAGTAGTTTCCTTGAAAAATTGCGTTTCATGATTGATCAAGGAGAAGTAAATGCCACTATAGGGTCTCTTGTTTGCCGTTCTAGATTAAGATATGGGTTCGCAAGTCTAAATCCGTTTTGTAACGAACCCTTGAAGTACGTTTGTCACATAAATCTCAATCATAAGCATAGCTTCGAACGCGACCTTTTGGGAAAGTTAAAAAACGTTTTGAGGGATAACAAAGTATCTATGCGAAGCCAACCGCTGCTGCTTGGCGGTCATCAAACATATGGAAACCTGTTTGAAATTGAAGACCATCGCATAAAAATAATCGAAAAGATCATTCGATCTGAAATTGATAAATACCTAATCATACATTCGAATAGTGAAGAAGGATTCATAAGGAATTGGCCGGAGAAATATGATCTCTACGGCTGGATTGTGAACATGAAAAGTGGTGGGAATCTTCGGCCTCACATACATGATCAAGGTTGGCTTAGCGGCAGTCTCTATATAAATGTCCCTCAGAAGAAAAATGATAAAAGTGGTAGTCTTGTTCTATCTTTGGGGGAAGAGACAGGCACCAACCATTTTGGAGAAAACAGCAGTAAGATTATTGATGTGGCTACCGGAAGTCTCGTTCTATTTCCCGCGTCTCTAATGCACCACACGGTTCCCTTCGAGTCACATGAAGACCGGGTAGCTTTTGCGTTTGATGTAATAAGGCCAAAAGTTTAACGAAGTCACTAACCAACCTAATCAATTCGTTGAGTGTTGGGTATATTTAGTTTGTAGTCATGCAATAAGACAAAATGAGAGAAGCTACTAGAAAATACAAAAACATTGCTGAGCAACACGAAATAATCGATGGCGTATTCAGTGTTGTAAAAATTTACATCAACGGTAAGACAGGAACCCAGATACTGGAGTGGGTGAACTACAAGTATAGAGATTGGATATACGGATATAAATAAAATGTAAGTTAGGTATTGGTCAGCGGGAAAAAGGGACTTGAGGGTGTTTATAATTTGTCCTCCCTCAGGTTCATCCCTTCTATCCATGTAAAGAGGTGTCGTGCTACTCATGTATAGAACAATAACCTCTCCAGAAATGGCGATAGGAAAATATTGATTTGACTCCTGTATACTTGTTGGCTCGCTGAGGGTTTTAATGTTCCATCAAACAATAACAGGGGTTATTAGAACAGCTAGGCGTAGCCACTATAAACAAAGAGTTTGTGACAGCAATATTTATGAGTGGGAGTATCAGGGAAGTGTTGAGAGGGTCAATGTTTGGCAAAGACGGGACAGCTCAGGGAATAGCAAAACAACGCTTGATAGAGTCACTGGCTCAACCCGACAAGCGCATCATAAACGATCCATTTGCCGAGAAGTTTGTCCTGGGCGCCGGGTTTATCAAGCTTTTAGGGCACAGTCTCAATGTCTGGCTGGCTCAATGGCTTATACCGGGGTTTCACGAACATATCATTGCCCGAACTCGGCTTGTTGATGACTTCGTCGAGCAAAGTGCAGTCAATGGGGTTGAGCAGTATGTTATTTTGGGCGCGGGTTATGACTCTCGAGCCCATCGACTAAGATTGCCCTCTACGCTGAGGGTTTTTGAAATAGACCAACAGGAAGTGCTGGCGAGAAAACGCGCCAAACTTTGCAAAGAATACCCCAACTCAAAGGCTGTCACCTATGTGGCTATAGACTTCGCTCACCAGTCGATATCCGATCAGCTAGTTAAGTCAGGTTTCGACCAAAGTAAAGCCACAGTTTTTACTCTCGAAGGTGTCTCGCAATACATTACGAAAGAGGCTCTCACTGCAACAATTGAAGAAGTCTCCATGCTTGTTAGAAATGCTAGGTCGGTATTTTTCCTCTCTTACGCGAGCGACCTGCTCAGTACAAACCCTGAGGCTTGCTTCGGAAAGGGTTATCCACGCGCTGAAATGCGTGCAAGATTGATAACCTATGGATCGGCAAAGGTAGGAGAGCCTTGGGTAGCTTTCTACAGAGCTGACGAAATAGAAAATATATTGTCGCAAAATGGCTACCGGGTAAAAGAAAATCTGACGTTGAAGGATCTCAACTCCCGATACTTTGCTCCGGTTGGAAGGGCTCTGGCAGAAAATCAATTATTCCAACTCGAGCACTTTGTGATAGCGCATTCTCAAGGTGGATCCAACGACTAGCCATACTAAGCTTCGTGTGAATACGCTGAGTCATCGATAGTGCTGCGGGGCCCGCTTGTGGACAATAAATCTTGGGTAACATATTTATGTCCTACCTAGGCTCAACTTTACTCAACGCGCAGTGGTGTCAGAATTTAGAAATCATTATTATTTAGAGGGGCTTGTCCTAAGTTTTGGCTTGGTCAATTAACACTATGAAAAAAATATTCCCAATCGAAGGTGTGTCTGTGATCGTTTCTGACGACATGTGTGATATGAACGGGCACATGAACGTTAGGCACTACCAAACTATTCCAATGGACTATGATGGTAATTTTTATCACAGCCTCGGTTTTGGGGAGGATTACATCGCCAAGGGTTTTTCGTCTTTCACTGCTGAACAGAATATCAGATATCTAAAAGAATGCGTAAAAGGCGAGAAACTTACCCCTAAATTCAGAATGCTTAACGTGAACAAAAAGCTTTATCATTCTGTGTGTGCAATTTGTAAAGAATCAGATGAAGTGGCTGCCCTGGTTGAAACGGTTGAAATTCACATCGATATGTCCATCAGAAAATCCGCAGAGATATCAGATGAAATCTTTGAGATGATGGTAAGGATGAAAAGGGAGCACGAGGCTTCTGGTGACTATCCTTTCGAAATAAAATTAAGAATAAAGTAAGTGGTTTTAGGGCAAATTGCGACATCAATAAGATGTGATCAAATCAGGTTTTTGGATTTAAAGGGGTATCTACAGCTGAATGAGGGTAGTGCGGTATTTTTAATTTACTAAAGGGGAAAGCAGGCTCTGCGGGCCCTCCGGAATTCTGGTTTCTAGCCGTCCCAGCGCCATTTCTGATTTACCTAGCTAACCCCGCAGCGTCGCTGATCATTGGTGCAGCGATTTCTCTTCTACTCAATCGCCGAGGGTCACCCGCGGTGCACCTGTTCGGTCAGCGCGCGCTGCAAATCGCTATTGTCTTGATAGGGCTTAATCTGGATACCAGACAGCTGATTGAAAACAGTGTTGAGTACAGTGCTCTAGTCTCCACCTGCGTGATTATGACGCTTGTAATCGGCTTTGTGTTAGGACGTCTGATTCACGATAACCATAAATTTAATCTCCTAGTGAGTTCAGGGACGGCGATTTGTGGTGGGACTGCGGTCGCCAGCCTGTCGCCTACGATTGGTGCGCGAGCGGAGCAAACCGGCGTGGTACTGACTCTTGTGTTTTGCCTTAACGCGATTGCGTTGTTCATCTTTCCGTTGATCGGTGGGTGGTTGGAAATGTCGCAGGAGCAGTTCGGAGTTTGGTGCGCGGTAGCTATCCATGATACCTCTTCGGTGATTGCGACTGCAGCACGCTTCGGTGACGACGCCGCGCAGATCGCAACCATACTGAAGTTGCTTCGAACTCTGTGGCTATTCCCTTTGCTGATTTTTGCTGGTTTGGTGGTGAATCGTCAGCGTTCTCGGCTCGGTGTGCCATGGTTTGTTGTTCTGTTCCTATCTGCTGCAACTCTTGGAACAGTGCTGAGCATCCCTGATTTCCTGCTATCTTCGTCCAGTTGGCTGAGTCAGGCTCTCCTGGTGATAGCACTCTACTCAATCGGTATGGACATCACCCGAGCCCGTGTTCTCAACGTTAGAGGGGCGGTAGTGCTCCACGGCACGGTGCTTTGGATGCTTATCGCAACAGGAAGTTTATTTATTATTACTGAAACGGTTTAGGTAACAGCCAGGTCAAGATAGCAAAGCGCTCATCTTCCTGCTTCTAGAGCATAAGTCTGTGAAGCTAGTCCTGCTGGATTGGCCCGATGATCATGGTCTGCGTTAGCTGAGCAACTTCTCAATAGTTGAAATACCATTGACGGTTCCGCGCTGATTTGAAGGTTCAACGAGCTTGCCTTCGCCGTCAGGAGCGTGGAGGGAAAAAGCACCAAGGCTCCGGCTGGTCCTTCTCGTTCCATGTGTACATGACCGGGTTCCTTATGCGCGAAATCTTTGGCAGCTCTTATTGCCGGGCTTATTTCTCTGCCGGTTTCCACATCGATGCCTGTGACATTCAGCCCTACTTCTAGGACCAACGAGCTGATCTTCGCATTATGTTGGCGGAAATGGCAGTGACAATGTGGTTCCCACTTAACGAATATCTCCAGGCGACCATCTTCTCTCACATCTAGGATACCGACAGAGTAGTCTATCGGATAATCGGAATAGTTCGCTTCAGTGTAGCGCTCCCATCTGATGTCTTACTAGGTTCACAGGCCAAGTCTAGCTCAGCAGATTTCGCCTTGTAAATTTCTGTCCCTACTGGGCCTGACGCCGGCTCCCGGATTGCATAAGGCACGTGGAGCCTCTACGTCCGCAGTCGATCTGTCCGGACTCTACCCGCCGAACGTTTCTGGTCTGGCCATATCTGTCGCGCAGCGTGGGTGAAGAAACAGCGGGTAGCCGACACTGCCGTTCTAGAATAGAGAATGTTGAAGAAAATTGTTCGCTAGGGCATTGGGACCTAATCAGCATATACGGTAGTGCTAACTGTCTCATGGAGAAAGCAATCTGTTAAAAAGAGCAGCAGTAAGGGCGTAATTAACAAGACAGGCTTTGTAGCCGGGTGGCAGGAAAGATCCCATTATAGTTCCAAGAGTACCGTGTAACTGCGCTCTGTGAGGTAGGGCTGGGTTTTCATCAGAAGCCGCCCGCTGCCTATTTTGCGCGTGATAGAACTCTTATGTTTAATCAACGATTGAAGCCATGGCCCGAGGTTTGGCGCAAGCGATTTGTATCACGCAATTTTTAGATTCGCGGCCTTTGAAATGAGAACAAAGCATGTTGAGCACATAAGTCACAGTAATGTCGCTGGGCCAGTGAAAAATTACGCGAGTCAACAGCAATGACTTACGCACTTAAAGTTTTCAAGAGAGAATTGTTCGCGTTGGCCGTTGTTGCTAGCTACTTCGCGCTGGAATTGGTGGACCTTAGCATGGAAAGAAAGATTGGCTGCCTTACCACAGTTATCTTCTTGTATCTCAATGGACAGCCTTCGAAAAACAGTGAACAAATTGCGGTGCTAAAGAAAAAATCGGATTGCTGGAGTTGGCTTAAACGTTCTTGCCCGGAGGTTTTAACGGGCTTGTCTGAGGAACGTTGAGATAGTCGGTCGGGTCGCCGCCCAGAGGCTGGCTGCTTAGCTCTAGTGGTTGATGTCTGGAATTTCTGTGTTCCGCCAGATTTGTGTTGAACTCCGGTGAGGAAAAATAAGCGCTCCGGAGAGCGCTTATTTTGTGTTATGAGTTCGGCTGCTACTGGTTGACGAACTCGGGGTAGGCTTCCATGCCGCAGTCAATGATGTCGAGACCTTCTTCCTCTTCTTCAGCGCTGACTCGAATACCCATCACAGCTTTGATGGCCATCCAGGCGACGAGGCTTGTTCCGAAGACCCAGCCGAAGATGGTCAGCATGCCGACCAGCTGGCCCATGAAAGTGGCATCCGGGTCTGACAGCAAGACTGCGAAGATGCCGAATACACCGACAGTTCCGTGGACTGAAATGGCACCGACTGGATCGTCGATTCTCAGCTTGTCCAGAGTGACAATGCTAAATACCACGATTACCCCGCCGATAGCGCCAATGATTGTGGACAAAAGAGGGGTCGGGTCTGCAGGCTCTGCTGTAATGGCGACTAAGCCGGCCAGTGCGCCGTTTAGACACATAGTCAGGTCAGTTTTCCCGAACAGTAGTCTTGCCGTAATCATGGCAGCGATGAGACCACCCGCCGCGGCCGCATTGGTGTTCAAAAAGACGTTCGCAACTTCGTTGGCTACGCCTATACCACCGAGCTTAAGCGTTGAGCCACCGTTGAATCCGAACCAGCCCATCCAAAGAATAAAAGTGCCTAGAGTAGCCAGCGGCAAATTAGCGCCGGGTATCGCTTTCACTGCACCGGATTCCTGGTATTTGTCCTTTCGCGGGCCGAGCAGCAGCACACCGGCTAGAGCGGCTGCCGCGCCGGCAAGGTGCACAATGCCGGAGCCGGCATAGTCGCTGTAGCTCAGTTCATAAAGACCGAACACGGACTTTCCGCCCCATGTCCAGCCTCCCTCGATGGGGTAAATGAAACCGGTCATTACGACGGCAAACAGCAGGAAGGCCCATAGTTTCATGCGCTCGGCTACGGCACCAGAGACGATCGACATCGCTGTTGCTACGAATACTACTTGGAAGAAGAAATCGGAGGCGCCGGCGTATTCTCCCATGTCACCGAATCCTGATTCATTCGATGCATCGAGCACCGCCTGAATAGCAGCATCGTCCATGCCGGCGACGGTGGTGACCCCCGACAGGAACAGACCGCCGTCGTACATGAAATTGTAACCGCAGACCAGATACATGGTGCAGGCGATTGCGAACAGTGCGACGTTCTTGGTTAAGATTTCAGTGGTGTTTTTGGTGCGGACCAATCCGGCTTCCAGCATGGCAAATCCTGCTGCCATCCACATCACCAAGGCGCCACAAATCAGGAAGTAAAAAGTATCCATGGCGTACTGTAATTCAAAAATTTGATCTTGCATTGTTACGTTCTCCAAAAATTGGCTCGCAAGGAGGCGTTTGATGAAAGTAGACTAGACACTGTTATAGAGCGTCGTCTCCACTCTCGCCGGTTCGAATTCGGATGGACTGCAGCAGATCGGAGACGAAGATCTTGCCGTCTCCGATGTGGCCGGTTTTTGCAGCGCCGGTAATGGCTTCGATGGCGCTTTCCAGCAAGTCATCTTTGACTGCTACTTCAATCTTGATCTTCGGCAGGAAATCCACTGAGTACTCCGCCCCCCGATACATCTCGGTATGGCCCTTCTGACGGCCGAAGCCTTTGACCTCAGTAACCGTCGCGCCCTGAATGCCTATCTCCGAAAGCGCCTCACGGACATCATCGAGTTTGAACGGTTTGATAATTGTGGTGATCAGTTTCATAGATTTGTCTCCGTTGGAGTGTGGCGGCGCGGCCGCCCGTGCTGATAATTAGAGTTCAAAATCCAACGCATAGCCCACTACAAATTTGACTGAGTCGTTGTCCCTTGCCGCCATGCTGGCGTAATCTTCGATGCCGTCACCATCATCATCGTCGCCCAAGGTGGTGGTCGAAATCATTGCAGAGAAGCCGTCTTTGGCGATGCTGATGTTGAAATCCCAGTAATCATCGGTGGCGCCGTTAAATGAATACATAAAGTCGCCCTCGTGAAAACCGGCATGCAGACCGATCTCCGCGCCGCTCTCCAGCGGAATCACATAATCGAGAGATGTATAGCTAGCTTTAGCGAAACCGAAGTCCTCACCCGGCCCTTCGTCCGGCTCGGCATTTGAGAGCAGAGAAAGCTTTGCGGTGAAGTTGCCGACGCTGACAGAGCCGTAGACTTCACCGAAGTCGTATCCGGCGTTGGCGTCATAGTTGTAGTACAGGTAGCCGATGTCGTATGAGAAACCCTCGGCTTCTCCGGCATAGCCGAAATACACGTCGTGTTCGTACGAGTAGGCGTCATCAGAGTCATAAGAAACATTTGAAGCCCAGGTGCCGATGTAGAAGCCGCTGTCGTCGGCGTAGTCTATGCCGCCTTGTATCGCAGCCTCGTTGATGGACTGTGTCAGACCCCTCCAAAGATAGTTGTTTGTCATGGCGGCGTTGGCCGACCACTCTGCATGGGCGGACCCGGCTGCTGCGGTCAAAGTTGCAGCGATTAGAGGGCGATAAAAATGTTTTACGGTTATGGGCATGATGCCTCCTCAGGCTTATTTCAAAAAAAAAGTTTTATTGTCGAAACTTCTTTGATCGGATCGCGGGATCTACAGCAAAGACTGGGCCAAGGCCAAAAAACCTAGTAAAAACAGGACAGTGAGCCAATCAGGGAGCATGCTGCTCGTGAATCCAAAAGCAAAGTCTCGATTTAATGCACTAAATAAGAGCAATTCTGATTTTTCGCCCTAATGTTGCGCGTACTCCCGCTTAAGTTGCCGGTCGGGTTGTGCTTGTCCAGTGCGATGCGGAGGATACAGATCAACGAATTGCCACAAGCACAGACGCGTTGCGGACGACTAAGAAGAGATAATCAGGTCGTACTAACAGCGTGCGATCGAGGCATTGGATCGGATTTAAGTCGGTGCTGCCGTGACCGCCGGCAATCGTGAGGTCTGGCTCTCAGGCACTTTTGATCGCAGGGCCCGGTGTTTGCTGTACGTGCTGGGCAGCATCTGCACCAAAAATGTGCGATTAATCTGCATGCCCAATAATGGGGTTTTGACAACTTGATTTCTTCGCTTGATTTGCCAGACAGCTCAGCGAAAGCCCTAAGCGACAGAGCCTGCTATCGGCAGTTAGCTTCCTTGCAGCGGCGCAACCCTGAAGATTGTCTTTTTAAATATGCGTGATGGCCCCGCCGACTGATCTCACGTAATCACAGCACCAGTTTCTGATGGAATTCAAGCCTTGCGCACAATACGAGTTGGCCGCTTGTCTTAAACTGTTTGATCTGAACTGTCCCCGGCTTTTTGCAGGAGAAGAGTGATCAGGCTATTCATCTTTCTTACAGGTGCAGCCAGGTTCAGGATCCAAGCACACTATCTATTTCCTCGGTTGGCGCGAGTAGCGCCTTATCGTCTGTTTTGGAATGGCACGCGTGTCGTCAGAAATCTGTGCGCTCAACCGGATCGTGGTTCATCCCGAATAGCAGCGCCAAGTCTGCGGAGAGTAAATGATGGCGCATCTCTTCACTCTGGCAGGGGCAGCGCACTTTCGTAAAGTTGCTGTCTCTATCAGTCAGCATGCAGATCATTTTTTGCCCGATTCGGAGCCGTTATCCTGCATTCGCAAAACGACGGCTGGGTACCGGGCATGCATCGGGTTGATATGAAATAATTATGCCGTCGATGAATACAGTGACTGACCCGCACAAACCTCGTCAGCAGATTTTCCGCTCAAGGGTCCGACATTACTCTATACTTGCGATCGATACTTATCGCGCTGTTCGCTGCAGTGCATGGCTGACTCACTATGAAGTTCCTCAAGCTTAAAACAGTGCCAGTGGCTCCCTGGAGTTCGCCGCAGCCTTTGAATCTGCATCCCAGGCTCAGCACGTTTTTTTATTTGTGTGTCGGGCTCAGTGTATTTGGTTTGGGGGAAGCAGCGCTGGTGTCTGCCAATGCCGGAGTGAGTCCTTGGACGGTGTTGGCTCAAGGAGTGGGTCGAGTGGCAAATGTGAACCTGGGTTTGGCTACCCTGTTGGTAAGCGTCTGCGTGTTGTTGTTCTGGATTCCGTTGAGGCAGACACCCGGCATCGGCACCGTGGCCAATGCGCTGATTGTGTCTCTGGTCATCGAACTGTCTCTCAGAGTTTTGCCGCAGCCTGAGGCTATTTCTTTTCAAGTGGCGCAGGCTGTCGCCGGTGTTTTGCTGGTCGGGTTAGGAAGCGGGATTTACCTTGTCGCGAATCTGGGCCCCGGCCCCCGCGATGGCCTCATGACCGGGCTGGCCAGGAGGACTGATCTTCCGATTGCCGGGGTGAGAACCACACTGGAAA
>MDSZ01211176.1_pt1 | contig 13606 bp, 18 predicted proteins | sample 811201 | NCBI WGS metagenome assembly MDSZ01 (sample SAMN05326647, study PRJNA326480) | marine metagenome | isolation source: seawater | place: Indian Ocean: North | collected 2010
AGTCTAACATACCAATATACGCAATGACTCAAAATATAAAAACAAGTAGAAGAATATGTTTATATAAAGGAGTTCAGTCTATTAAACTTGATAAATTAGAACACAATCATGCCGAGGCTAATGCTCAAGTTATTGGACTGATGAAAGAGATAGGAACTGTTAAAAAAGGAGATTTAGTGATTATCACAAAAGGAGACCTTCTAGGAACTAGTGGCGGAACAAATGCTTTAAAAGTTGTAGAAGTAGGTAAGATGATTAATGTTGAATAATATGGAGTCAAATATGAATAAAGATACTTTAGAAGAAACAGCAAAATTAATGATGGCCAAACCCAAAGGAATACTTGCGATGGACGAGAGTAGCCCTACGATTGCTAAACGTTTGGCCTCCATAAATGTCGATAATAACGAGGATAATAGAAGAAAGTATCGAGAGTTAATTGTTACAGCTCCAGGCCTAGCTGATTACATTAGCGGTGCCATTTTATTTGAGGAGACCTTCCATCAAAAAATGAGTGATGGACTACTTTTTCGAGATTACCTCAACTCTATTGGAATATTACCTGGTATTAAAGTGGACAGAGGCGCAAAAGATTTTTCTGTTAATCAAAATGAGAAAATTACTGAGGGATTAGATGGGCTAAGAGAGAGGCTTAAAGAATTTTCTGAAAAAGGTGCAAAATTTTGTAAATGGAGAGCTGTAATAACGATAGCCCAAGATATACCTTCATTGGCTTGTATTGAATCAAATATGAATGCTCTTGCTAGATACGCGTCATTATGCCAAGAAAATAACTTAGTCCCTATAGTTGAGCCTGAAGTACTTATTAATGGGAATCACTCAATAGAAAAATGTGATTCTGTTACAAGACTATCTTTAGAATCTCTTTTTAATAACCTAAAGTTGTTCGATGTATATCTTCCAGGAACTGTATTAAAGCCTAGTATGGTTATATCTGGCCAAGAGAATGGTTCTCGCGCTGATGAACAAACAGTCTCAAATATGACAATAAAATGTCTTTTGGATTGTGTTCCCTCTGATACAGCTGGCGTGGCTTTCCTATCAGGCGGGCAGACAGATTTGGAAGCTGAGCAACATTTAAACCTAATAAACAAAACATCAGACCTTCCATGGAGAGTAACTTTCTCATATGCAAGAGCTATTCAGTCCGTTGCATTGAATGCTTGGAAAGGCATGGATTCAAACTTAATAGAAGCGCAAAAGCTTCTTGTTGATCGCGCAGGTAGGTGTTCAAAAGCATCTATAGCTGAATTATAAAAATGAGGCAATTTTTTTAAAAACTTTTTTCAAGAATACGGATTTTTGCTTCTTATTATAATGAAATAGTGGAATGTTAGTGTATTTCCTTATTTCATCATAATTATCCATTTTGTTAGGATTTATTGTATTTAGAATTAAAATATCTAGCGATATTTTTAATCTTTCAAAAGCTAAAATATGTGAGATTGTGTTACCTATACATCCTAATTGGTCTTTTATAACAAGAATGTTTATTGATTTTAATGCTTTCATTAGGTCAATATTTAATCCGTCCGTTGCAAGCGGGGAAAACGCACCTCCTGCGCCTTCTATTAAAATAATTTCTGCTTTAGGCAAGTTTTTAATTTTTTCACAGTAGTTTTTAATGTATATTTTTTTCTTTGCATCTTTGATTGCCTTGTACGGAGAGACCGGGGGTATAAAGCGATATGGATTTATCTTTTCAAGACTTACTTTATCGCCTATTAATTTTTCATATTTCTGTGAGTCAGACGGTATTAATTTATTATTCTTAGACCGGCAACCTGTTTCAATTGGCTTATACGCTATACAATTATATTTGAGACTGAGACTTTTTAAGAGCTCTAATCCAATATGAGTTTTGCCGACTTCTGTATTTGTGCCTGTTATGAATATTTGTTTAGACATTTGTAATTAGTTTGTAAACTTCCTGATATCTCGACAATATTTTTCTTTTGATATCATCAGGGATTTTTATTTGTTCATTATTCCAATTAATCTCTTTCAGATAGTCTCTAAAATATTGCTTATCTAAATACTCTTGGTCAGAAATGCTAGTTTTGCAATATCTTGAGCAGTCTGGTGTAAAAATTTCATCTATGAGCACTATCTTTCCTGATAGATCAATGCCGAACTCAAATTTTGTATCAAGAAGGCTCAAGCCTCTTTGTAATGCAAAATGGTGAGCAAATTCATATAGTTGTATACTTTTTTCTTTTATATATGATGCTTTATCCTCACCAATAAGACTTACTACGTCACTATAAGAAATATTTTCATCTTTACCACCTACAGGGGCTTTAGATGATGGCGTGAAGATTGGATATTGTAGTTTCGAGTTTTTTTTTAAACCCGCTTCTAATTCATGGCCTGCTACTGTCCCAAATTTAAGATATTCTTCATATGCCGACCCACATAAATATCCTCTTACAATGGCTTCTATTTTGATAGGCTCACATTTCTTTACCAACATGCAAGCTAAGTGTGACTTTGGGAACTCATTTTGAATTTCTTTATCTGATATAAAATGATTTTCAATTATATTAGCAGTTTTCAAGAACCAAAATTTACTGATTTTAGTTAGAAGCTGACCTTTGCCTGTTATCTCATCATCAAAAACAAAATCATAAGCTGAAATTTTATCACTTGTTTTTATGAGCAATAAATCAGCGGAATAATTATAGACTTGTCTGATTTTTCCAGAAAATATAGGATTATTTTCTAGAAAAAAATTATCAGACAAGTTCATCTATTATTTAATCTCACTTAAATATTGAGAAAACCTCTCTTTATTTGTAGCCCATTTGGACTCTTGGCTTTTACCATATTCTAATGCAGTATCATAATTAACAGATACGTCTCCTACGGCAATTATTCCTACCATACCTAAGATATAGTGTGGTGTACATTTATAACCATATGTACCTTCCTTAGAGAATGTTATAGTTAACTCTTCGTTAATTTTTCCATTCCACACAAGAGAAGAATCTGGACTCATTTCGCTTATCGATGCGGTATTGTGTCCTGGGTTTGTTGCTTTCCAAGTGACTGTATCACCAGCCTGTATTTTTAAAACGGCAGGTTTAAAAACCATCATCTGGCCATTTGATGAACTTAACATTTCAACCACATGATTTTCCGCATGAAGTGGTAAACTCACCAAGAACAAGGTTAGGATTGCTAATTTTCTTACTATTTCCATAATTTCTCCTTTAAAATCCTTATTAATTTTCTGAAATCATTTTATCATAAAAAACAATTTTAATTCATTCATTGAATGACATATACTGATTTCAGCCATCAAAAAATAAATGAAAGATTACAAAATAGCTCCATCAATATTATCAGCAGATTTTGCTAATTTGGGACAAGATGTGTCTGATGTTCTGGAAGCCGGTGCAGACTTCATACATTTTGATGTCATGGATAATCATTATGTTCCAAATTTGACAATCGGCCCCTTGGTATGTGAATCCCTACGATCCTATGGCATCAAAGCAATAATTGATGTGCATTTAATGATAAGTCCAGTTGATGAGATAATTCCTGACTTTGCAAAAGCTGGAGCTAATTACATCACTTTCCATCCAGAAGCTACTAAACATATTGATAGAACGATAAATTTAATAAAAGATCAAGGTTGTAAACCTGGGGTCGTACTTAACCCAGCTACAAATGTATCTGTTCTCGAGTACTGCCTTGAGAAAATTGATATGGTTTTGCTAATGTCAGTTAACCCTGGTTTTGCAGGACAAAAGTTTATTGAAAGTACTTATGAAAAAATTAAAGAAGTTAGAAAAATGATTGATAATACCAATCAGCAGGTACGTTTGGAAGTTGATGGCGGTATCAATTTAAATAATATTTCTGAAGTGGCTAAATGTGGTGCCGATACTTTTGTTGCCGGTTCTTCTATCTTTAAATCTGATAATTACAAAGATACAATAAGTCGAATGAGAAGCTTACTAACCAAAATATAATTAAGCTTAATGATATATTCTGATTTTTTAGATAAAGTTAATGAGGGATATACATTTATTCCCATAATCAAGGAGATTTCTGACTCTAGCCACGAAGCTATAGATATATACTCCAAATATTTTGACAAAAAAAAATCTTTCTTTTTTGAATCTTTAGAGGGCGATAAAAACTGGAGTAGATACACAATTATAGGATGCTCATCTGGTGACTATATCGAAGTTTATGACAATGATGTTTACAAATATTCTAACTTTCAAATAACAGACAAATTTAATGTAATAAATCCTCTGGAATGGATCCAAAGATTTTTTTTAACACATAAGATTTATTTACCTGATAGCATGCCTCCCTTTAGTGGAGGGTTGGTTGGACACTTTTCATTTGATTCAGTATGTTACTTTGAGAATAGTGTTCAAAAAAAAATCCAAAAAGACACAATTAATGCTCCGGATATATCACTGATTATATGTAATGAATTTATTGTTTTCGATAAATCCTCTAATAAAATATTTTTAGTTATTTTTGCTGAACCAAATGAAATATCATATAAAAAATGTTTTGAAAAATTGGATGAGTACAATGATATTTTTCAAAAGAAAAATAAAAAAAGTCACCCTTTGACACCTAATATACCTTTGAACATCAAATATGAATTTGAGAGAGAAGATTTCATCGATGCTGTTCATAAAATTAAATCATACATAAAGTCTGGTGATGTAATGCAAGTTGTTTTGTCTCAAAGAATGAGCATTAACTTTAAAGAAAAACCTATCGACTTTTATAAAGAACTTAGACAAATCAATCCATCCCCATACATGTATTATCTAAATATGGGTGATTATACAGTCGTTGGTTCCTCTCCAGAAATATTAGTCAGACTCGAAAATAAAAAAGTAACTGTAAGACCAATAGCAGGGACTAGGCCTAGAGGCAGCACTCCTGATGAAGACAATAAATTAGAAATTGATTTAAAAAATGACACAAAAGAGCTTGCTGAACACCTAATGTTAATAGATCTAGGAAGGAATGATATAGGTAGAATTTGCAAAGTTGGTTCTGTTAACTTAACAGATAAAATGATTATTGAAAAATACTCTCATGTGATGCATATGGTGTCAAATGTTGAAGCGGACATAAAAGATAATCTCAATATGTTTGATGTTCTGCAAGCAACATTCCCGGCTGGAACTGTTTCGGGAGCTCCTAAGATACGTGCATTGCAAATTATTTACGAACTTGAGAATATTAAGAGAGGAATTTATGCTGGAGCTATTGGTTATTTAGGATGGAATGGTAACATGGACACTGCTATAGCAATAAGAACTTGCGTAATTAAAGATGATGAACTTTCTATTCAATGTGGGGCAGGTGTTGTCTATGATTCTGTTCCAGAGAATGAGTGGGATGAAACTATCAATAAAGGTATGGCAATAATACGTGCTGTTGAAAAATTAAGAGGCATAAAATGATTTTAATGATAGATAATTATGATTCTTTTACATTTAATATTGTCCAATATTTAGGTGAGTTGGGCGCTGAGGTATTAGTTAAGAGAAATGATATGATTACTATTGATGAGATTACCGATCTAAAGCCATCTAAAATTGTAATTTCACCAGGGCCATGTACTCCTAATGAGGCTGGTATTTCTATAGAAGTTGTAGAGAAATTTCATAAAGATATTCCAATATTAGGAGTCTGCTTGGGCCATCAAACTATAGGCCAAGCATTTGGCGGTAAGATAATCCCAGCTAAAAAAATCATGCACGGAAAAACATCTCAAATAAAACATGATAATTCTCAACTGTTCACCGACATTCCTCAAAGTTTTAATGCAACTCGTTATCATTCCTTAGTCATTGAAGAGGAGACATTTCCAGAGGTTCTTGAGATTACAGCCAGAAGTAGTCAAGAGGATAATTGTTCTGAGATAATGGGGTTAAAGCATAAAGATTATGCTGTTTATGGTTTACAATTTCATCCTGAGTCAATTCTTACACAATACGGTCATAAACTTTTGGAGAATTTCTTAAATGTCTAATATAGATAATATTGTTAGCAAACTAGATCATGGGAATAACTTAAGTGTTGAAGAATCATCCTATGTATCTAATCAAATGTTTAATGGATTAATGTCAGATGATCAAATCATAAAAGTCTTAGAATTTATAAATAAAAACGGAGTATCCATTAATGAGATTATTGGTTTTGCAACATCAATGAGAAAAATATCTAAAAAAGTCAGTTTAAATTTTAAAGTAATTGATAGCTGTGGAACAGGAGGTGATGGGTTAGGTACATTTAACATTTCAACTTGTTCATCTTTTATAGCTGCAGCTTGTGGCGTAAAAATTGCTAAACATGGTAATAAAGCCATTACTAGCTCGTCAGGTAGTGCTGATTTATTGCATGATGCTGGGGCTAAAATTGACTTAAACCCTGAGCAAGTAAGGAAATGTATAGAAGAGTTAAACTTTGGATTTATGTTTGCTCCTATGCACCACCAAGCCATGAAGAATGTCGCTAATGCTAGGAAAGCTATTTCCCCAAATAAAACTATATTCAATTTGCTTGGGCCTATAACTAATCCAGCTGGCGCAGATATACAGCTGATTGGTGTTTACAATGTTGATTCAATGAAATTATTGGCTCAAGCACTTCTTAAGCTTGGCACAAGGAGAGCGATATTAGTAAATTCAAAAGATGGTCTAGATGAGGCAAGTATCTATGATCTAACATATGTGACAGAAATTAAGGATAATAAGATAGCTGAATATACCATTAATCCAGATGATTACCATCTGAAGGGAAAAGAGCTAAAAAATATCATTACAGACTCTCATAAGAGCAGTCTAGATATGACATTAGCAGTGTTTAATAATGAGGATTCTGATGCCCTTAAGATAGCTGTATTAAATGCTTCTTTACTGGTCATGTTGTATAAAGATTGTGACACAATAAACGATGCTATAACTGAGTGCATGGAGGCATTGTCAAATTATTCAGTCAGAGATAAATTTAATCAATACATAGATTTCACAAATCAGGTCTAAATATGTTACTGGAAATTATGAAAAGTAAAATCAAGGAAATTGAGTTACTAAAAAGTTCAATTGATACAAGTTCTATACCAGAGAATACATCAAACAAAAGACCTTTTTTCGATGTTCTATTAGACAATCAAAAATTAAAAAAAAACTCTATCATTGCAGAAATAAAAAGAAGATCTCCTAGCAAAGGTATACTTTGCGAGAATCTGAATCTTAAAGAAATAGCGAAAGAGTACCAAAGAGGAGGCGCATCCTGTATATCAGTATTGACAGAGAAAAATTATTTCAATGGTTCTGTTAGTGATTTGATAGATGTAAAAAAAATAGTGGACATACCAATTTTAAGAAAAGATTTTATATTAGATCCAATACAAATATATGAGAGTAAGCAAATAGGAGCTGACTGTATTTTGTTAATCTTATCAGCATTAAGTACAGAAAAGTTTGTTGAATTATTTAATGTAGCTAAACATCTCAAGCTAGATGTTTTAGTAGAAGTACACAACATAGATGAGTTAAAAACAGCACTATCTAATGATGTGAATATGATAGGAATTAACAACAGAAACCTAAAGACATTTAGTGTTGATTTAAATACTAGTGTAGAAATAGCAGAGCTAGTAAACGATAATGAGATAGTCGTTATAAGCGAGAGTGGTATAAAAAATAAAAAGGATATATTAAAATTAAATCATTCAAACATATATACTTTTTTAATTGGAGAGTATCTAGTTAAATCAAAAAATAGAAAAGAAATATTAGGAGAATTAATAAATGTTTAATAATTTAGGTATCAGACACATTGCTTTAAATGTTAGAAACTTTGAAGAGTGCTTCAGATTCTATTCTGATGTTCTTGGCATGAGTGTTGACTGGAAGCCTGATAATGAAAATGTTTATTTGACTAATGGAGTCGATAATCTTGCTCTTCATCATGCATCAGATGTTGACTTTGGTGCTGTATCATCACTTGACCACTTTGGCTTTTTTGTAAAAACACAACAGGATCTTCAAGATTTTTATGACCATATAAAAAATAAGTCAGTACCAATTGTCAAGGAATTAAAGAAACATAGAGATAATTCTATGAGTTTTTATATTAAAGATCCAGATAACAATATTCTACAGATCTTGTGGCACCCAACATTAAGCAATGCAAGTTAATATATCTAACACTAGTCAATCATTAGTTATAAATACTTATTACGGGTTCATTTGTAAGAACGGCGATAAGCTTTTTATGAATAAAAAAATTGATTCTGATTTTAATCCTGAATATATAATGATACTCATTGAAAATATTTCTACAAAATTAAATACTAAAATAATCAATACATCTAGTCATAAATTTACACCAAGTGGCATGAGCCTTAATACTCTTATAGAATCATCAGAAACAGTTTATGGATCAAGTGGTGTAGCACACTTAAACGAAAGCCATATTAGTTTTCATTCTTACTACGAAAATAGCATTGATGGCATGTTAATACTTCGATTAGAATTACATATTTCATCATGTAGTAGAAATTCAGTCTTCGAGTCCTTAGATGTTTTATCCGCTGATAAGCAATATAGTAGTTTTGATGTTGCTACACTAGATTATTTCCATAGAGGTGTTAATTTAGAAAAAATTAATCCAGATAAAACTGCATTAAAATTATTCTTAAATAACTTTTCAAAATATAAGCCTTCTATAGATCAGGAAAGTACTGGTAGTTTTGAAAATATAAAAATAACCAAAAATAATCACGAAACATATGAAAAGAGTGATTATGGAAAAATAATTCAACAGATTAAAAATTTTATTACCTAAATATAGTAACTTATTTTTTTCATCATTTGTGATGTTATAGACATGAGTTTTTTACTAGCATCGTCTAATTCTGCATGGCCATTAGCTTTAGCTGTGTTTTTATGTTTTGTTTCGTCGACTTTTATTTCCTCTAAAACTTTTTGGCTATCAATATCATCTTTAGGTAATTTCTTTTTGTATTCATCCAAATGTGCTTCAACCTGTTCTTCTGTTTCATGAATAAATCCCAATGATTTATCTTTATCTAGCCGCCCTACATATGCTCCTAAAATAAAGGATGAAAGATACCATAATGGATTTATATAGCTAACTCTCCCTGACAGCTGACTTATTCTTTTAGAGCACTTTGTTAAGTGATCTCTTTCATCATTACACATAGCTACTATTACATTCTTCAAGTTGCTATCTTTTGTAGTAAAGGCCTGACCTCTATATAGACCTTGAGCACATATCTCACCCATGTGATTTACTCTCATAACTCTCTGAGACTGTCTTTTATCTGCTTTATTAAGTTTTTTGTCTTTACTCTTTGAGCTATCTTTTTTTAAAAGTATGTTCAATGCATAATCCACTTCTTTTAAAAAATTGTCTAAATTAGTCATCTTCTGCACTCCAATTGCTATAATCTCAAATAATCACTTGTATACAAGAAATTATATGAGTAAAATCTCTATCCGTGAGTATAAATGATAGTAATAAAAATTGGTATGTAATTGATGCTACAGACGTTGTTTTAGGGCGTTTAGCGTCTAAAGTAGCTCATATGCTAAAAGGCAAGCATAAACCTCAATATCAACCTCATACGGACGAAGGAGACTATATAATTGTTATCAACGCAAAAAAAATTAAAGTTACAGGTAATAAAATGTCAGATAAAGTTTACCACAAGCACACTGGCTATATTGGCAACATGAAGTCTACACCACTCAATAAAATGTTGGACAAAGACTCCAATTTTGTTATTAAAAACGCAGTTAAAGGCATGTTGCCCAAAAACCCACTAGGAAGAGCCATGATTAAAAAACTAAAAATCTATGATGCAGACAAACATGACCATACGGCACAAAAACCAACAGCACTAGAGATATAATATGCATAAAACTTACGGAACAGGGAGAAGAAAAACATCAAGTGCGAGAGTATATCTATATAGCGGTACCGGTGAGATTGAAATAAATTCTCAATCTGTAGAGGAATTCACACAATCTGCAACTCTAACTGCAAATCTTCTAGCTCCATTATCCAAGACACAAATGCTGGATAAAGTTAATCTGAAAATCTCTGTTGTTGGTGGTGGTAAAAGTGGTCAAGTTGGCGCTATCGTTCATGGCCTCACAAGAGCTTTGGTTAAATATCAAAATGATCTACTTCCTACACTTAAAAGAGAGGGGTTTGTAACCAGAGATGATCGTAAGGTTGAAAGAAAAAAAGTAGGACTTAGAAAATCAAGAAAAGCCACTCAATTCTCTAAGCGATAGACTTACTCTCCTCAACTTCGTCATCTTTAGCACATAACAAAATATCTGCACAATCCTGCGCGAAGATACCATTGGTAACAATACCCGGTATGTTATTAAGTAATGCTTCAATTTTTAATGGTTCCTCTATAGTAAAATTATGAACATCTAAAATGATATTTCCGTTATCTGTAACAAAATTAGGTCTTAAGACAGGTCTTCCACCAATTTTTATAATTTCATGTGCTACGGAGCTTTGAGCAATTGGTATTACTTCTAAGGGCAAAGGGAAAGTCCCTAGAATATCTACTTTTTTAGATTCATCAACAATACAGACAAAGTTATCACTATTATGTGCAAGTATTTTCTCTCTGGTCAGTGCACCACCACCTCCTTTGATCATTTGAAGATATTTATTTACTTCATCGGCACCATCAATATAGTTTGTTAATCTGCCAACGTCTTTAAGCTGGTATACATCAAAGCCATTTTTCTCTAGAAGCTTTGTGGAGCTTGTAGAGCTGGAAACTATAGATTGAATTTTATTTCTTACTTTTGGAAGATAACTTATTAGTATTTCCACTGTAGATCCTGATCCTATTCCTAGAACTTCATTATTGTTAATATAATTTATCGCAAACTCTGCTACTTTATGTTTTTTTGATTCTTGATCCATTTTGAATTAAATACCACTTCGTTTAGTATACACTATAAGATAAATGCTAATGAAAGATAACTACGTAAAAAAATGCTTTAAAAAAATCCAAAATGCTGATGCAGTTTATGATATTGCTGTTAGAACACCCACCCAAGCTGCAAGAAAACTATCTCAAAAATTAAATAATAATATCTTTATTAAAAGAGAAGATCTTCAGCCAGTATTTTCATTTAAGCTACGGGGTGCATACAACAAAATTTCTAATTTAAAAAATATTAATCATATTGTGGCAGCATCAGCCGGAAATCATGCTCAAGGGGTGGCCCTAACATGTCAAAAATTGAAAATATTATCCTCAATTGTTATGCCACAAACCACACCACAAATTAAAATTGATGCAGTAAAAGACTATGGATCAAAAGTCATCCTTCATGGAGATACTTATGATGATGCATATCAATATGCTGTTAAATTTGCTAAATCTAAAAAATATCATTTTATCCATCCATATGATGATATTGATGTAATAGCAGGACAAGGAACAATTGCAATGGAAATCCTTGATCAGATGCGTGATAACCCAGATTATGTATTTATTCCTGTTGGTGGGGGTGGTTTATTGGCAGGTATGGCGGTCTATTTAAAGACGATTAACCCTAAAATTAAGATTATTGCTGTAGAAGCCGAGGATTCAGCATGTTTTAATTTAGCTTATAAAAAAGGGTCACCCGTGTCGTTAAAGCATGTCGGTATTTTTGCAGACGGCGTAGCGGTTAAAAGAATAGGAACTAAAACATTCAAGCTCACAAGAGATTTAGTAGACCATTCTATAACTGTAAGTACGGATGAAATTTGTTCTGGTATAAAAGATTTATACGACGAAACTAGAGTTATTGCAGAACCGGCTGGAGCTTTATCTATCGCTGGAGCTAAGAAGTATATTTCAAGTCACAATATATCTGATAAAAATATCCTTACAATTTTATGTGGAGCAAACATGAATTTTGACAGGCTAAGACACGTATCTGAGCGAGCAGATACTGGTGAGAGTAGCGAGGTATTGTTGGGCGTGACCATAGATGAAAAACCAGGTAGTTTTAAAAAGTTTTGTTCTATAATTGGTAAAAGATCTATAACTGAATTTAATTACCGTTACTCCGATAGTACATCAGCTCAGGTATTTGTCGGCGTTAGGACAACCAGTGGCATCAAAGAAAGAAAAGAACTAATCAACAGGTTGAAGAAATCAAATTATAGGGTTCATGATCTGACGGATAATGAGATGGCAAAACTGCATATTCGGTATATGGTTGGTGGTACAAATAAAGATGTAAAAAATGAAAAAATTTTTAGATTTATGTTTCCAGAGAAACCGGGTGAATTATTAAACTTTCTCAATAAGATTGGCTCAAGATGGAATATAAGTTTATTTCATTATAGAAACCACGGAGCTGATTTTGGAAGAGTGCTTATTGGTTTACAAGTTGAAGATACTAAACTAAATAATCTAAAAAAACATTTTGATACACTCAAATACCAATTTTATGAAGAAACTGACAACATGTCATATCGACAGTTTCTCAAATAAAAAAGGCCCTGTATAAGGGCCTTTTCCATTCTACGTGCTAAGAATTGCTATCTTCTTGATCTACGTCGCTTAGCAGTCTTTTTCTTAGCTACTTTACGCTTAGTCTTTCTTTTAGCTGTTTTTTTCTTAGCGACTTTACGCTTAGCAGTCTTTTTCTTAGCTACTTTACGCTTAGTCTTTCTTTTAGCTGTTTTTTTCTTAGCTACTTTACGCTTAGCTACTTTACGTTTAGCTACTTTTTTACGAGTAGTTGTAACTTTTCTCTTAGCTACTTTACGCTTAGCAACTTTTGTTTTTCTTTTCGCTTTCGCTTTCTTTTTAACCATACATTCCTCCGCGGTCTTGGTGGTTATATTCAGTCTATTAAATTATTTATTAAAAACAAGCATTAATTTAATAAATATTAAAAAAAAAATTATCTTTTTTTATTATTTTGTTAACTTTAAAATGAATTCCCATTCATTTTTTTTTAATTTTGTTATAGATAATCTATTTCCACGCTGTACTACTCGCATTTCTGACAATTCTTTATATGATTTGAGCTGTTTTAATGTAACAATATTTTTGAATTTCTTTTTATATTTTACATCTACCATAAGCCAGGTTGGAGATTCTTTTTTGCTTTTCGGATCATAGTATTTAGCATTTTTATCAAATGCTGTATAGTCTGGATATGCCTCTTTGCATATAGTCATCATGCCATATATACCTGGTACATCACAATTTGAATGATAAAAAAATGCTGAGTCACCTTTACTCATTTCATCTCTAATCATATTACGCACTTGATAGTTCCTTATACCATCCCATGGCTCAGTTATATCTCTTTTTAGATCGTCAATGCTATAGTCGTCAGGCTCATTTTTCATCAACCAATAATTCATTTGAGTGATTGTTCCAATTGATTATTAATTTCATCAAGCTTATCCTCTAGTGACTCTAACTCGTCTATACGCATACTGTTTTTAATATCTGATCCCGCAATATTTAATAGGACTAACACTAGAAAATAATCATGACCAATGTTTTTTGCTTGTG
>MDSZ01060756.1_pt1 | contig 13605 bp, 17 predicted proteins | sample 811201 | NCBI WGS metagenome assembly MDSZ01 (sample SAMN05326647, study PRJNA326480) | marine metagenome | isolation source: seawater | place: Indian Ocean: North | collected 2010
CTTCATCGAAGTTAAGTGCTTTTTGACCTGTTAGCATACCTTCCTTTAGAACGGTGATTTTGTTTCCATCATCATCTTCTTCATATTCATAACCGCCTATCAAACCTGCATCTGTTCCTGTAGTATACAAGTCCGATTTTACTCCCGAATCTTTGAGTATATCACCGATAAATTCCCATGCTATAGATTTCCCTGTTCTACTCGATTGAATCCAAAAGACATGGATTCTAGGGTCTAGATGTGTATTACCCCACGGTACACGAATGTACGGGGCAGATATTTGCCCTTGTAGAAAGAAGAAAGATAACATTGCAGGTATTTCATTATCAATAGAAATTGTATTGAAATGGTCTATGTAGCCCTTGAAAATTTTAAACTTCTGTGTTGCTTTGTACTGTGCCGCCTTACGCATAATTCCGGCGGTTTGCCGTTTAGCATTTAATTGTTTATGGAAAGAATGTTGGAAACATTAGAATTAAATGATTATTTTTTACTCCGTATACTCACAGGTTCTTCGCTAGTTATTACATCTACAACTCTTTTTCGTAACACTTCTCCTAAACCTCTAATTTCTCTAAGAGATTCGGGATAAGCCATTTCTTCTATAGACCCGCATTTCTCTAACATACGCTCTCCCATATCCATACCAATGCCCGGTATACTCAACAACATATCCAATCTAACATCATTAGTGCTAACTCTCTTGAGAGCCTTTGCACCGTGTCTTGATGCGGGTTTGTGTAATTTATCGTGCAACTTTACGACAAACATAGCGGCTTCTGATGTGTTTTCTGTGAAGAATACTTGAACATCAAAATCAGCCATAATTCTCGCTATAGTACCCATTAACTCGTTTTGAACCCTAGAATAAGATGGAACTTTCTGACCGTTGTTTTTAGCCATAGCAATATATTTTGATATTGAGCCATGTATCAACAAGAAAAATCTTTCATAGTTCATATCCATATTGTCCAACTGTCGCCAAAGATGACCGCTATGGCTTGATTGGAATAAATCGTTGATAGATTTCGCTTCAACACAAGAGCCGCCTAGTAGGTAATCCCCTACAACCAAACTTTTCTTGATTACAACCAATCCTTCTCTTTGCGCCCTTCTCACTATTGAATCGTGTAAAGAGCCTCTTTCGTTACTATCTATGATTAAATCCGGCTTAGGCATATTTTTTTCTCCTTAGTTTGTAATGATAAGTACAATATTCTTCGTTTTCTTTTTTCCTTCTCTTGCATTTAGTTCCTTTAGTAGTAATTTCTATACAACAATCTTCTTCTTTAGGATTAAAATAGCATTCTCTACATAGTTTACTTTCTTTATTGAAATTTCTTCTACCCATCTGAGCATCACAATTTCTGCATCTAAAAACATTCAATCTGTGTGTGAAGGTCAAAGTAAATCACCTGCTGAATTATCATAATACATACATAAACCACTACAAAATCCTTCATCTATCAAAGTCTTACAAGTAGAGAGAGAATATTTTCCTTTGACTATGCTTGATACTTGTGTGTGAGTTATTTCCCTATCGAAATCTACCCAACCCTGTATAGAGCAAAAATCTACTATTTTTTCTATATGTTCTTCTTTAGTAGCATCATCCACACTTTCGGGTGGGAAAAACCATCTCAATCTAGCGGCTAGGTAACTTACCAAATGGAATCTAGCCTTATGGGTGGGATTACCTTCTCCGAGTGCCGCTTGTGCTAAACAAGGTAGTATCAACATTTTATCATGTGAAAGACTAGGTAAATCTTTGATTTCTGTTTTTGTTTTGAAGGCGACTAAGGGTTTGTTAGAAACCTCTAACTCTATGGGGTTTTTTCCTAAAGTGATGTAACCTTCTCTTGGCTCTTGGGCTTCATCGAGAAAATCATAGTGTGTTAGTTGCATTAGTTCTTCTTTGTTTAATGGGATAGACCAACATTTTCTCTTGAAATTATAGGAGTTAGGTATTCTAATCATACCTGCGAAATCAAAAGCAACTGTTGGGTCACAACATGAAATGTCTAAGTCATCATTCCATTTTCTTAGAAGATTCTTTCCGGCTGTTTTTATTCTACTAACTTCATAACCATTGTTGGGTAGTATCGTATCTTTAATCGGAATCCAAAAATGAAATCCACCACCCGAAAACCACACATAGTGTTTAATTTCATTTCTTTCAAGATGTGTATGGAGTCTTTTGACTTGTTCATGCATATGTTCAAAATTTACATTAGCACCCTTGTTTTTAAAATCTTTACAATCGAAATCTAAAACGAAATGTCTTACTATAGGAGTGTTGTAATCCACTCTATGGTGTTTTGGTGGGGTAGTGCCTCTATACCCGTAAGCGGTGAAGAAGACATTACCTAGACCGTTTTTTCCACGCCAATATTTCTGTAGGTCTTTTTCATTATGCACGATTCTTCTAAATCCTTTTTGACCGCTAGTTCCTATCTCAAGAACTTCTCTTGGATAGTCAATATCAATGAACATATCTACGCCCCAATAAGGTGTAGATATTTGCTCATTGCTTTGTTTGCTATAATCTCCGGTGCATTGTTTCCATAAACGGTATACAAGGAAGGATTCACAGCCACATCAAAAGCGTAGTAACCACCATCACCATAGAGGGTTTCTTGAAATCCATTCGCTACACGGATAGAATCGTTACCGTCTAAGTTTAGATAAACATTAACTCTTGGTAAATCACCACGCAACATCAAATCATGGGTCATCACTAACACATTCAATTGATTTATTGTTTCTTCAATTTTATCTTTCAACAAACCATTCTTCTTTCTTAATTTTTCATCATTATACAACATTATTTTTTTCCAATTCATATCGTCATCTCCTTTATTTTGTTCCAAGCAGGGCATATGTCGTAGTAACTACACCAACCACACGGATTACTTAGATGCCTACAAGTGCTTTTGCATTTATCGCTATGCACCGTAGGAAAATCGTCATTTACATGAGAAGCCACTAACTTCTTTCTCACATTTGCTATAGAGCGAGATGCGTAAGTAGATAGCCTCTTAGTTTCTTCAACTATCCAATCTGCTTTATCGCCCCCGTTAATCTGTCCGTAGGGATATTCCCACCCCCAATGTGTTACAGGTAAAAATTCCATGTGTTGTGATTTCATAAGAATTTCTTTGTAGAACTCCATTTCAAATCTCATAGAAGACATTTTGTAAGGTTTATTCACCCACTTACCTGTTTTCAATTCCATTAGAATAAAACCACCATTAGCATCTGAAAATATCCTATCTATGAAGCCCTTGTAATGTAAAGGAACTTTTTGTCCTTCTACTTCTATCTCATCCATAGCATGAACTTCTACTTCGTTCCCAACGGCTTTCCAATGTTCTAAGGTATTGTCTTTGTAACATATTAGTAATCTTAGCCATTGCCATGTGAACCATTGTTCTAAGCAAATATCTTCATCGTATAGAAATCCACCTTCGGGCTTAGGCATAAATTCTCTAAGTATTCCTTTAGCCGTCATGTGTTTATCTTCATCCAATAACTGTGTTAGTTGTTTTAACACATCTTCATCAATTTGCTTCCAAAAATATTCAACCACATTGTGAACATTAGTTCCTCTAGTCATTGCTTCTGTGGGTTCTTGTTTCAAACCAAGCACATATTGATAGTAATACATTCTTGGACAAAATTTGTATGTGGTTAGAGTAGACTTTGTTATTCTTAATTTCAACATTTTTCCATCTTCGTCTACCATACCGGGCTTCCAATTGTAGACACTAGAATCGTAAGAGTTCTCTAGTTCCTTATTTAGATAAGAGGCTTCATCTGTGAAATTCTTTTCATTTGGGTTAAATTCCTTAAACATAATATCACCAATATTTCTTTGCTACCTTCTCGCCACAAGCATAGTCAATATCCCAATCTAATTCTTTGTAGATGGTGTCTATCTTAGCCCTAATGTATTTACTAACACATTGGTTGTAGTCAATTTTGAATCCTTCTAAATCTTTATCTTCTCTAAAAGATATAGATACTGTATGGGGTAAATCTTCGGGCGTTTCAGCCACATACAACCATTGCGCTCTTTCACCTACACGGAAAGATATTCCATCATTCAAATGTTCATTGTAATATATCATGCCCCTAGCCGCCATAGGTGGAACACCCGCATAGTTTTCTTTTCCTAATTTACCGAAAGGTGCTATCTCTTTTGGGCCATATTCCCCATTTTTGAGTTTGAGAGATATATTTCTAATTTTATCAGATATTTCTGTTTCTTCTTTGTTTTCTGAAACCATTCTGAATAATATATCTTGAACTTCTTTTGTTAAGGGAGAAGCACTAGAAGATTTATGCTCATAACCTGTAACTTTTAATTGACCTTTTTTTGACTCCGGCCAAGAGTAAAGTCCAAAGTTTCTATTTTTACCTGTACCTTTCCTACCTCTACCTATGAAGAAATAATTGAAGTAAGCCTCAAACTCAACCTCTAAAAGACCTCTAGAGTTCAACTCTTTATTGATTTCTTCATTGAAAATTTTAACTGCATTTTCTACTTCCTCAAATGGAATTTGAATGTAACATGAATCTGTATGCCCTGCGGCAACTGCATAACCTAATGTTTCTGCATTCTTTCGTAGTGTTTCTACTGCTAATCTACCGCTAGATGTGATGGCCGCACCACAATCAGCATCAACCCACATACCCGATACTGCTGATTGTGATAGGTAGCCATAAATCGAATTACAATTGACTTTTGCCGCTAATTGAAGCATATCGTATTTTCTTTTATCGTCTTCATTGTCTGCATCTTTCATTTTCTTTTTGTAAAATGCTCTTAAGTCTAGTAGTTCTTGAACAATGGAAGGTATTACTCCTTTCTTTGTGGTATCCCAAAAAGACCCATCGGGAGTTTGAACTATACCTTCACCCGCCGCCCTTACTTTGGTTGTAGGGCATATGTTGTAGGCTAAAATTATCGAAGGATAGAGAGATTTGTAATCTAAAAGTGCAATGTTCGTTAGCAATCCATAGAGTAAAGCAAAAACATTTGCCGCTTTCAGTTTATCTCTTTTGAAATGGTTTCTTGTAGGTGCTTTCAAATCTGTTTCTCTAGCAATCAAACCCCTACCAAGATTAGTAACATTGTGAGTGCTTTTGATTTGCACACCACAGATATTCTGCATGGTGGTAAAGTAAGGAACAAAGTCTACTTTTTCACATATTTCTCTCAACAAAGTTGTATCAACCAAACAGTAGTCTACAAACAAATCAAAATGACTATACCACCAAGTTCTAACATCTAATTCGTTACCTTGCTCGTCTGCTTGTATTTTACCTTCAAAGCCCAATTCTTCTGCAATAGTTTGTAACTTTCTATTCGGTAAACTTTTACCGGACTTTGCGAATAATGTTTCTATACCACTACCTGTGCTACCCATTGCCGCAGTATCAAGAATTAATCTACCCTTAATCGGTTGAGCCGTTTCAAAATAGAATGCTCTACCATCGTTACCCACTTTCTTAGGGAATATAATATCTCCAACAGGGCTTAATCTGTCGGGATTATCTAATCTTCTAATCAAATGGGGTAAGTCAGCCCATGTAATAGAATGAGCGATTAATATGTCGGGGTCGCAAACCTCTAAATGCTCTAAGAATCCTTCATGCATATCCTTTTCAGAACCATAGAGCCTTCTTTCATATCCCCCTTCTCTTTCTATGAAATCAACTTCAACCCCTTCCATACCCGCACTATCTTCACTCCAAGCAAAAACTACGGGGTGTTCAGCATGGGTATCATCAACAGCCATCACAGTTGTAAATTCATCATCTGTGGCTACATTCCACTCTAAATCAAAATACCATATTCTAGGATGAAATTCCGGTATACTTCTTTTTTCGGGATACATTTCAAACAAAATTTGGTCTTCAAATGGATGGTCTGCTTCGTAAGTATCGGTCATTCTTTGTATTTCTTTCAAGTCATAAGGTGTATCAAATGAGCATTTGAAAAGTTTAGCACCATCTCTACCTAATGCTATTTCGTCATGGTGGAAATTTATGCCTGTAATGCTTGTGGAGAGCCTTGAAAGCCTTCTAGGGTGTGTGCCTACAGGTAGCCAACAAAATGGCCGTATATAGCCCTCATCTTCGGGGTTGATAATTTTCACAGAAAGATTTCCTTCCTTATCTCTAGTTCTCATATATATGCTAGGTTTTTCATAAAACCCACCTTCTTTAGAGAAATAATCAACTATCATAACATCACTCTTGGTCTATTATTAGGAGAGTAGTATCCCAACCATCGCCATTTTGTTCGATTATGATTGGTGTAGAATCTCCGAGATGTATTCTAGATGTATGATTTCCCTTTAGACTAGAAAGGGCATCTAGTAGCCAAGAGCCAAAAGAAGAAGATACTGTGGAATTACCCCCATCCGAATTTTCTGTATTCACATAGCAACTGAAAGACACCCCACCTGTTTTTCTTACCTGTAATAACAGTTCATTTTCTTCCGCATTGAATTTCATTGTATAGTCGGAGTCTTTGTTCAAACCCTTAGCAACGGATAAAGAATCAACTAATTCGGATAAGTTAGCATCTGCATGGTTATCCAATACTGTTTTCTTTCCAAACAAAGCCCAATCTTTTTCCTCACAATCAATAAGAAGTTTAGATATGGTTTGAGAAAGTTGGCTACTATTACAACTGTGAACAGGTAAAGTCATACTTTTCTTTCCATTCTGTAATACTATTCTATTCCTCATCTGAGAAATGGTTACATCTCCTTTCGATTTATTCAAAAAGGCTTTAGTATTTTTCAAATCAGTAAAAACAAGAAACCCTGTTGATTCAATACCTGTGGAATAGGTTTTGTTGAATCTAACGGCGTGAGTTGAATGCGATACCAAGTATGAAATCTTGTTCGCACTAACGGTTAATTCAATATCTTCTATCTTAGTTCCAAAGGAAGATAGTAAAGCAACCCACTCTTTAGAGTCTAATGTTACCTTAGTCATGCTATCACAAAGTGCCGTCATTCAATTCTTGAAGACCATACCACTTTGGTTTTCCACCGACTTCGGTAGTTAGAATGGTTCTTCTTTGTCCTTGTAAACTCACATCTGTTTTACTCTTTTCATAAGTAGCAGTAAAAACTTGGTTGGTTAATCTACCTTCATCATCGTAAATATCCTCTCTTTCAAAGAGAACTATTTGGAAGACTAAACCTGCTGTAGATTTCTCCCATGCAGGTCGCCAACCTCTAATGCTGTTTCTATCTTCTTCGTCTAGTTTACCCAAGTGTGTTTCAAGAAATACTTTCACACCCCTTTTCACTAGTCCACGACATAGTGTAGTCATCTGATGGAATCTAGTCCTACGAATACCCCAATCCCATTGAAATTCAACCCTTCTAGCATCTTTACCCGAACCTCTAATATCGGCGGCGGATATAGCATCCTTAGCGAGTCCTAAGTCCTGTATTCTCATGTTGTTGATACAAACCGAATCCCAACCATCTACACCTGTAATCAAGACACCCCATATGTCCTCATGGTTATGTACACAGTATTGCAGTAGTTTCATCACCCTATCGTGTGTAGCAGGGTAATCTACTGCTGTTCTATCGTCTTGAGTATATACATATGGCTCTAAACAGATGAATGTGTCTAGGTCTGCATGAAAGGCACTCTTATTTGCTTGACCGCCACCATCAAAGTCTAAACACATTAATTTCTTTGGTTTCGTTTCGTATTGTACACTATCTTTGATACATCTATCTACATACATAGCGTAAGCGGCAGTTACAGAAGCCGATTTACCTGTATTTTCATGTCCAATAAAGCCCGCAAAAGTATGCCCTATGTTATCATTGGCTGATGCGATTTCAGCCGTAATAGCGGAAAAAGGGTCTTTCCTTTCGTGAGTTTTCTTTTTGGTGTCTTCAATGTGTTCTTCAACTTCTTTCAACTTTCCAAATCCACTCATTCATCTCCACCTTCCATCTCGATTAACTTTTGTAAATAAACTGCTAAATCCATCGCTTCTTGTTGAGCATGAATCAACCATTCTAACTTTGTTAGTGGTGCGGTTTCCATAGTCACCCCATACTTTTCTTTACCTACTTCCGCTCTACCTAGTATCTTCACACAAACTGCATCTTCAATTCTGCTCATTGGACTCACCACTTGCTGTGTTGAGAGCCTCAATGTTAGACATTAGTTGGTTTCCTGCGGCTAAAACTGTGTTAGCGTATTGTTCCAACAACTGCAACTGCAACTGTTGTCTAGCGACCTGTCTTTCCAACAAATTCGCTCTCTCCACCTGCGCTCTCAATTCCTTGTTTTCTGCTTCTAATTCTGTTTTTGTTTTACTCATTTTTATTCACCTCACTTAAATTGCGATGGGTCTGTGTTTCCACCGCTCATTCTCTTTCGGGAAAGTCTTGGGTTTGCGTATACGCCGAATACTGTGAGTTTTGGATATTCTTCTCCATTATTTCTCATCATACCTATTCGACCATAGATGTAAAGAACTGTGCCTTCTGCATACTCTACTAGTTCTCCATCATCATCTCTATAACAAAATATGTTAGTTAAATCGTGAACTGCGCTACCTACATTACAGTAGACTTCTGAACCTCTACCAACGCCCTGTGTGCTTTCTAGAGCCTGTGAGGATATTTGGAAAGAATAACTCCTACCATCTTCATCGTAATCAGAATCACGGTGTTCATGGCTCATACGAGTGATTCTACCCTTTGTAGTAACTAGAGGGCCACTTAGACCGCTTCTTCCGTCTGATGACGACCACTCGGTAGCGTTAGCGGAATATGCTTCCCATAAGTCCTCTAGAGGCACGAATAATTCATGGTAGGAATTGTTCACCCAAAAGTTGGATGGTTTTAGTAAGTGCTTTTCATCATCCGAAAGGAAATTGTCTGTATAGTTGATATTATCAACAAATCCTTCTTTTGTGTCTAAAACATCCTTTCTGTATTCATCATCTTCTCTAGGTGGTGTTACTTGTATAACACAAGGCTCTCCAATTCTTATTGCTCTTTGAGTATCTTCACCCTTCAAGTCTACACGCCAAAGACTAATGTTACCTTCAAGGAACTTTTCTTTTTCATTACCTAAGAACCAAGAATATCTTCCCATCTCATCTCGACTGTATGGATTACCCGCTCTAGATACGAAAACGATGTAATCAGACCCGCCCACATGAATACCATATGGTGGTTCTTGTTCTACACTAACACCTGTTGGAATTTCTGTTTCTTGGGTTTTGATTACCCAATTTCCATCTACTTTCTTGTAGTGTCCATTCCCTGTAGCAAAGAAATCATTTGGACTTTCTCTAAAGGTTCTAATTAACCAATTTATCAAACCTGTTCCCCTGTTATCAGACCTGTCTGCTACTCCTAAGAACTCACCAACATATGTGCTACCGCCACCGGAAGTGCCGCCTCTCCTTGTTTGAACGAATGCGGATTCTGTCCAATCAATCAATAAATCTTCATCTTCGTTTTCCCAATTATCACAATTAAAATGTTCCTTAATGTGATTTAGGTAGAATGATTTGACTGTATCAAAATCTTCTCCTGTGCGCTCAGAATGCTTCTGAATGCGTTCCTTGACCTCATCGGGCAAGTCTTTCTCTTGCGATTCTTCTTTCATCCCCATGAAGGGGTTTTTTCTTTCTTCTTCCATTTTATTCACCTGTTTTTTTTACTTCTTTTCTTATTGATGCAACCATATAGTCGCAGAATGCTTGGTCGCCCATCGGCCATTCATATATCTTCTCCATGATTTGACCGTAAGCAACCATAGCATCGAATAGTTTGTCTTTATCTGTGTCTTGCCGAGAAAACTTTCTGTTTACTTCGTAATACAATTTTTTCATAATAGTCTTCAAAGGCACACCTGTGTTTACTTGTTTAACTAGATTATTTCTCATTTTCATAAACTCATCATCTAGTATAAGTTGTGCTGAATCTTCAAACTCATTGCTTTGAATAGTAACTATTCTATCTTCCAAAGCATTTTTTGTTTTAGGTAAGGACTCTAGTAGATTAATACAACCTCTCAAATCCCCATCCATTTCATCAACTAAGGTTTTCAGATGTGGTGTCCAACCTTCTACCACATCATCTTCTATTCTCACATCCCGTAGTATATCCCAAAGCCTTCTAGCCCCATCATCAACATTGATAGGTGTAAAGTTGTATATTGTGCAACGAGATTTGATAGCGGGTCTAATTTTCTCTAATTCATTTACTGTAAGTATAACTAATGCATTTTCGGCATAATTTTCTATGATTTGCCTAGCCGCATCTTGAGCCGCAGGAGTTAGACCGTCTGCTTCGTCTATCAAAACAATCTTTCTATCACAATCAATTGGTTTAACTCTCATAAGAGTCTTCAACTCATGCCTAATGAAATCTATACCTCTTTCATCAGAACCATTGGATATTGTGAAATTGTGTGAATTGTATGCATCTCCTAAAAGAGTCTTGGCTATCACATAAGCGGCTGATGTTTTTCCTGTACCCGATGGGCCGGATAATATGATGGCTCTAGGTGCATCTGATAATGACTCCCAACCTTCTAAGTCTTTGGAGAATGTAGGTTGTCCTACAAGTTCATCTTTAGAATTTGGCCTAACCGAATCTTCCCACATTAAAATTCAATCTACTAATTCCTTTATAACTAAATCACCTGCGAGGCCACCAAAAACCTGCTCAGTATCCTCTATCCATTTCAAAAAACTAGACCATGAATCATAATTGGGTGGATTATCCAAGCAGTATCTTACCAAATGTACATCGCTTTTTCTGTGTGTTGAAAAACCATAGGTCTTCTGAATCTTATCTAGATAAATTATCATCTTCTCAATATCCGTGTTTGATGTGTAAATCTCTCTCTTTTTTCCAAGTATTTTTTCTAAAGGAGAGCCGTATTTTGAGTCATTTGAGTTCCACATTTTTAATTGTAAACGATAGCCTAATTTTGAATTTGTAGACTTAGTTATTACAGCACTAAATCTAATGTTAGAAACTAAGTGTCCTATTTCCAACCAATGTTTTTCATCCATCAAACCACCAAATCCACTAATTGTGTAATATCTTGTATACCTTTTTCCAAATTAAAAGCCATAAATGTCGGGTGTATGAACTCATTTTTATTGGTATCGAAAGTAGGGGAAACTAAATCCATCACTAAACAAACATCGTCAGAAACTAAATGTTTATGATTGTTTATTGGATTGACTTTTTCTCCGCTTCTTTCTAAAGAAGTATAGAGCAAACCGAGGTTATTTGAACTCCGTAAGGTCATCTTCCCGCACAAAAGGAAATCTGTTCCATCTAAAATTTCCATTTCAATAATAGCCTCTCCACCATTAGATTCGTAAGAACATACTCTCACACTTCTTAGTAAATGATTCAAAACTAAAAGATAGCCACCCATTTCATTTGGTTTGTATACACCAACATCGGGAAATCTAACAGTATTTTTCTCGGCCCAATCTTCAACCACAGCCCAAGATGGTATAGATTGTGGTAAACATACAGGGATATTTCGATTACTTTGCATGAATTTTTCTAATCTTTCCTGTAGATTTAGTTTCACATCTTCAAGATAAAACACATCTGTTACTATTTCATCTTCATATTCCACAACACATTCAGATGTTTTTTCTACTCTCCTACGCCCTTTTCCTTCGATTAGTTGTACCATAGCACCATTGTACTGCGTAAGCACAACACTATCATCCCAACTTTTCAAAGGTCTAGGTCTGTATACAATGTGATGATTAGAACCTAGAGAGTTTCCTGTGTGTAGTAAATCAGTTAAAACGGAATTTAAAGAAAAACTATTTCCTACATAATTTAATTTTTTTAATTCCTCTTTTTCTACATCTTTTAAGATATTGAGTAAAAAAGTTTCTTTAGTAATTGGCTTTCTTACTCCTAGTAGTGTTCCCCAAAACAATTTGGCCTCTACTTGGTTCATCATTCTCGCACATTCAAGAAAGTTCATTTCTGTTTGCTCATTAGAAAATACTCTCAATGCATCGGCGGCTTGTTTTAGAGTCCATCTTTTCCCATTACCTGTGCTTTCAGTACAAAGATTAGCAACTAACTTTTCTTTGTTAGGGGCTATTTCTTCTACAACTTTTGAATAAGTGTCTATAGTCTTCGCTATGTGCGCTATCATTTTGTGATAAGACCACGCGGTTACATCTTCTCCGAATAATAGAGTTGAGGCGTGTTTCAATTGGGTATTCTCTAATCCCTGTAATTTATCCTTTAATGGGCCTTTTCTACCTAGTCTATGTTCTTCTAGAAGGCTTGCTATACGATTGAAGTTGATGTAAAGTTCCCCCTAGCCTACTTGGTCTTGGTTGTGTCGCAACACCAAAGTGCTTTTTGGATAACTCTTTCAAGGTTTTCACAGTTACAGGTTTTGCATTCGCATTACAGTAGATGTATATGCTATCCAATAACAAACCCCTTCTAGACCTATTAGCCTTGAAAGAATCATGGAACAAAATTTCTTCATATAGTATCATTATTGAGCCAACATCTTTGGCCGACAAGCCTAGTTCAGATGCGAGTATGTGTAAGTATCCTTTCGGATTGAATTTACTCATGTATTCTATCTCTCCAAAATTCTGTTTTTTTCCAATCTTCATCTTCCATATTAACTGTCCATTCTTCACCAAATTCTTCTTCAATAAGGGCTATAAGAGGTAAAATTGTTTTTCCTTTTTTACCTATCATACGACCCATCTGACTTCCTCGTTTACCTTTACGAGTTAAGATTATATTCACTATTTGTGATTCTATCTCTACATTAATTTCTTTGATATAAGAATCATAAAAACGATAAAAACTTTTTCCGTCTTTAACTTCATATTGAGGTTGAGAATAATAACCCATTATTGTTTTCTTGATAGATTCTATTAATTCACTCATCTGAATCACATCCGAAGGTAGCACAGAAGGCTATTGAGTTGGCGCACTTAGGACACTTAGGTATCATTCAATCACCACTCCTGCTATTTCCTCATCGTAAGCCTCTATAGGCCAAATCCAATGTTCTTCATCATGGCCTATTATTGCCTCAACCCATGATTCCACGGTATTTGTTGGGTCTTTGAAAAAGCATTTCTTACAAGTAAAATTACCTGCATCTCCACCTGTAAATTGGTCGCAAATAACAGGACTACCTCTTTTCATGCACTTATCGCACCTAACCCATTTACTCCGATTACAAGACCAACACCGAGCATCATTTTCTAATCTCTTTTCTTGGCCGCAATCCCAACAATGAGTATCGTATTCGGGATAAGCAAATCGGAATGGTATTTTGTTGTGTGGTACAAACGAATCATAGTCGGAACTCCGCTTCCAAAATCTGTGAATAACATAATCCCATACCCAAACCAAATCTCTTAATTTCAAAAATCTCATTCAATCACCACTCCTTCATTTCATCGGGTCTATCTCCGAAGAAATGCACCCATCCTAAATGCCATAGTTCTCCACAAAAACTCTTGAAAGCATCGGTATTCAAACTGTTTTTGAAGTTAGAATAAATCAA
>MDSZ01068791.1_pt1 | contig 13605 bp, 11 predicted proteins | sample 811201 | NCBI WGS metagenome assembly MDSZ01 (sample SAMN05326647, study PRJNA326480) | marine metagenome | isolation source: seawater | place: Indian Ocean: North | collected 2010
CTGGATGAGCTGCGAATTTATGACCGTGCACTCAACCAAGATGAAATTAAAAATATTGGCGGTGACCCAATCAAAAGCCTCTTGGCTCTTGGTAAAAAAGAAAGGACTAAAGAGCAAAAAATGACTCTTCTTAATTACTACCTTAATAATAATGACGAAGAGTATAAAAGACTGATTGCTATAAAGAACGAGCTGAATAAAAAGAAATCAGATTTATCTTCGCAAAAGAAAGTTACCTCAATGGTCATGCAGGATAATCCTGAGGCCAAAAAAAGAGTCACCTATGTACTTAATCGAGGGCAATATGATCAACCTATAAAAGAAGGAGACAATGCAATTGTTAATCCTGGTGTGCCGGCCATTCTTCCTAAACTTAGGAACAACGCGCCTGGAAATCGTTTAGGGCTTGCCAATTGGTTGGTAGACCCTTCGCATCCTCTAACTGCAAGAGTAGCAGTCAATAGATATTGGGCTATGTTTTTTGGTAGGGGTATAGTAAAAACACCAGACGATTTTGGAAACCAGGGCTCACCCCCAACTCATCCAGAGCTACTGGACTGGCTGGCAAGTGACTTTGTCAAAAATGGATGGAATGTTAAGAGGGCTATCCGTCAGATTGTAACGTCTCAAACCTACAGACAACAATCTAAAATTCTTCCCATTGCTCAAAAAAATGATCCTGAAAATATATTTCTTTCTCGTTCGCCTAGATTTCGTCTGCAGGGTGAATTTATTCGCGATGCGGCATTATCATTTTCAGGTCTGTTAGTGGACACGGTCGGTGGTCCAAGTGTGAAGCCCTATCAGCCAGCTAACATTTGGAATGAGGTTTCCTTAAATGGAGGGCTCCGTTATAAGAGGGACTCTGGGGATAAATTATATAGAAGATCAATTTACACTTATTGGAAAAGATCGGCTCCAATGCCGAACATGCTTATATTTGATGCCCCTACAAGGGAGAAATGCATGATACAGCGGCCAATTACTAATACCCCCTTACAAGCTTTGGTAGTGTTGAATGATCCTCAGTTTGTAGAAGCTGCGAGATCCTTTGCTCAAAAAATAATCACCGAAGGAGGCAATGATGAAAAAAATAGAATCAACTACGGTTTTAAAATAGCTTTATCACGAGACGCTACAGACGATGAAATTTCGGTTATTAGTGAGGTGTTGAAATCACAAATGAAATCTTTTAGTTCGGACAAAGAAAAGGCAAAACAGTTTTTGTCTGTGGGTGAAGTGGCAAGGAATGAAAATATCGATTTAGTTGAACATGCCTCCTGGTCTGTAATTGCTCAGATGCTTCTAAATATGGACGAAACCCTCACCCGAGGATAAAAATTTAACAATAAAATATTATGGATCATTATAATCGCAGAAACTTTTTGTTAAGCACTGGTCACGGAATGGGAGCCGCGGCGTTGAGTTCTCTATGGAATCCCAATTTAATTGGATCGGCCGGAGCGGCTTCAGGACTTCCAGGTTTTCCTAATTTTCCGCCCAAAGCAAAGCGGGCAATCTATCTTTTTTTTCCTGGGGGTCCCTCACACATTGATTTGTTTGATTACAAGCCTGAGCTTCGTAAAATACACGGTCAGGAATTGCCAGATTCGATAAGACAAGGACAACGAATAACTGGAATGACGAGTGGTCAGAAGTCATTTCCTTGTGTTGCTCCCATGTTTGAATTTGAAAAATTTGGCAAGCATGGAACTTGGGTAAACAAAGACCTTCTTCCTTACACCGCGGGAATCGTTGACGACATAACAATCATCCGTTCAATGAACACAGAGGCCATCAATCATGATCCAGCAATTACCTACATTAATACTGGTGTACAGCCTCCTGGTAAACCAAGTATGGGTTCTTGGCTGAGTTATGGTTTGGGGAGTGAGAATGAGAATATGCCATCTTATGTTGTCATGATTTCAAGAGGTAGGGGTCAGTTACAGGCTCTTTATGACCGATTATGGGGTAGTGGATTTTTGCCCTCAAAGCATCAAGGAGTTAAACTTCGATCCTCAGGTGAGCCGGTTCTTTACCTAAATAACCCTCCAGGTATTGATCGTGATATGCGCAGAGGAATGCTTGACGGTTTGCAAAAATTAAATTCTAAGACACATCAGAAATTTAATGACCCTGAAACGCAAACTAGAATTTCGCAATATGAAATGGCATTTAGGATGCAGGCAGAGGTTCCTGAATTAATGGATATTTCAAAGGAGCCTAAGCATGTTAAGGATCTTTATGGACCTAACGTTGAGAAGCCTGGAAGTTTTGCTAGAAACTGTTTACTCGCGAGAAGGATGGCTGAAAAAGGAGTAAGATTTCTTCAGTTGTTTCACAGAGGTTGGGATCAACACGGCAGCTTGCCTTCCAAAATTCGTCAACAGTGTGAAGATATTGATCAACCATGTGCTGGACTCATTAAGGATCTTAAGGAGAGAGGTATGTTTGATGATACTCTAGTAGTATGTGGTGGAGAGTTTGGTCGAACCATATACTCACAGGGCAAACTTACCAAAGATAACCATGGAAGAGACCATCATGGCCGATGCTTTACCACTTGGATGGCTGGCGCAGGAATTAAGAGAGGTTTTGACTATGGTCAGACAGATGATTATTCATATAACATAGTAAAAGATCCAGTTCATATTAGGGACCTTAATGCGACCATTCTTGATAGAATGGGTATCGACCATGAAAAACTAACGTTTAGGTATCAAGGACTTGATCAACGTTTAACGGGTGTGGAAGAAGCTAGAGTCGTAAAAGAGATAATAGGTTGAGGATTTCCCAGAAAAGTTAATTCAAAACCTAAGAAGATCTAAAATCATTCGGGGTCATCTGGTTGAACAAACACTGATTTCATTCCAGCTTTGTTGGCGGCTTCAATGCCCAATTGGCTGTCCTCGAAAACTAAACATTTGTTTGGTTTAATGTTCATCCTTTCTGCAGCTAATAAGAATAGATCAGGGGCTGGTTTGCTATTCTTGACATCATCTTGAGTGACAATAACATCAAATAGATCAGTTATACCAATCTGATTCATAGTCATGACGACGGTTTCTTTTACTCCACCCGAAGCCACCGCAATTGGTTTACCTTCGGCTTTACAGTTTTTTGCAAAATTAACCACCGGATCGTAAGGCTTAACTCTTTCAATGTTATTGAAGAAATAGTTTTCTTGATCAAGAACAACCTGTTCTGGGTCCATCTCACAACCGAACCTATCGTTTAATATTTTAACAGTATCATGCATCCCAACGCCTGCATAAGATTGGGCGATTTCTCTAGTGAATTCAAAGTTACCGCCGTTTTTCCTGAAAGATTCAATCCAACCATCAAAGTGAACGTGCATTGATAATGACAAAGTGCCATCATGATCAAAGATATAAGCATCAAATTCACCTTTTGGTATATTCATTCTTTGGTTAATTTATTGTTTCTAAAAACTAAAGTTAACAACTCTTAAGATCAATCCAATACAAAGTTACGTATACATTTAGATTCCAAAAACCTTAATATGAATTTTTTAATTCTATTTCCTGATAATAAAAAGGCTGTTACTGGAAATTTCTGCTCAGCTTTACAGTACGAACGAATATTAGAGAGTTTGGGTAACAATGTTGAGCTGATAAATAAATATGATAATCAAGAGGCAGAAGTATTAATCGCTATAAATGCAGATAAGAATAATTCTGATATTAGGAAATTTCACAACGATAATCCGAAATCAAAAATTATTTTAATTCTTTCTGGTACGGATATTTACCCTTGTCCATCGAATCGAGCAATTGACTCAATGGAGATATCTAATGTTTTAGTGCTTCTACAGTCTCAAGCATTTAATCAAGTTCCTGAAAAATATAGAAAAAAATCTTCAGTAATTCATCAAAGTATAGAAAGATTAGAGCTCGATAGTCAGGCTTTAAAATCTGATTCTGAATTTAAAGTAGTCTTAATTTCTAATATCAGGCCTGTTAAAGATCCTCTAATTGCACCACGAGCATGTCAGATGATTCCAGCTTCATCAAAATTGAAAATCACCCATGTTGGATATTGCTTGGACTCGAAATTTGAAGATTTACTTTTTAAAGAGAGTAAAAATAACGACAGATATGAATGGATTGGAGGTCGTTCCGTATTAGAAACTAGAACTATCCTTAGTCAGAGTGATCTCCTTCTTATTACCTCTCAACATGAAGGTGCAGGAAGGGTCGTAGGGGAAGCTGTTCAACTTGAAGTTCCGATCATTTCAACTAACAATGATGGAGTCATGGGTGTTTTAGGGGAGGAATACGAGGGCTATTATCCTGTCGGAGATGTGGAAGCTCTTACAGCTCTTTTGATTAAAGCTGAAAAGGATAAATCTTTTTTGGAGCACTTAAATCTTCAATGCAAAAATAAAAAGACCCTTTTTAGTGTCGAGGAAGAGACGAAAGCGTGGAGTGAAATTATTAACGATCTTTTTGTCTGATGTAATTCTATATGATTATCTAAATTAGAATTGTTAATGATCACTCGATTCTTTTGTTAGTAGATTTAGGATTTCTGTGCGCATTCTAGGAATTCTGCTAATTTCTGATATTGAAGTTATGGGCTCTTTTTCTGGATTGAAAATGCCTAGTATTTTTGACACCTCCTTTTCATAATGATGAATAGCCAATAATTTTGGTTCGTTTTCCTCAAGATAATTTAATCCTCTATACAGGAGTTCGTATAAAGAATTTATTGGACTGTCAGACTCCGAGACCTTGTTGATCAATTCAGTAAAATAACTTGCTGATAGAGTTTTTAAGTAACTCTTCCGAAGACTTGCCCTTGTACGCAATATTTGCATTTCTCTCAACGAGTGTAAGTCGGTTTTTTTACTTCTAATTATCTCAAATTCAGCCTCAAAAAACAGGTCAAGTTTACCTGAAAATTGACTTTTCGGTCTTCTAGCTCCTTTGGCGACTGTTTTTAAAATGCCTTGTTCTTTGGTGCACCAAGTGACGATCAGGCTTGATTCCGTAAGTGGAATTCTACGAATGATGGTTCCTTGGCATTTGTTCATGTTGCGCGATGCTTATCAGTGTATAAAGTAAACCCTATGGACGAAATTTCCATTGACCTTCAAGCTTTTGATACTGATTCTTTAAAATCACGTATTGGCGAGCTTAGGAGGTATCTTTGACTTAGAGGCTCTACAAACCCAGCAGGATGAGCTGGAGAAAATGATGTCTGCTCAGGGCTTTTGGGACGATAACGAAAGAGCTGCAAAAATATCTGAAGAACATTCGTCTGCGGCAAAAAAGATTAACCTCTTTGAAAATCTTGAATCTAGAGTTTCAGATATAGACGAACTGATAACTTTTGCTGCTGACGAGGGTGATGAGGATTCCGCGGCTGAGGTTAAAAAAGAAATCGATGAATTGTCCTCAATGCTTGGTAATCTCGAGATGGAATTATTACTTTCTGGTAAACACGATAAAGATAATGCCTTTTTGACAATTCATGCTGGGACCGGTGGTACCGAGGCTTGTGATTGGGCAGAAATGCTTTTGCGGCAATATCAAAGATGGTCTGAAAGAAAAGGTTTGAAGGTTGAAATCGTGGAATGCCAAGAACATGATGAAGCGGGAATCCGATCAGTAACTTTAAAAATATGTGGCACTCACGCCTATGGTTACTTACAGACTGAAAGAGGTGTGCATAGATTAGTCAGAATTTCACCGTTCGACTCTCAGTCCAGACGTCATACATCTTTTGCTAGTATTGATGTAGTTCCTGAAATCGAAGATGACTCTGGCATAGAACTTGATGAAAAAGAATACGAGATAACAACTACCAGAAGTGGTGGTAAAGGTGGTCAGAATGTGAATAAGGTTGAGACTGCGGTTATTCTAAAACATCATCCTTCTGGTATATTAATTAGGTGTAGTGCTGAGAGGAGTCAGCATAAAAATAGAGCGGTGGCCCTTCAGCTCTTAAAAGCAAAGTTATTTCAAATAGAGGAAGATAAGAAAAAAGCTGAAATGGAAAGGCAGTATGGTGAAAAAGGTGAAATTGCATGGGGTAGTCAAATTCGATCTTATGTTTTTCAGCCATATCAAATGGTCAAAGACCATCGAACAGGATATGAAACCAGTAATGTTAATGATGTAATGGATGGAGCTATTGATGGTTTCATTGAAGCTAAGTTACGCGGACAAAAAGCATCTTCTGAGTAAGAATAATAGTTCAATTGAATAATTCATGTCTCTAGAAATTGATGTTTTAACGATTTTCCCAGAATTAGTTCGGGTGCCTCTCTCAGAGAGTATAATGGGTAGGGCGTCTGATAAAGGACATGTCACTACACGGGTACATGATCTGAGAGAATGGACCACAGATAATCACAAAAAAGTCGATGATGAACCATATGGTGGAGGGCCTGGAATGGTAATGAAGCCAGAGCCTTTTTTTGCGGCGGTTAATGATCTTAAAAAACAGAATACAACAGTTGTTTTGATGACTCCACAGGGCAAAAAGTATAATCAAAAAGTTGCGGAGTCATATGCGGAGTCATCGTCGCATTTAATTATTCTTTGTGGTCATTACGAGGGGGTTGATCATAGAGTAGTCAAATATTTAGTGGATGAGGAGATTTCGATTGGTGACTATGTTTTAACAAATGGTGCCATCGCGGCTGTGGTTTTTATTGACTCGATAGCCCGGCTCATACCCGGTGTTTTAGGTGATGGTCGGTCAAATGTTGAAGAATCTTTCTCTGTCTACGATGGTATTTTGGAGGCACCTTCTTACACGAGGCCTGCCGAATTCAACGACATGAAGGTACCTGAAGTACTTATGTCTGGAAATCACAAAAAAATATTGGATTGGAAATATGAGGCGGCGCAGCAGAGAACCAAAGAGAATAGACCTGATTTGTTATCCTAAGATTTAATGGTCGGGCCAGCGGGATTTGAACCCACGACCTCTTCACCCCCAGTGAAGCGCGCTACCAAACTGCGCTATGGCCCGATATATGATTAAAATCTATATTCTTTTGCTATTCTGAGACATTTGACCACAAGTTATTACGAAGCAAGAGAAAACACCTAGGGTCTTAACTTTAACTGAGTGAAAAACAAAGTTGCTTTGCGACGAGCTGAAAGCGACGTTATCCATGATGTCAGACTCTGAACCTATTAAAGTCGCGGTTTTAGGAGCCAGTGGTTATTCTGGTTCTGAACTTATTCGTATTTTACTAAATCACCAAAAGTCGAATCTCGTTTGTGTTACCTCTCGAGCAGAGTCTGGAAAATCTATCTCAGATGTATTTCCTAGGCTTAGAGGTCATAATATCGCGGATTCACTTTGTTTTGAAGAGCCTACAGTAGAAAATGTTATCAACAGTGGAGCAAAGATCGTTTTTCTTGCACTGCCTCATGGTGTCGCAGCAAATTATGCTGTCTCTTTACTTGAGGAGGGTATCCGAGTTATTGATCTAAGTGCTGATTTTAGGATCAAGAACCCATCAACCTATAAGGAATTTTATGGAGAGACTCATCCTGCTCCTGAAAAACTTGAAGAAGCTGTTTATGGTTTGCCTGAAATTAGACCTGAGGAGATTTCAAAAGCGAACCTTCTGGCATCACCAGGGTGCTATCCAACGAGCATATTGTTACCTTTATTACCTCTCCTTAAAAGTCAACTCGTAGAGTCCTCATCTATTCATGTAGTTAGTATGAGTGGTACTAGCGGAGCTGGTAAGACGCCAAGTGTACAACTTCTGTTTGCGGAATGTAATGAAAGTGTTCGTGCCTATTCTGTTCCAAAGCATAGGCATTTATCTGAGATTGAACAAGAGCTCTCAATTGCCGCAGGTGAGACCATTAGTATTTCATTTACTCCTGTCCTAGTACCAATCACTGCGGGTATTGCCAGTGTCATTTATGTTACTTCTGAGGGAATTACAAATTCTAAAGATATTCACAAAATATTGGAATCAGCTTATAGTGATTGCCCTTTTGTCAGAATTCTTGATGAGGGTGTCACGCCAGACACAAAAAACGTCAAAGGGACAAATTACATAGATATTGGATATAGTTATGATCAAAGAACAAATCGTATAATTCTAATGAGCGCTGAGGATAACTTAATAAAAGGAGCTTCAGGTCAAGCCATTCAGAGCTTTAACTTAATGTGCGGGTTTGATATTCAAACTGGGCTCAATCTATAATTTTAGTCTCAAATTTTAGAGGAGCTTTAACCCCTAAGAATTAACATTTTTAACGATGAAAAGGGCAAAAACTTTGAATATGCCGAAAGGCTTTAGGGCTTCAGGAATTGCCTCAGGCATAAAAGACAATAATAAATTGGACTTGGGTTTAATAATTTCAGAATGCCCTACGGTTTGTGCTGCTGCCTTTACAACTAACAAGATTCAAGCAGCTCCAGTCAAATTATCAAAGAAACATCTTCGTCGATCTAATATCAAAGCTGTGATAGTAAACAGCGGAAACGCCAATGCATGTAATGGTGAGAAGGGTTATGAAGACGCCTTATTGATGTCGAAATCTATTGCTGATGAGTTAAATATTAAACCATGGCAGGTTTTCACATGCTCCACCGGTATTATTGGTTATCCTTTACCGATAAATAATATTTGCTCTGCGGCTCCAACATTGGTTAAGAGTTTAAAAACTACAGGATGGAGTCGCTTTTCTAAAGCAATCATGACCAGTGATAGTGTTAATAAGGTCAAATCAATTCAGATTAAAATGGGTGGAAAAAAAGTCACAATCACAGGTGCTGCAAAAGGGTCTGGGATGATTGCTCCTAACATGGCTACTATGCTTGCTTTTATCGTTACTGATGCTGCTGTTAATGAGAAAGATCTTAAAGTTATAACAAAGGATGCAGTCGACGACTCATTTAATTCTATAAGTGTTGATGGGGACATGAGCACTAATGATACAGTGATGGTCATGGCTAATGGAGCAGCTCATAATGCAATGCCTAAATCAAAGTCTGATGACCTTCTTAATTTTAGAGAAGGCTTAAAAGAGGTGATGATAGATCTTGCCAAAAAGTTAGTTAAAGATGGTGAGGGCGTAACTAAATTTGTTACCCTTGAAGTAAATGGCGCAGTATCCTCTAAAGATGCCCGAAAAGTGACAAAAGCGGTCTCTGAGTCATCATTAGTCAAGTGCTCATTGAATGGATCAGATCCTAATTGGGGAAGAATAATTGATGCGGTTGGTTATTCTGGTGCCAAAGTAGAAGAGGAACGAGTAGATATATTTTTTGGTGAATCTGCTGCTGCTTTGGGTGGAGTGGTTGCAAGTACCCCGATTGGAAAACTTAAGAGAGAAGTTTCAAAAAAAGCGTTTACTATTCGCATTAATCTTAATTTAGGGAAAGCTTCTCATCGTGTTTTTACCTCAGATCTTTCTGAAGAATACGTTTCATATAATAGGCTTGAGTATGCTCTAAAGATTCAGGGAAATTGATTCTCTTGATTTGTCGAGTAAACTACCTCCTTCACGATCAACTACAGGCTCGTGATTTTTTTAGAATTTTTCATGACATTACACAAAGAGTTTTTAAAAGAGCATATCAATAAGGCAGGCATTCTTATTGAAGCCCTTCCATATATCCAAGATTTTAGAGGAAAATGTATTCTGGTAAAAGTTGGAGGATCAGCAATGGAAGATGTGGAGCTCTTAGATGCTCTTTTGAGAGATGTTGTTTTACTGGAGGCAGTAGGAATCAATCCTGTAGTTGTTCATGGTGGAGGGAAAGCAATATCGAATGCAATGGCAAATTCTGGGATAGAGCCCCGATTCGTTTCTGGTCAAAGATATACTGATCCTGATACAATGAGGATTGTTGAAGAAACCCTTGTGAATGAGGTTAATCCAAATTTAGTGAGTCTCGTGCACTCTCATGGAGGAAGAGCAAAAGGAATTCATGGGGCAGAGGTTTTTATCTCAAAAAAAATGAAAGCCAATTGTGAAGATTCAGAAGATGCTGATCTTGGTTTGGTGGGAGAAGTCGTTAAATGCCAAACAGAGGAGATAAAAAATTTAACCGATCAGGAAATTATACCAATATTATCGCCCGTTTCTATTGAGGAAAACTCTGATACAGTTCTAAATACGAATGCCGATATTGCTGCAAGTTCATTAGCTGCAGCGATGCATGTGGATAAGTTAGTTTATATTAGTGATGTTTTAGGTGTTCTCAGAGATCCCGAGGATGACGCGACATTAATTAATACGATCAAATGCTCTGAGGTGAAAGGGCTTTCTGAGGAGGGTATAATTACAGGAGGGATGCTACCAAAATTAAACTCAGCTATTCATGCTATTGAGTCAGGAGTTGGTAAAGTACACATGATTGATGGCCGGATCCCTCATTCATTACTTCTAGAAATATTTACTAAAACGGGTATAGGTACGGAAATAGTGCCATCATGAGTAATAGAGACGAAATAACTATCAGCTTATATGATAAGTATATAGTTCCCAACTATGGCAGATTTCCAATAATGCCAGTCAAAGGGAATGGGTCGTTTTTATATGATGAAGATGACAACCGATACCTTGATTTTAGCGGTGGAATTGCAGTCAATTCTTTGGGGCATTCAAATGAGAAAATGGTTCAAGTTTTGGCTGATCAATCGTCACAATTAATTCATTGTTCCAATCTATATCAACCAAGAATACAGGGAGAATTAGCAAAAATTATAACTGAAGAGATTATTGGATATGAGGGTAAATGCTTTTTTTGTAATAGTGGGGCTGAAGCGAATGAGGCACTGATTAAAATTGCAAGAAAATTTGGAGAAATAAACCCAGGCCCATCAGGGGCTCCTAGAAGAGAAATAATTTCATTTAACGGTTCTTTTCATGGAAGAACAACTGGGGGGATGGCTGCTACTGCACAAATAAAAATAAAATCTGGATTTGGTCCATTGATGGAAGGATTTAAACATGTTGATTTCAATGATATTAGTGGATTGGAGAAGGCTGTTACTGAAGATACGGCAGCGATTTTACTTGAACCTATACAAGGAGAGGGAGGAATTAATGTCGCCAACAAGGAATTTTTATTAAGATGTGAGTCAATATGTAATGAAAAAAATATACTCCTTCTTTTTGATGAAGTTCAGTGTGGAATAGGAAGATGTGGAGCACTTAATGGATGGCAGGCAATTGATGGAGCAGAAAACATTATGCCTGATGCTGTTTCGTGGGCCAAGGCTATGGGAGGAGGCTTCCCGATCGGGGCTGTTTGGATCAAGTCAAGAGAAACAAATGATGGAAAATTGTGCAATATTCTCGGTCCTGGGTCTCACGGCTCGACTTTTGGTGGTTCTCCGTTAGCCTCTGCTGTAAGTTGTGCTGTTCTTAGAGCAGTAATTGATGATGATTTAGCAACAAATACAAAAGAGTTAAATGAATTTATTTTAGACTCTTTTTCGTGTGAAGAGATGCCCCTGATTAAAGAAATAAGAGGTAAAGGTCTAATGATTGGATTTGTTCTTGATCAAGAAAAATTCACTTCATTGATTGATGCAGAACAAAGCGCTTCAATTTATCTGGTCAATCAGTTAGCAGAAAATGGATTGCTAACAGTTCCTGCTGGACCTGATGTGATTAGATGGTTGCCTGCTTTAAATGTTCACAAGAACGAAGTGAAAGAGGCAATTGAGATAATGAGATCAACATTTAATAAGGTGATAAAATGAAAAATTTTCTTTCTATTGAATCCTGCTCAAGAGAGTACATTGAGTCCTTAATTTGTTCTGCAGAGGAACTAAAAGAGTCCAGAAAAAGTGGTGATTTTGGTGCACAGCCATTAAAAAACCAGTGTTGGGGAATTATTTTTAGTAAAGCATCCACAAGAACTAGATTGAGTTTTGAGGTTGGTATTCGCGAGTTAGGAGGCTCTGCTTTATTTCTTTCTCCAAGAGACCTTCAACTTGGTCGAGGGGAACCAATTAAAGATACCGCTAGGGTAATGGGAAGAATGTTGCATGGGGCAATCATCAGAAATGATTCTCAAGTCGAAGTAGAAAGTTTTGCGGAATATTCAAAGCTTCCAACAATTAACGCACTAACTGATCTTGAGCACCCATGTCAAATTATTGCGGACTTACTCACGATAAAAGAAACAAAGGGTACTTGGGATAATAAGAAGATCGTTTTTCTGGGAGACGTAAATTGTAATGTTGCTCATTCTTGGGTCTGGGCAGCTGAAAAGCTTGGATTTGAACTCATTTTATCTGGTCCTAGTGGTATTTGTTCACCTCTGGAATATTTAAATAAAATTGATAGTTCTCAATCGAAGTATATCGAAGATCCAAAAGACGCTGTCAAAAACGCTGATGTAATTTATACCGACGTTTGGATTAGTATGGGGATGGAGGATTTAGCCGATGAAAGAAGCGGGCAGTTTAATGACTTTCAGATCAATGATGAGCTCATTTTATCATCATCAGCTGATCCAATGATTATGCACTGTCTTCCAGCATACAGAGGAAAAGAGATTACTGAAGAAGTGTTTGAAAAAAATGCCGATATAATATTTAACCAAGCTGAAAATAGACTACACGCTCAGAAAGCAATTATGAAGAGCTTGGTAGATACTACATCTTAACATAATTATTATCTTCTAGATAATTTAATACATCATCACAACATTCGTTCACCGTTCTTCCGACAGTGTTGATGTTGATTTCAGCGTTGGTAGGTATTTCATAAGGATCTGAAATGCCGGTAAACTCTTTAATTATGCCATTTCTAGCTTTGGCATATAGACCTTTTCGATCTCTTTTTTCACATTCTTCTAGTGAAGTGCTAACATGCACCAGTATAAAAATTGAGTCCTGCTCAATACTATTACGAATCTCGTCTCTTATGCTTTCATATGGTGCGATAGGTGCGCATATGACCATGCCTCCATGCTTACAAATCTCTTTTGCTACATAAGATATTCTTCTGAGATTCGTTAATCTATCCTCTTTTGAAAAACCCAATCCAGAACATAAATTTTTTCTGATAATATCTCCATCAAGAAGAGTTACCCGTCTTCGTGACTTATCATGTAATAATGATTGAAGCTTTTTAGCAATGGTTGATTTGCCGGATCCTGAAAGCCCTGTAAAAAATAATGTAATGCCTTTTTTGGAATTTGGAGCTTCGATATATTTAAGTTCGCTTAATACACTTTCAAAAGTATCATTGGTATTTCCAGGAGGGATTTGGATTGTTTGTACACCAACATCAAAACTAGGAATTGATTGATCGAAATTGGTTAAAAAAGTTTTTATACCCCAATTTTTAGCAATGATAATTTGATTTAATACAACTCTTACATTTGATGAATAGGCTTCCGGGATTAAAGATAATTCAAAGCTATTCTCAGGTAGGTTTGATAAGGCAGCTGTAATGCACCTTAATTTTACATAACATCTGTAGGATTCGTTAAAAAAAATCTGTATAAGTATCCTTTTTTTTGTTTGCTGAAAATGTTCCTTTAAATAGTCGATTTCACTTTTATGTAAAACATTGCTACACAAAAACATGGTATCGAATTCCAATGAGTCTGGATTTTGATACAGTCTCA
>MDSZ01169197.1_pt1 | contig 13603 bp, 12 predicted proteins | sample 811201 | NCBI WGS metagenome assembly MDSZ01 (sample SAMN05326647, study PRJNA326480) | marine metagenome | isolation source: seawater | place: Indian Ocean: North | collected 2010
CGATGGGTCCCCTGATATATCGGATTCAGATTTAGAAAAAGCTATGAAAGATAAAATGCCTTTTGCTGATTATATCGTTACACAATGGTTGCTTGATCCAAAGCCCATAGTTAATTTTATTTCTAAACAAAAAATACCAGTTCATGTTGGAATTACTGGGCCTTTAAAAATAAGCAGCTTGTTAAAGTTCGCTAGTATTGTTGGTGCAAAAAATTCTTTTAACTTTCTTAAGTCTAATGCAACAAAAGCGGTAGATTTATTAAAACCTAAAGATCCAAATGAACTTGTTGAAAATTTAAAATCATCAACTCAAAATTTTCACATATATACTTTTGGAGGTTTGAAAGAAACAAACAAATGGTTAGAAAAAAATAATTATGCCTAAAAAAGTGAAAAAAATAAAAAAAATTAAAAAGAATAAAAAATTTAAAGTAATTTCATTTAAGCCAGAAAAAATTGATTATTCAAAAGTTAAACATGAAACTTCTGTTGACCAATCTGATAGGCAAGTTCCATACAATTTAAGACAAAGTGGTCCAACTAAAGTTGAGTTGCTAATTTCTACTCGAGTAAGAAAGTCTCCTTACTGGCATTTGTCTATGCAAGCAGGTTGCTGGAGAGCAACAGTTTATAATCGAATTTATCATCCTAGAGGATATGTCAGACCAGAAAAAGGTGGAGCAATGGTAGAATACCAAGCGATCAAAAAACATGTAACAATGTGGAATGTGGCTGTTGAAAGACAAATAAGAGTGAAAGGACCAGATGCTGAAAAATTTACAGATTATGTAATTACTAGAGACGCTACTAAGATTTCAACCATGCGAGGAAGGTACGTAATTCTTTGTAATTACAAAGGGGGAGTTTTAAATGATCCGGTATTAATGAGAGTCGCTGATGATGAGTTTTGGTTTAGCTTATCGGACTCTGATATTGGCTTATATTTACAGGGCGTTAATGCAGATAAAAGATTTAATGTCGAAATAGATGAAATTGATGCTTGCCCAGTCCAGATACAAGGTCCAAAATCTAAAGCGCTAATGAATGATTTGATCGGTGACCAAGTTGATCTAGAAAATATGCCATTTTATGGTTTGGCTGAAGCAAAAGTTGGTGGCAGAAGTTGTGTTATTTCTCAATCAGGTTTTTCAGGTGAGGCTGGATATGAAATCTATTTAAGAAATGCCACTCTGTATGCAGAAGATATGTGGAATGCAGTTTTAAAAGCTGGAAAAAAACATAAATTGATGGTCATAGCACCAGCCCACCATAGAAGAATTCAAGCAGGTATACTCTCTTGGGGGCAAGACATGGATCATGAACATAACCCATTCCAATGTAATTTAGGTTATCAAGTATCTTTATCTGGCAAGGGTGAATGGAACAAACAATCAGATTATGTTGGTAAAGAAGCTTTAGAAAATATGAAAAGGCAAATTAAAAATGGGGAAAAACCCTACAAGCTACAACTTGTTGGAATGGAGTTAGGAGGAAAACCAATTGAAGACTATGCTAATGATTTTTATTTAATATCTCATGCAAATGGAGGTAAACCAGTCGGCTACATAACGTCTCCTTGGTATCACCCTGAAAAAGGAACTAACATAGCAATGGGTTATGTGCCTTATGAAGGAAACTTGAATAGCAACGGTTTTCCTATAGGAAATTTTGGAAAAAAATATAAAGTTCATTTACCCAAAAAGTACTCGAGCAAACCAGTAGATGCAGTTGTTGTGCCTATACCTTTCACAGAGTCTCACAATGCTAACACAAGAGAAGTTAAAAAATAGTTTTTACTGAAAAACGATGTTAACATTCGGTAATGGCTCAAAAAGACTTTTATAAAATTTTTAAACCTCAATTGACACCAAAGAGAATGTTAGAACTCGGAGTCTTTGGTGGCGCATATTTTGTAGATGGAAGCACTAAAGAATTTCCAAAGTCTTGGTTTGAAAAAGCTAAGACCAGTAAATCCTTTGATGTAAGTCTGAATTACTTTAAAATTAAATCTGGTTTGACTAGACAAGAGTGGATAGACAAAGGTTGGATTTTCAAAGAGGATCCATTAGGCTGGTTTCAATGGTATTGTAGATATAAAAACGGTAGAAGGATACCAGAAGTTGATCAAGTTCAAATTAAAAGGTGGAAAGCTTTTGGTGATAGACATGGACCAGCTGTAAGAAAAAATTGTGAAGAAGGGGATTTACAATGCAGAAGAAGACAAAGACAAGCACTTTTACAATGGGCTTATAATCCCATATTTTAGTCTAAACTAAACCGCAACAATTTTTATACTTTTTTTCTGAACCACAAGGGCATTTTTCATTTCTACCAATTTTTTTTTTATTAGATGCAACTTGCATTTTTTGCTCTTCTTTCTGTTTAGTGTCTGAAATTACTAAGTTTAAGTTTAGTAGAAATTTAATAATATCATTTTTAATTTTTAATAACAAACCTTCAAAAAGCATAAAAGCTTCTTTTTTAAATTCTGACAGCGGGTCTTTTTGACCATAAGATCTTAAACCAATTACTTGTCTTAGTTGTTCTAAATATTGTAAATGTGATCTCCAAGAAAAATCAATGATCTGTAAGAAAATTTTTTTTTCTAAATCATTGTTTTCTTTTTCGCCAATTAAATCAATTCTTTTATTTTTTTTAGATGAATAAATACTTTTAATTTTTTGAGCAAAACCTTTATCATCTAGACCAGTAAGTTTCATTAACTCATCATCAGGAATTGAGTTCCCAGTAATATTCTTAATTTCATTAAGGTAGTTTTTATTATCACCGGATTTTTGATAAGTATGCTTTATTTCAATCAATTTTTCTAAAACTTCACCTAAAAAATCTTGTAAAATTTTACTTACATTTGAATTTTTTAATATTTTTAAGCGCTGAGAAAATATTACTTGTCTTTGATCATTCATTACATCATCAAATTTAATCAAAGTTTTCCTTATATCAAAGTTTCTACTTTCAACTTTTTTCTGTGCTCTTTCCATAGCTTTATTTATCCAAGGATGATCTATGGACTCGTTTTCTTTTAATCCTAGTTTTTTAAGCATTCCATCTATTGAGTCTCCTCCAAAAATTCTCATTAATTCATCCTGAAGACTGATAAAAAAAATTGAACTACCTGGATCACCTTGTCTACCTGAACGACCTCTAAGTTGGTTATCTATTCTCCTACTTTCGTGTCTTTCAGTTCCGATAACGAATAAACCACCAAGTGATTTAATTTTATTTTCATCTTTTTCAGTAAGTATTGTTTTATTAACTTTTTCTTTTTCATTAAAATTTTTATTGCCGCCTAACTTAATATCTGTTCCTCTTCCAGCCATGTTAGTAGCAATAGTAACAGCTCCAACTTTTCCAGCTTCAGCTATTATACTGGCCTCCTTTTCGTGTTGCTTTGCGTTAAGGATATTGTGTTGAATATTTTTTTTATTTAAGAAATCTGAAATTTTTTCCGATTTATCGATACTAGTTGTGCCAACTAGCACAGGCTGCCCTATTTTATTACAATCGATTATTTTTTTTGTAATAGCATTATACTTTTCAAGTTCAGTTCTAAAAATTTGATCATTAAAATCTTTTCTTATCATTTTTTTGTGAGTTGGTATTGAAACAACGTTTAAATTATAAATATCGTAAAATTCTTCAGCCTCTGTTATGGCAGTTCCGGTCATGCCTGAAAGTTTTTTGTATAACCTAAAATAATTTTGATAAGTAATAGAAGCTAGGGTTTGATTTTCTTCTTCAATTTCTACATTCTCTTTAGCCTCAATAGCTTGATGCAAACCATCAGAATACCTCCTTCCTCCTAAAACACGACCAGTGAATTCATCTATTATCTGAACTTTTCCATCTCGAACAATGTAGTCAGTATCTTTTTTAAACAGTAGATTTGCTCTTAAAGCTTGGTTGACATGGTGTACTAAACTCAAATTTTCAGGATCATAAAAATTATTATTTTTTAAAATGTTTTTTTGGATTGATAATTTTTCAATTTTGTCTATTCCTAAATCAGTTAATATAACATTTTTATTTTTCTCATCTAATTCATAATCTTTACTTTTCAAATATTTAATAAATTCATTTGAAACAGAGTATAAATTCGTTTTATCTTCTAATCTTCCAGAAATTATTAAAGGTGTTCTTGACTCATCGATTAAAATACTATCTACCTCATCTACTATGCAGAAATTATGTCCTCTTTGAACCATTTCACTTAACTCATATTTCATATTATCTCTTAAGTAATCAAAACCTAATTCATTATTTGTTGCATAAGTAATATCTTTGTTATAGTTCTCTTGTCTTTGCAAGTCGCTCAGATCATTGGTGATACATCCCGTGGATACTCCGAGAAAATCAAAAATTTTACCCATCCATTCAGAGTCTCTTCTTGCTAAATAATCATTAACTGTTACAACGTGAACTCCTTGGCCTGATAATGAATTAAGATATGCTGGCAAAGTTGAAACTAATGTTTTTCCCTCTCCAGTTTTCATTTCAGCAATTTTACCCTGATGTAAGATTATGCCACCAGCCAGTTGCACATCGTAGTGTCTCTCACCAATTGATCTTTTAGCCGCTTCTCTAACCAACGCAAAACTTTCGGGCATGACTTTTTCAAGCGAATTACCGTCCTTAACTGATCGTTTTAGGTTTAATGTTTTTTCTTTAAACTCACCATCCGTGAGTGATTTAATAGAACCTTCCTTCTCGTTTATGGCTGTAATTAAATTCTTAGTTTTATCTAATTCTTGTTGATTAGAGCTTTTAAATATTTTATTAAAAGTTCTTGTAAATAAGTTCATTATACTTCTATATATGTATTTATAATCAGAATTAAATAGTAATTATGACGATAAACATAAAAAACTTCTTAAATGAGAAATCCAGACTATCAAAAATGGGGGAGTTTCAAAATCTTAAACAAATTGAAGGATTAGAAATGTCTTCAGTTTCAGCAGACTTATATGGCAATGGAAGAGATGATTTATCTTTGTTTTATTTTAAAGACGGAGCAAATTATGCAACTGTAACAACTTCTAGCACTATCATATCAGAGTCTTTGGCATGGAACAATAATTCACACAAAAAGACAGTTAAAGGATTATTAGTTAATACAAAAAATGCAAATACTTTTACGGGCAAACAAGGAAAAGAAAGTTTAGATATAATTGCAAAAAATTTATCAAGAATATTAACAATCAAAGAGTCTAAATCAAAACAAGGCACATCCGAAACAGTAAAAACCAAAGATTTGATTTTTGCTTCAACTGGTGTCATAGGTGAGCAATTTCCAGTAAATAAAATTAAAGATGCTTTACCTAGTTTGGTTGAAAAATTAAAAAAAGAACATAATAAATTATTTTGGTTAAAAATAGCATCAGGAATAATGACGACTGATACAAAACCAAAATTAGCATATGAGGAATTAATTATTGGCGACGAATTAGTTAAGATATGTGGTATTGCGAAAGGATCTGGTATGATTGCCCCTAATTTAGCTACAATGTTATCATTTATATTTACTAATGCAGATATAAACTCAAATCTACTTAGATCACTTTTAAAAAGAGCAACAGCTAATACCTTTAATGCTATTACTGTTGATAGCGACCAATCAACGAACGATATGGTGAGTATCTTTTCTACTAAAAGTATAAAATTAGGGCAAAACCTTTCTTTAACTGATCAAGTGATACACAAATTTGAGATAGCGTTAAAAAAATTATGCTTAAATCTTGCTCAACAAGTTGTAGTTGATGGCGAAGGTGCAAGAAAATTTTTAACAGTGAGGGTAATTAATGCAAAATCTTTAGGAAGTGCAAAAAATATTGCTTTTTCTATTGCGAATTCTCCTTTAGTTAAGACTGCAGTTGCAGGAGAAGATCCTAATTGGGGCAGAATAATTATGGGCATAGGTAAATCCAGAGAGGTGGTTGATATTAAGAAACTTAAGGTAAAGTTCGGTGATTTTATAGTCGCCGAAAATGGAAAAATTTCAGAGAGTTATAATGAGGAAAAACTGAAGGAATATATGAAATGGGACTCAATATCTGTAGAAGTAAACTTAAAAATGGGCAACGATGCATTTGAATGTTACACTTGTGACTTCACACATGATTACATTGATATTAATGCGGATTATAGAAATTAGACTGATATGATTAAGTATATTCTAAAATGTGATAGAGACCACGAATTTGAAAGTTGGTTTTCTGACTCAAAAGAATTTGATAAATTAAATAGAAAGAATTTTCTAGAATGCATTTTTTGTTCCTCAAATAAAATCCAAAAATCAATCATGTCACCAATGGTTTCAGGAGTAAAATCTAAAGAAAAAAATCTAAATTTTGTGAGCCAAGAATTGAAAAAAGAGAAAATTAAATTAATAAAATTAAGAAATTATGTGGAACAAAATTTTGAATTTGTTGGTGACAAATTAAGTAAAAAAGTAAGAGAAGTTTATTATGATAAAAATAGTAAGAAAAGTATATATGGAACAACGACTAATGAAGAAAGAGAAGAGTTGGCTGAAGAAGGAATAGAATTGCTAAGTATACCTTGGGTAAGCAAAGATAATTAACTTTTCACCGCACAAATAATATAATTTACAGATAAATTTTTTGATCTGCTCCATTTAGAAGTTAAAGGATTAAATTGTAATCCTGTAATGTCTAAAGTACTCAGTTTTACTTTTTTTAATTTCATCTCAAGCTCCTCAGGTTTAATAAATTTATTCCAATCGTGCGTGCCAATCGGAAGCCATCTTAGCACATATTCAGCACCTATGATTGCTTTAACATAAGATGTAAAAGTTCTGTTTAAAGTAGCAGTGAACATTATTCCATTTTTTTTTAGCAGGTCCGAACAAGACTGTAAAAATAAATTTACTTGATCTACATGCTCAATCACTTCGAGATTTAATATTACGTCAAATTTTTCTCTTTCTTTAATTTGTTCGGGAGATTTATTTAAATAGTTTATTTTAAGATTATTTTTAGAACTATGTAGAGACGCAATTTTTATATTTTTTTGAGAAGCATCTATACCAGTTACTTTACCACCTAATCGTGCCATGGGTTCACTGATCAAACCACCACCACATCCAATATCTAAAATTTGCAAATCTTTTAAAAATAAATGATTTTCTCTACTTAACTTAAAATGTTTTGAAATTCTATCTAGTATATATTCAATTCTTATGGGATTAAACATATGCAAAGGTTTAAATTTACCTTTCACATCCCACCATTCTTCAGCTAAGTTTGAAAACTTTTGAATTTCCTTCTTATTTATTGTAGTCATATATCTTTAAATATTAATTAAACTAAATTTATTTCGTTTTATATTATATTAAAATCTAACAATGGCAAAAAAAGTATTAAAGTTTGGTGGAACCTCCGTAGGAACTATAGAAAGAATCTTGCAAGTTGCAGAAATAGTGAAAAAAGAATTTGTCGCAGGCCACGATGTTATCGTAATAGTTTCAGCAATGGCTGGAGAAACAAATAATTTAATAAATAAATCAAAAGAGATATCAAAAAATTTTAATAAACAAGAACTTGATGTCCTTCTTGCCTCAGGAGAGCAAGTGACAGCTGGTTTTTTAGCTGGTGCATTAATCGAGAAAAGTGTCAATGCAAAATCTTGGATGAGTTGGCAAATACCAATTCTTACGGAAGGAGATCACTCCAATGCAAGAATAATAAATATGAATGTACAAGAAATAAATATTTTTTTATCCAACAAAGGTGTTGCAGTAATACCTGGATTTCAAGGAATTTCAAAAAATGGTAAAATTACTACAATTGGACGAGGAGGGTCAGACGCCACTGCAGTCGCTGTAGCCAAAATATTTAACGCAGACACTTGTGAAATATATACTGACGTTGATGGAGTGTATTCTACCGACCCAAATAAAATTCCAGTTGCAAAAAAAATTGAAAAAATTTCCTACGATGAAATGTTAGAACTCTCGTCTGTGGGCGCTAAAGTGATGCAATCTGCAGCGGTGCAAACTGCAATGATGTACAACATTCCTTTAGAGGTGAAATCAACTTTTACCAATAGACAAGGTACAAAGATATTTAACCAAGATAATATTGACTATACAAAAAGTGTTACAGGTGTAGCTTATTCCAAAGATGACGCTAAAATTACTTTAATTGGAGTTGAGGATAGACCGGGAGTAGCAGCAAATATATTTGAACCACTAGGTAAAGAGCAAATAAATGTTGATATGGTTATTCAAAATATTTCTTCAGATCAAAAAACTACAGATTTAACTTTTACCGTAAAAAGAGATGATCTAACAAAAGCACTTGAAATAATAAAAAAAAATAATCAAATTAATTATAAAGATATGAGTCATAACAATGAAGTAGCGAAAGTTTCAATTGTTGGAGCTGGAATGGTCTCAACTCCTGGAGTAACTTATAGAATGTTTAGAGGATTAGCAGAAGAAAATATAAATATTTTGGCTATATCAACTTCAGAAATAAAGATATCGGTTATAATTAATGAAAGAGACACTTTAAAAGCAATAAAAAAACTTCATACAATTTTTGATTTAGACTGAAAAAATGCAAATAAGACCTCACAGAATAATTAATAGAAAAAAAACTAAAAGGATTAAAGTTGGTAATATATTTGTTGGAGGAAATTCTAAGATAAGTGTTCAATCAATGACAAACACTTTAACTACTAATGTAAAAGAAACTATTAAACAAATCCACTTATTGGAAGATGCAGGTGCAGATATAGTTAGAGTGTCATGCCCCGATGAAGATTCTTCAAGAGCTTTAAAACAAATTGTAAAGGAAGTTTCAACTCCTATAGTCGCTGATATACACTTTCATTATAAAAGGGCAATCGAAGCAGCAGAAATGGGAGCAAGTTGTTTGAGAATCAATCCAGGAAACATTGGATCTAATAAAAGAATTTTAGAAGTTGTTAAGGCTGCAAAAGATAATGATTGCTCAATTAGAATTGGTGTTAATGCAGGATCTTTAGAAAAAAATTTGTTAGAAAAATATAAAGAGCCTTGTCCAGAGGCACTTGTTGAAAGTGCGCTGTATAATATAAAGCTACTAGAAGATAATGATTTTTTTAATTTTAAAATAAGCGTTAAATCATCAGATGTTTTCTTAACAGTACAAGCATATAAAGATCTTTCAAAAGTTTGTGACTACCCGCTTCATCTTGGAGTTACCGAGGCGGGCGGTCTTTTTAGTGGCACAATAAAATCTTCGATAGGTATAGGACAACTTTTAATGCAGGGCATTGGAGACACAATTAGAGTTTCACTTTCATCAGACCCAGTTGATGAAATAAAAGCAGGTTTTGAAATACTTAAATCCCTAGGCATAAGATCAAGAGGTGTAAATATAATTTCTTGTCCATCTTGTGCTCGTCAAGCTTTTCCGGTCATAGATACAGTTAAAGCTTTAGAAAAAAAACTGTCACATATCAAAGAGCCAATTACTTTATCGATTATTGGATGTGTAGTTAATGGCCCAGGTGAGGCTGCACAAACTGAAATTGGATTGACTGGAGGGGGACAAGATAAAAATCTTTTGTATTTATCTGGTATACCACACTCTAAAGTTGCAAGCACAGAAATATTAGACAAAGTCGTTGAACTGGTAGAAAAAAAAGTAAAAGAGAAGACAGTTTAAACAATGATACCAAAAGACAAAGTTCAAGAAATAATTTCGAGGCATGATACTTTAGAAAAAGAATTATCATCAGGTAATATAGATAAAAAACATTTCGCATCAAAATCAAAAGAATATTCAAATCTTGGAAACATCATTTTATTTGCAAGAGAATATATGAAATTTGAAGATGAAAAAAGAAATTTGGATATTATTATAAACGACAAAAAAAGTGACAATGATTTGCTGGAAATGGCTAAAAACGATTTATTAGAATTAGAAACAAAAAAAAAAAATTACGAAAATAAACTCAAATTATTTCTATTACCAAAAGATGATGATGATGATAAAAATGCAATTGTAGAAATAAGAGCTGGAACTGGCGGACTTGAAGCTTCACTATTTTGTGCAGATTTATACAAAATGTATGAAAAAGTTTGCTCTAAAAAAAAATGGAAATTGGAGATCATAAGTATTTCAAAAAGTGAGGCGGGAGGTTTTAAAGAGGTAATCTTTTCAGTTACTGGTGAAGACATTTATTCATATTTAAAATATGAGTCTGGAGTTCATAGAGTACAAAGAATACCTGCAACAGAAACTCAGGGAAGAGTGCACACTTCAGCGGCTACAGTAGCAGTCTTACCAGAAGCAGAAGAAGTAGATTTAGTTATTAAGGAGTCCGATCTAAGAATAGATGTATTTAGAGCAGGCGGTCCTGGCGGTCAATCTGTTAATACTACCGATAGTGCAGTGAGAATTACCCACATTCCTTCGGGTGTTGTGGTAAGCCAACAAGATGAAAAGTCTCAACACAAAAACAAAGCTAAAGCACTAAAAATCTTAAGATCAAGAGTTTACGAGGCAGAAAAATTTAAAAAAGATCAAGAGCGATCTAGCAACAGAAGAAGTCAAATTGGTACGGGAGATAGATCTGAGAGAATTAGAACATATAATTTTCCTCAAGGAAGGGTGACAGATCATAGAATTAACCTGACCTTGCATAAATTAGCAGAATTTCTTTCTGGCGAAATACACGAAGAGATGAATCAAGAACTAAGATTAAAAGATCAAGATCTTAAACTTAAGAGCTTAAACTAATGCAAATTTTAGATTTGATAAACAAAGGATCTCTTAAATTAAAGAAAAATAATATTTTGTCTCATAAATTAGACTCAGAAATATTACTCTCTAAAATTCTGAGCAAATCGAGAGAGCAAGTATTATTGAATTTAAATCAAAAAATAGAGCAAAATAAAATAAATAGATATTTAAAATTTTTAGATAGACGCTCATCTAATGAGCCCATAGCTTATATCCTTAAAGAAAAAGAATTTTGGAGTAAAAGTTTTTTCATCAATAACGATACTTTAATACCTAGACCAGAAACTGAACTAATGGTGGAAAAAATAGTAAATTTATTTAAAAATAAAAGAATATTTATGCTAGATGTTGGAACTGGATCTGGTTGTATTGTTATTAGTATTCTTAGTGAATTAAAGAAATCTAAAGGGATTGGATTAGATATTTCCCAAAAAGCACTAAGAGTAGCGGCAAAAAATTGTAAAAGATTTGGACTTAAAAAAAGAATAAAACTTTATAAAAAATTTTTACATGAAATAAACCATGTAAAATTTGATTTAATTGTCTCTAATCCTCCTTATATAAAGAGAAAAGACTTAAAAAATTTAAAATGTGACATAAAAAGATATGAGCCTAAATTAGCATTAGATGGAGGAAATGATGGGCTTGACGTAATTAAAAAAGTTATCTACAAATCAAAAAGTATATTAAAGATTAACGGTATGCTCGCCTTAGAAATTGGCAATGGGCAACTAAAAAAAGTTTCAAAAATATTAAAAGATAACAGGTTTAAAATCAAATATTTGATTAAAGATTATCAAGAAAACGTAAGATGTATATTAGCAATATTAAATAATAATTAAAAACAGATGAATACCAACAGAAGAAGAAATTTCAGATCAAGACCTCAAAAAAGTAATTTTAGAAGAAGAAATGGTCCAATTGGTTCGAACAATGGATCAAATTTTAAAAACGGGAATATGAATTTTAGTAGGAATGGCTCGATGACTAATCCTCATAATGTTGAAAAAACTGTTCAAAAATTTCAACAACTAGCAAAAGACGCACAGAGTAATGGTGATCCTGTTTTAGTCGAAAATTACCTTCAACACGCAGATCATTATTCAAGAAGATTAGCTGAATTAAATGAAAAAAACAAAACTGATACTAGTCTAGATAAGAAGCAAGACTTTGAGACATCGACAATCAAAACTGAAAACTAAATTTAATCGCCCAATAAAAAATAATATCTACCTCAATTCAGATAATTTAAGATCTATTTTTATTCTCTTTAGTTCAAAATTTTTTCTAGCCTCACCCTTTAAAATTTTTCCTGATGGCAATTTTAATCTTTGAGAATTAACTTTTTTTCCATTCACAATTACCTCATAGTGCAGATGAGGACCAGTGGACAAGCCTGTTGAACCGACATAACCAATTATCTGTCCCTGCTTAACTTTTTTTCCTTCCTTTATTCCACGTGCGAAATTTTTCATATGCGCATACACAGTTTCATATGTGGAGTTGTGTTTTATTTTAACACAGTTTCCTCCACCTCCACACCATCGTGCTCTTGTAATCGTTCCTGAACCAGATGCCATAATTGGTGTACCACTTGGAGCAGCAAAGTCAGTTCCTCTATGCATTTTGTTATAACCTAAAATTGGATGTTTTCTCATTCCAAATGAAGAAGATAAGCGCGCACCATTAATTGGAGTCTTCATTAAAGATTTAACAATACTTTTACCTTTAATGTCATAGTATCCTATTTCATTATTATCTTTAAAATTATAAAGATTAATTTCTTCACCATTCACAAACATTGAAGCATAAATAATTTTTCCAGTATCTTTCACAACATTGTTATCATCTTCTAATCTTTCGTACAAAATTTCGAACCAGTTTCCTTTTCTAATATCTCTTTGAAAGTCAACTTCAAATCCAAATATTCTTGCAAATTCAATTATTATATTTGGCTCGATTCCAGCTTCAACAGCAGCAGAATATAAATTATTTCTAATTTCTTTTTTGACGACCACTTCTTTTTTATATAATTTAAGAATGTTTTCTTTTATAACAAAATCACTTTGACTTTTTCTAACTTCAATGCTTAAGGTTTTGTTGATCGGAAAAATGAGACTTATTACAGTTTTAGTTGAATCCTCAAGTTTTTTATATACCAGAGAAAGTTCTCTACCAGCATAGATATTAGAAAGTTTCTTTATTTTCAGTTTATTTGAAATATTCTTTATATCTTTATTATCTATATCAAATTTTTTTAAAATTTTTTCCACAGAATCATTATTTTTAATTAGGTACCTTTCTTCTTTATATGGGCTTTTGATTTTAGATAAAAAAAAGTCACCTAAATTTACAAATTCATCAGATTTGACAATTGTATTTAAATTTTTAGTCTCTTTCTTAATTTTTTCGTTTATTAAATTTGAAACGATAATACAGACTAAAAAAAATACGATTATTAAGAAAATGTAAAAAAAATAATTCCAATTAATTAATTTAGCCTCTGTTTCTTTCGTTTTAAGAGATTTTATAGGCTTTAGAATAGTACTAACAATATCATTTAACGTCATAGTTGTTTTCTATAAAAATTGGTACTCGTTTGCAATCATGAAGGACAAAAAAACCCTTAATTTAATGGCTTTTGGACGCAATATACGCCTTGACTTATCATGTAATTGTAATAAAACGGGCGCTCACCTCTTAGCAAATTGTTTTAATGACGGCTAAAGGTGTGTAGATTTTACAATAAATCTTAGCTTTTTTAAATTGTGAATTTTTAAGAAGAGAAGTGTGGACGGCTAGGTTGATAAAGAAATTGTCGTACACAC
>MDSZ01130833.1_pt1 | contig 13600 bp, 17 predicted proteins | sample 811201 | NCBI WGS metagenome assembly MDSZ01 (sample SAMN05326647, study PRJNA326480) | marine metagenome | isolation source: seawater | place: Indian Ocean: North | collected 2010
CTCTCTACTTGATTCTGATCGTGTATCACGATTTCAACGTGACATGGTTTTCCTCTACTCATCGTATCTCCTTTACTTTAGAGCGTTCCATTTCTGTCCTGCTAAACCAAACAAACCGCTGATATCTACACCAGCATCATTAGGGTCCTTACCAGACATGGGTCCGTGAGCACTAGTCCTGCCTGGGGTGCCTCCCTCTCTTAAGGGCTCTGTGCCCTCGAATACATTTGCCATCTTCTGGTTGCCCATTGCATCGAGCATCTTTCTTTTTGTTTCTAGAAGCTTCCTTCTTCTAGATTCCGCTTCTTCTTCTCTAGCCTCCTGTAGAGTCGCAGTGTCTTGTTGCGGCTGTTTTGCCTCTACCACAATGCCTTGTGCTTTTGTAATGCCAACTGCAACTTCTGCTACCAAGCTAGAAAGTACACCCTCCTCAAAAAGGATCTCTTTCACACATTCTTTTACAATTTTTTTCAAGTCTGATCTTTTCATTTTGTCTCATATTTTTGCAGCATTTCATCAATGATTCTAGCTGCTTTATTCTTAACTGTATTTTCCTTTGTCATTTCTTTTGCTTCTCTCAACATGAATGCTCCTGGTGTAGAAGGGTCTGAAACCATATCAAAGCATATAAGCTGAAAGTCGTCTTCCACCATGGTGGTTCCATTCTGTTCTCTCACTGAACCCGTGCCTCTAGAGGATATCCCAGTCTTAACACCTTCTTTTATAAGTCCTGCAAGTATTTTTCCACAAGGAAGTTCTTGCAAAACTTTTATTTTTGCCATCACAGCATCCCCTTCTGTCCAAATATCTGTAACCATGTGAGAAACTCTATCCAAAGATATGACAGAACTATCCGGATGATCTAATTCTCCAAGTGCTCTCCGCTCTTTGACAAGTTGCTTATACTTTTCTACCTCTCTAAACAAAGTTTTCTTCTCATATATTCGTCCGTTTGCATTTTTAGTATTGCACTTTTGGACTACTCCAGTAAGATACATTGCTCCTTCTGCAACTTCTCTCTTTTCAGCTTCTGTTAGAAGGTCTTGGCATATACCACCATCACATAATTCATAGTATTCTCTTATAAGTTTCATATTACTCCTCACCGCGGGGACCACCCGCATCATCTATGATCCTTTGCAGCAATTTGCTACTGGACGAATCATCCATCGAATCTTAGCTAATGGTCTCATTTTCTTCTCCTCTTTACGTGGACTAATTTTTCCACCTTCAGACCCTCGTCTCCAAAAACCATGCTACCAACGTAAGCCGAAGCTGAGGCTGCAAAGCCTAGTAATAGTCCCGTGACAAGGGAATCATCAAAAGTAAATAGTTCTGTTTGGTGTCTTACGAACCATAAAAATATACCAACCCAAAAGCCTAGGCACATTGGGCAATTAAGCAATTGCCCTAACTTTCCTCTCCTTGGGCGGATTGGGTCGAATATTTTTCCGTATACTAGGATTTGTGTTAGGCCGTATGAAATAAGGCAAAACCAGATAAACGTCACGAATCCTCACTTTCTTTCCCTTCTCTAACAAGGGAGTAGTTGTACTGAAAACCGTACGGTCTAACTCGTGCGGACATCGAGCCTTTTTCTGCAGCTTGTGGCACATCACCAAGCTCAGTTGAATCATCTGGGGCTGGTCGTAGCATCGCGTCGAGTCGTGCGTCATCATAATCTTTTGATTGTCTGAAGAACTTCTTCTCTCCTGTGATGTATTCCTCTATCGAAAAAAGCAAAGCTTGAGTTTGGTCTATTCCTTCTACTTTTGACTCTAACATCTTTGCTTCAAGGGAGCCAAATACATTTCCTCCGACAACACTACCGCGGTCTATTAGTCCCTTTTTGGCTAAAAAAGACATCATTCGATCTTGGGCTACATAACTCTTATCACTAAACTCGCTCTTAGGAAACGTCACGCACTTCTTCTTTTCTAGCATCAACACTATATCCATGTCCTCATGATCAAGTATCATAATGTCACCACTAAGGGTTCTCCTTGCTTTGAGTTCTATCCTAGGGTCAAGTTTTATGTTTACGTTAACTGTCATCTTCTATTTCTTCCAGAAGCTCCTGTGTCTGAAGAACAATCTCTAGTGTTTCCGTATCTACAGGCTTGTTCTTTGTATTATCTAAAATTTCATATATTTTTGCAACTTTTGTAGACATCTCTGTATCATCTTCTTTCTCTACCTTTTTTAGCTTTGTCTTAAGTCTTCCTATTTCTTCATTCAAATAGGTCTTGAACTCTACTCCGTTGTCCGAAAAAGATGAAATGTAATGACCCATTAGTTCTTTCTGATTTTCATTTAGCACTTCTGAGTATTCTTCATTAAACTTTTTTACAAATGTTGAGTATACAATCGAGTCTATCGGTTGCTGCGTTTCTCGCTCTGTTACAACCGAGGAAGACATTTGATCTACTATGTTTTCCTCTAATAATATTCTATCCTTTATAGGTAGTGCATCTTGGAAAATGGAATACACAGACGCTATTGTTTTATAGTTTGGTACAAAATTATTGTAAACCTTTGTAGATAAAGTTTTGTTTATTTTATTGATAAGAGCTGATTGTTCTATAAACAATTCTCTTTTGTTTAAACTGTTGTGTTTTTCTTTCACTTCCACAACTATTTTCTCTGCTGTAGATTTTTCCATATCTCTAGTTTCATAAATCGTTTTGTAAAGTTCAAGTTCCTGGTTTAACTTTGATCCTCTACCAAAGTGATCTTTTATAATGGAAACAATCTTGTTTTGTTTATTTTTGTTGTTTTTGACAACTGATTCTGTGAGTTCTCTTACAAGAGCCTCGTAAACAAACGCAGTATTTCTTTTCTTATTGTGTTTCAGTCTCATCCTTTTTGTCCCTCTTCTTCAAGCTTTCAAAAAGTTGCTTTAGTTCTTTTTGATTGTTGAGGATTTTTAGCTCCTCTAATTTATAATTAGTATTCTCTTCCTCATAAACACTGGTGCCGCGGGCTAAACTTGAAAGTTCTCCCATGCCAGGAAACATTTTTCTTGTTGTTCCAGTTTCTGGGCTTGCACTGCGGGTCATATTTTTCTTTCTAGGACCGGAGGTCTTTCTTCTATCGCCTCCCGCTTTTGTACCTCGGGGCTCATACCATCCATGCGATTTAGCAGTGGTTGTTCTACCTTTTTTATCTTCTCTTTTGCCGGGTGGTGCTGCCAGTAAGTCTCCCTCTTCACCGCCTCCGCCGGGAGAGTCTCCTCCCAGGTCCGGGCCGCCACCTGCTAACTCAGGCTCATCTCCAACGGCGCCTAAACCGCCTGGTTCTCCCGTGTCTCCTCCTAGTCCACCTAGGTCAGCGCCGCCTTCGGCACCCCCGGCGTCTCCAAGGCCACCGGTGTCGGCACCTGCATCGATGCCCGCTGTGGCTTCTGCCTGCTCGGCTTCACCAGCGGTTTCGAGTGATGCTTCAAATTTTCTGTCATAGAACATTTGCCTTCTGTTTCTGACAAATTCTTCGTCTGACATTCCAAATAAAGTTTTTGCTAGCCATTGCTTTGAAAAGAAACCCTCTGTAGCTGTTGATACAATATCAAACTTAGTCCTCCAGTGTTCTAGTTCTTGCATTTCGGCAATCTTTGAAGGGTTGTTAAGAGAACAAGTAAATGAAACCAGATCTTCATCTCTATATCCTAAAGTGTAGAGATGAATAATACCTATCTTTTCTAGTTCAGTTATAATAGCTCGCTGCAATCTCTGTACTGTTCTTGCGAACCTAATATCTTTTTGAGCCAATGTTGTTTTGTCCTCCGAAGTGTTTTCACCATCGGACGAAATATAAGCTGATGGAATCTTGAGCGCAGAAAATAACTTATCCCTAAGATACTTTACGTCCTCAATGTCTCCCGTATATTTACCGCCTGCAATGGATTCTATCTTCGTTGAGCTATTTCCACGAACGGGGATGAAGTAATCTTCTTCTACTGATAGTGGATTATATCTTAAGTCAACTCTGCCTGTGTTAGGGTCAACCACCTGATTTCTCTTCATGGTAGTCATGACCTTTTGCATATACTGTTCTATATCTTGCGGCGGTATATTACCAACGTCAATGTAAAATGCTCTTCTTTCTGGTGATCTTACAATTCGGTAGGCCATCATCGCATCTTCAATCAGGGTAAGCTGGCGCCAGATACGCCGGGCTGGCTCTAGAACAGATGTCCCATAAGGATTATACTTGTCCTGGCCTAGAATCCTAAAGTGACCCACTTGCCAGTTTTCAAACGTCAAGCCAGCTGAGTTCCACTGAAATTGGATGTAATTCGGATTGGTTTTATCTTCTCCTTCTAGCCTCTCTAGTTCCTGAGTTGGGAGACCTATCACGGATGTGATTCCCAGATCGTCGTCAAGATCTAAGTATAGAAAGAAGTCACCATACTTGCACATAGTTCTACACCAAGAGAACATGTTGTGCTGTATATTAAGCACATTATAGAACAGTGACTCTAAAATTGCCTTGATTTCTGCATTATCACAATCAATGTTTAATATAGGGGTCAATGCTGAATGTGTTGTCATTTCATCTGCGTAAATATCGAGGGCTGAAGCTATCTCTGGAGTGTATTCCATTTGGTCAAAGTCTACATACCTTTCTGTTCTTTGCTGTACAGCCATATAGTTCGCATTCAGATTATCATATGGATTGTAAGCTGTCTTCTTAAAATCCTTACCTGATGCTGATGTAAATTTTCCTGCATATTTATCAAGATCTATTCTTCTCAGTCTGTGATTAGTTTGAGTTCTGTAGTTTACCAAGGGTCCCGACAATAATCTTGTCAGTCTTCGAAACAGTAGACTTTGTGGGTTTCTAGTATTTTTTTTGTTTTTGCTATTATCTGCCATGTTTTATCCTTTGAACAGCCACGGAAAGTCGGTTGCAACTTTGTGATGTTTATTCATTTCTTCGTTCATTTTCAATTTATTGGTACCAATCATTCCCTTTATCCTGGTGTCTAACTCATTCGTAGACCTGGTTATAGCTCCAATAAAAGCTTTGTTGTACTCCGCATCCCTCTGGTTCACAGATAAAGCAGTGTCCCTAACCCAGCATCCGACCGCACACGCCATTATGAGGTCGTCATTGTAGGATCTCATTGCTTCTGCTCGGCCATTATTCCAAACAAATGTCTTCATCTCGGACATAAGACGAGAAGAATATATTTTAATTAGATTGTTTCTAATGAATTCTTCCATCTTAGCGACGATTAGGGGTCGGGTTTTTGACGTTGTAGAGAAACCAGCGACAGCATTGGACATTTGGTCAGCCTGATACTCCTCCACAAATTCATGTGTTGATTTTATTGAATGGTATAGGTTTGGATATTGCATTTCTTTCAACTTATCCAGAACTGCAAACCCAACCGAGTTATTTTCAACCACGAGAAGGCCGTTTCCATACTCTTGTCCTACATCAAACAAAACTCTAGAGAAAATATCTGGTGTAACTTTTCCTTGATACTCGGCTACTATCTCCATTGTCTCAAGTTTGATTACATGACAGACTGAGTAATCCTTTCCGTCTCCCCTTGCTACGTCTGCAGTTATCAGGTAGGTGTTTTCTTGCTTTCTTTCTTCCCAAATCCACAAATTCCTATCAAAACCAGTCCTGTATTTTGGATCCTTGATCATATTATGATATATTTCCATGTCCTCTGCACCAAACACCGTTTCGCCCGACATATTGAAGTTACATTCAAGTTCCTGAGCTATCTCTCTTTTCGACATATTTCTAGTTTCTTTTTCAAACCATGACTTGTTCCTATCTGGATGGACATCCCATGGGAGTTTCGTTGGGAAAAAGTCATTTGCCTTATTTTCAGCCTCAGAATATATTTTATGGAACCAGTTCCCCACGCCATTGGGCGTGGAGAGAGCAATACATCGCCCACCAGTTGAAAGCGTCGGGTAAAGACCCATCCACAACTCATCTAGGCCCTCGACGTGCGCAGCTTCGTCTATAACCAACAATGATAAGGCTTCAGAACGACCTGCGTCGCCGGAAGTTGATGATGCTTTTATTTGAGAACCGTTGCATAAAACAAAAGATGTTCTGTTGTCTATATCAACTGTGGATATCCTTAGCCAGTCTGGTAAATTTTTTATAATTGCTTTCACTTTCTTAACTAAGTTCGCAGCTGTATTAAATTTTGTTGCTATTACTAGTACATTTTTCTCTCTATGAAACATCATCATCCATGCAACATACGCTGCTGTGATTGTAGAAATTCCTAATTGTCTGGCCTTTAATATTACATTAAACCTGTGGTCTTCAAAGTCTTCTAGCAATCTCTCCTGAAAAGGGTAAAGGTGAAAAGGTATCAAACCTTTCATTGGGTGTGTTATCTTCGCATATGTGTGAATAAAGTACTCAGGTTTTTTGCCGCAACGGACAATTTCCTTCATTATTTCCTGTTTAGTAAGCTTTATTGGCATGTGCCCTCTTACTTGAGGCCGCCAAGCTTGACCATCTTTTCAAAGGCAGGGTCAGTTGGTCTTTCGCTGGATTCTGGTTTGTTATTTTCTGATTGGGTTCCGCCGATAGCGTAACACTTGTGGACCTTAACGCTGCAACGAATGCGTGAAACGTACTCAACAAGAACATCAACCTCGCTTGGATCCGAAAGAGAAAGAGAAGACTTAGTCACCTTCTTGAATTCCTTCTGCAAGAAAGACTTCACCTTCTCCACCATTGAATCCATTTCTCCTTCGAAACCATTTGAGTGAACCTCTTTAAGTGGTATCTCTGCGTGATACTTTATGTGTAATCTATCTCCGTTAATGTGGGCACCAAAGCCATCAATAATACGATGATCTATTAATGGGTTCCCCTCCTCCCTTCGTAAACCAATCTTTACTGGTTCTCCGGACTCGTCGAGTGCACCGTCATATGAGTTAGCAAGTACCTGTGAGATACCGTTTATAATTTCTAAAGTTGTTGCCATTATTTTATAATCCTCTTGCAGTAAATAGTTTTGCTATTACTAAATAGTTAGTTATTTGGTCTCCAGCCCGATTTCCATCGTTCTTCTCTTCCCTCAATGTATTGAATGTAACAATCAAAGCAACAATCAAACTTTGTCATGTAAACATCATCGCGACTCTCGAAAGAATACTTCTTACAAACTGGACAGGTTCTCTGTGTTTTGTTACTAACCTTTCTTGTCTTGATCTTAAAGCCTTCTGCTTGTTCTGTTTTTTTATTCTTAGAATGCCTTTCGTGAAAAGCTTTGAGGTCTTCCAAGTATTTATTCTCTTTTTCCTTGTTCCAAGCGCGCTTAGGGTTCTGAATCGCCTCTTCTCCATATTTATCCTTTATTGCTTTTTCTATTTTTGCTATTTTGTTCAGATCTGTTTCTTTCACATTGTCACCAAAAACACAGTCAGGGCACCTATAATTATCCCAAACGACGCGGGGGCTATCCATCCAAAATCATTTTGATGTACAAGGGCTTGCTCTATCTTTAGATTCTCTTTCTTGAGAGCTTCTATTGTTGCTTCTCGTGTTTTAACCTCGTAATCCATCGACGCTGTTAGATGCCCTATCTGCAAATCAAATTTTGCTTTTTGACGATCTAATGCTTCTAACGTATAAAGTTCACATCTTTGTTCTGCCACTTCTTTTTCTGCAACTATTTCTGCCATTGCTGTTCCATCGAAACACCAGCCATTCCAAGGAATCTTAGCACCCTTTTCAAGCTGAACATACTTTCCAGGGGACGCAAGCGATGTTGTTGCTATACTAAGAACCAGAAGTAAAGCCAAAGAGATCTTCAATTTTCTTACTAATTTCATCTGGGTTGTCCTTTGCTTTTTGTACGATTTGTTTTACTTTCTTCTTTTCAACTCTAGTAAGGTCTTTTCTTTTCTTTTTGTATTTCTCTTCTATTTTAGCAAGTGTTTCCTCATATTTTAAGCGAAGTTCTTCCCTTTTTTGTATTTCAATATTATGCTGATCTTTTAGGGCTTTTATTTGCGCTTCATAAGATTCTTTATTTGCTTCCATTGCTTCAATTGCAGCATGTGAACTTCTCCTAGATATGAACCATACCACTATTGACCATACAGTCAATGCTGTTACTTTCCAATTATTCTTCAACCAAGTCCAAAATATTTTTATGTTTACTATCAATATTTTCCATGCTTCCATTGTACTGCTAGATCAACAAGTGCTTGAGACCCTATGTATGCTAACGTTACTGCAACCCAGTCACCACTTGTAACTGTACCATAGACACACAGTCCTGTAGCTGTTATCCAGGCAAGAAACTTACGAGATATAAATCTCTCTGTATACTTATCTGCGAATGCTTTTAGTCTTGTCACCATAAATCCTCCTATATATTTACATGTGCATAGCCGTTTCTTTTCTCGATATTGATTTGCATATCTACACAATCTTTGAGACTATCTAAATGTGAGATAAGCAAAACAGTTTTGAAGTATCCCTTTACCATATCCAAAATACGGACAAAGCCTTCCATGTTTTCCTCATCGAGAGCAGTTCCAGGCTCATCAAGTATAAATAGGTCGGACTTTGGTAAACTGGATACAGTTAAAAACGCTAGACGGATAGCCATGCTGGCTATTGTTTTCTCAGCGCCGGATCCCATTTCTAATGGTCGAGGATCATGACTTGGGTGTTTGATGAAGATATCTAGCTTGTCCTCGTTGTTAGAAATAAAGACCTCAAAGTCTACAATGTTTGTCAAAATTTTCGATATCTCTTGGTTTATAAAAGGCAATCTTTCTTTGATAATTTCATAAGAAACCCCATTGGGGTGGCAACAGACCATGAATAAATGGTAGGCAGCAAAATCTTGTTCTAGATCTTGAAACTCTTTATATTGCTGTTGCATGTATGTTAGTTTTTGTTCCGATGATCCATGCTTTTTATGTAGTTGCATAATCTTTTGATCGCATGCAGCCAGATCGCTTTCCTTACACTCCGCTTTGTGCACTAAGTCCTCTTTACTTGCCATAAGCTGCTTTAGGTTTTCGATAGCTTCCTTATTATCTTCGTATTCGGTAGCCTTGGTCTTGAGGTTGTCAAGCTCAATTTGCAGCTTGAATAGTAAACTATCAGCTCTCTCAATAACTAAATTACTGGTTGTTATTGAGTTTGCCAGGTTATCTCTTTTCTCAATCAGTGAGTTGTAATTACTAATATAGTTGTCTACCTTTACCTGCTCATCATGAGAGTGGGCAACACCAATTGAGTTAATCTTTTTAGAAACTAGCGACATTTTTATTGACTTTTCTTCAACTGTCTCGCCAACTAGTGGATGACAAATGCTACATAATTTACCTTGCTCTAATACCAGTAAAGACTTTTGTTCAGATAATGTCTGTAGTTGTAGTATCAGATTATCTAATTCCTCTTTTACTTTTGTAAATGATTGTTTCTTTTTCTTGTACTTCTCGATTTCAAAACTGCTCAAAAAATCTTCAATCTTTTGATACTTGTTTTTATTTTCTTCAAGATTTCTCTGAGCTTCTATTTTCTTTGCGTTTATTTCTAGGATACTATTTTCTTTTTCAGATATCTTTTTAGCTGTAATAACAGGGTCAATAATTTCAGCTGGTACTGAGTCTATCTTATCTTGCAGTTCTTTCGTTTCCTGTATTAGTTGAACCAGTTCACACTTTAAAGTTTCACAAATTGCTTTGTTTTTCTCAATAGCTAATTCGCCCTTGGCAATCTCAGATTTTATAATCTTGATATCAGTCTCAAAATCAATACCTTCAAGTCTTTTTAGCGATGCCTTGATGTCTGCGGATGCTTCTTTGGCCATCTTAAATTTCTTATCAAATATTTCTAAATCCAAAAATTTTGCCAGAAACTCTTTTCGTTTTGTTGAGCCCTCATTGATAAAAGATAAAGAATCTAATTGAGAGGCCATAGAAGTTGCAAGGAAGTCTTGAAGAGTTCCGAAGTACCTTCTCACATTTTTATCAGTATCTTGTCTCGAAGTTCCGTTTAGTCCTGTGTGATTACCTACAGCATCTTGTGAATAAAACTCCAAGTCTGTTGTTGCCTCCTGAGTTTCTACTCCCTTTAGACGCTTTGTGTATTTGTTTGATTTTCGCTGAATAATATAATCTGTCCCATCAACCTTGATTGTTGCGGTTGCAATACATTCGTCTTTATTTTGATTTATAATATTAAGGTTTTTACGAATAGATTTAGAGGTGGAGTTATACATGGAGTAAAGCAATGTATCAACAATGGAAGACTTGCCTGAATAGTTTTTACCAAATATACCAACGATGCCTTCTAGTTTCGTAAAGTCAATAGTGTTTCCCTCTCCATAGTTGAATAAGTTATTCCATTCCAAATTTTGAAGTGACCAATTAACATTTCGCATAACGTCTTCGTTCTCTTCTATTTGTTTGTTGAACTGTTTGTTCAGTTCATACACTTTTTCAAGAACTTCTTCTGTTGCTTCGTACTCTTTTAGATACTCGGACATCAGAGACTCTTGGGTTTTAAGATCTCGCAGGTCTTGTTTTTCTAAACCTTCAGGTGCGGCAACTTTAATTTGCTTACCGGCTGCTCTATTGAGATAGGTTACTGATTCGGGTTTGTACTTGAATTTTGCAATATCGACTGCCTTGCGGACTTTATCTAACGATACATTGCTTTCAGACACAATTCGAAGGCGAGCACCTTCTGGAGGTTTGGTCCTTGGTAGGTTGCCTTTTTCGCTAAGAGTGAGAGTAACGAAAGGTTTTGGGTTATCAAAAGTAATCAACCTAGTAGTAAACTCTTCTTTACTTTTAATATCCCAGAGTAAGTAACCTTTATCTAGAGTCTCCCCGAAGTTTTGTTGGACTGTTGACCCTGCATACCAGATGCGCCCTTCTTTATCTAACTGTTGAGTTTTGTGAATATCTCCGAGGAAGCCGAAGTCAAACTCTTCAAAGATTTCGATACTGTGGTCTCCGCCCAGTGTCCAGTTGCTATCTGTCTTTGACTTGTCAATTGCACCATGGTATAAAGCAATATTGATTGCGTCATAATCAGACGGCTCTACCCAATTTTCTTCATCGAATACAGACAAAACATTCAAACAAAACTTGTCATTGATTTTTACTTCTCCGGCATTCTTCAGCAAAATAAGATTAGGGTCATTGATAGCTTTTGCAATAGGAGATAGAGCATCCTGTCTTGATCCGTTGCGGAGGTTGCCGTCGTGATTACCTAAGATGACATAGGTTGGTGCGATGGCCGCAAGGTTCTGAAAGAAGTCTCTGCACATGTCGACAAACTCTGGTGAGATCTGTGTCTTGGTATGTGCAATGTCTCCGCAGTGGATAATATAATCTACTTTTTCTTCTTTTAGTGATTTGTATAATTGTTTGAACACTTCTTTGTATTCGAAGTGATATTTTAGATTTCGGATGTGGGTATCCGCAATATGAGCAAATCTCATTTATTCTCCGTAAATGGTTATAGTATCTTTATTATATCAAAGTTGATGAGTGGTGTCAAGGATTTTTAATTGATTGACTGAATTCGGGTGGTCAATCCTCTTTTGATGATCTCTTCGATACCTTCATCATAAGAGATCGTCCTAAAGATACGCCAGTTTTCATCACCGCCGCACGTTGTTTGATCTGCAGGCTCACCTCTGGGACATCTGTAAGCCTGAGAAAATATATTTTCAAGGACATAAAGAGTGTTCCAGTCACCCGAATCGTCCTTGCGTCGACGTTCAAGATCGAGTAGCCAACCGCGGTACCAGTCAGAATAATCCGAGTCAGGAGGACCCTGGTCGGTGACGGGTCCGGAAATAAGATCAAATGCACTGTTGAGGGAGCCTTCAAATATCGCTCGGCGGTTCTCTAATGGATCCTTCGCCATGTCGCGATAGGCACCGATGGGCCCTAGCGGGGCTTTTTCTAGGCCCTCAGCCAACACATTGCTTACCTCTTCTTTGATAATTTTGATAAGTTCTGATTTTTTCACGTTAAAGCCTCTTTAGACCCATCTCTTCCAATTGCTTTGGTGTAAGCTTTTCAAGAATAATCTCAAATGCTTTCTTCTCTGATTCAGTGATCATGTTGAGGTCGCCTGTTTCTGCTAGGTGGTTCATCTCTTCTGCGATAATTTCTTTTAGTCTTCTTTTTGTAAGTTCCATTATTGTGCTCCTTTTATTTATTTTGCAATATGTTGATCTGGCCTGCGCAGGCCCTGACCATACCTATTAGAGATCTGAGCGCTTTTTTTTGTTCCTCAGTTTCGAAATGGTCGTCTACTTCTACGGAAATCCGGGCTAGTGTGTTTGAGATTTCTGTGTAGGGAAAACGCCCTTGTTCTTCTTGAATTGCTCTGGCTACCTGTTCTCTAATCAATTTTTCTAATTCTGATTTGTTCATCATTGTTTTTTCCTTTGTAGTTTCTACATTTCAAATCTTTGCAGCGAGGCTATAAATCGTTTCGCGGGTTCCTCAGCGCCTGAAGCAAATTTCCTGCCTTGTGCCGCGGCAGCTACCGTGTTCGACAGTCCTGACGAATTATCGTTATTTCCTAATTTCTTCGCCAACGGAGATGGGCCTTCGCCTTTTTCGCCGGCGCTAGAAACCAATTGCTTAAAGATATCTTGGGGCTTGATATGTCGGGCGCCCTTCACGAGTTCTTTAGAGACATAATTTGCAGCGTTCTTGATGGTTTGCGGGTTTCGCAACATTCGCAACGCAACGCCTGCAAGAGCAGGCGCGGCGCGGGCAGCTGATTTGATTGCCGCTATCGTACCAGGAATTCCAACCACCGTCGTTACAAGGTCGGCAATCATGCCCTGGCCGTGGGCGATGTCTTTTGCCATGGCAATGGCTTGCTCTCCCTCTCTTCTGTATTTTTCATCTCCAGTCTTTTGATACATTCTAGCCGAGTGTTGAGCTGCGGCGAATGTGCCTGCGCCCACATCTGCGGATGGATCAACCAATTCAGCTGGTAGTTCCATTATTAAGCGAAGGTTTTCTTTCTCTTCGAGAACACTTGCTACTTCCTCTTTTATGATGCTGATAAGTTTTGACTTTTTCATTGCTACATTCCTTATTTCTGATATCCATAAACTGATATCATACCTGTTTTTTTAGAGTAGCCGGTTGGGCCGAGGTCTTGGATCATATTCATTTCTTCACCAGACATTTTAGTTTTTATATCCCCTCCAAGTGCTCGGACAAGCTTTGGAATATTAACCTGATTACGCAATGATTTTGGACCTTTCGCGGCGCCGAGAAGTAAATGAATCTTTTCTTTGGGGATTTGTTTAAGTTGGTCAAAAGTAATCTGCCGTACTCCGCGGGGTGTGGTTACCGTGAATGTTCCCGGAAAATCGCTAACGGGTGCCTGTGGTGCTGAAGTTGTAGGTGCAGACTTTTTATCACCCATTATCTTTTCAACTTCTTGTCTTATTATCGCTATTAGCTGTGACTTTTTCATTACTATCCCTCTAAAAATCTAACTTGTAATGTAAATAGTCTAAATCGGATACAATATCCGCATTTAATTTTCGCTGCTCTACCACCTCTTGTGGCATCTCTCCGATGTCTGAATAACCGCTGAC
>MDSZ01219077.1_pt1 | contig 13600 bp, 5 predicted proteins | sample 811201 | NCBI WGS metagenome assembly MDSZ01 (sample SAMN05326647, study PRJNA326480) | marine metagenome | isolation source: seawater | place: Indian Ocean: North | collected 2010
ACAGGCGGCTCAAGGAACTATGCCTATAGTTTATGTAGCGAAAATCGAAAAGTTCAGAAAAGATGGGCATGACATTTTTGAGTCTATCCGAAGGGCTGATGAAGAGCTACGCCAAGAACAAGCAGAGGAAATTCCTGAACCTGCTGAGGGTCAGATGATGGCTCCTGAAGCGGCACCGGGATTAGCTGGCACTCCAGAAATGATGGCTGGCGCTCCTCCTGTTGAGCAGGCTCCTCCGGGAATAGCTGAGATGAGAGCCGCATTGTTGGCAGGTCAAAATGCCTAGAGCTAAGAAAACTCAAGGAGCTAAAGCTCCGGGTTTGGAAGCTGGTGCTTCGTATGGTGAGAAGTCTGAGAATCTTCAGGCTCAAAATCCTAATGAGGGTGGTATAGCTCTTCCTGATATGCAAACTAAATATGATACTGCGCGTACACCTGATGGTCAGGTAGCGGCGGCTCAACCTCAAGGTGTTGTTAATGCACCTTTGGATTTAGCACAGCAATGGATACCTAATGTTACTCCTTTAACAGCGGCGGATGATCGTCCTGATCTTGGGTTGACTGCTGGTATAGAACCTCAACCTATGCCGGGCGCACAGTTGGGTACTTACTCTTCCGAAAGAAGCAATAGATTAATTAAGAGACTTGCTATGACTACAGGTAATCCTAACTTAACTGATCTTTTAAAGTCATTCGAGTAAAACTGTGGCTGATAATAGAGAGCTACCAGTAATTCAAAGAAATGTTTCGCCTGTTTATAAAGGGTTTTTTAATTACCAGATTAAAGATAGTGGCACTCCTGATAATTATAATTGGGAACCAGCTTATGAAGATATCCGTTTAAACAACAGGTTTGAACTTTTATCTAATCATGGTCTTGATGTTTTTGGTGGTGATATAGATTCTTTAGTTGAACTTGTTGCATCTGATATAGACGATCAAGAAATGTTAGATACTTATTTAACTACCCGTAATGCTAATGCTATTGGTGAAGGCAAAGCGATGCTTGAAGGTATGGCTGATGCTTTGCAAGAAATGGAATTTGCTAAGTTGCCTCCACAGGCACAACAAAGATTACGTGATGTAGGCTACAAGTTGCCTTCTGAAAAGAGTCCAGGTTTCGCTTGGGGTCTTGGAGGCATCCCTTATGTCGGTGGGTTTGTTAGAGGTGCAACTAAAGTTGCTACTAAGGCACTGGGTATCGGAGCGAAAATAGTTCAGCTTGATAAAGCTTGGGAACTTCTTATGAAGTCTTCAAGGTTCGCTCAAAGAACTGGTAGGTCACTTGCTTATGTCGATGCTAAAGAAGGACGGTTTTTTGGTGACATTGGTTCCATAATGGACGGTTGGCGTATGACTGAACACGCTGAAACTTCTTTTGATGAGAGATCTTCTGAACAGTTAATGGCAATGGGTTTCTCTGAAATGGAAATGGAAACTTTAAAGCATTACGCAGGTTTCGCTGAGAATGGTCTTTGGGATCTTATTATAAAAAGAACAGGTTTAGAAGATGAAGAAGCTATTCGTACAGAATTTTTGAAAGAAAAAGAATGGCTAAATTCTGAAAGAGCTAGAGATGCTTTATCTATTCTTGATGAAGGCAGAGTAGATACTTTTGAGTACGCTAGAAAGTTTTACAATAAGAACAACATGTTCTTGCCTGATGCTGAACGTGGAACTTTTTATGGGAATGTAATTAGTTTCACTGGTTCTATGGCTACTGAGATTCTTTTAGATCCAACTACTTGGGCTGGTGGAATCTGGACGAAAGCTATTAAGTTGACACGCCCTGCTCAAATGGCAATGGTGCGTCCAGGTATCTTTAGACGAACCGGCTTGAAAATGAAAGCCCGTATTAAAGGAGAAAGTTTAAAGAAAGGCCCTTGGCAACCTCGTGAGTCTACATGGAATCATATAGATTTTTGGAATACGTTAACTGATGCGGTAAGAGCAAATGATCTTAAAACCGCAGGTGCAATAAATTATAAATCAGTAGGTACTAAGAACGCTCTTAAATTAGAGGGATGGTTTAATGCGGCTAGATCAGAGAATTTCTTTGGCGGCATAAAACCTATTCTTCTTTGGAGAGCTAGACAGTTAATCAGATTCCAAGATGATGTAGCTGATGCGTTTAAAAATATGGATGAACTTGATGATTTGGCTAGACAAATTTTCAGAGAAGGATCTGAGGCTCAAAAACAAGTTACATGGAGACAAGCTAAAGAAACTGCGAAACAACAATTAAATAGTAAATACCCTGATTGGGTTGATCCTGAAACATATCTTCTTAAAAAATATAAAGGACTTTTCCCTGTTTACCAGAAGATGCTCACATGGCATAAACAGAAAAGGGTTGTTCAATATTCCACTCCGAAAGGTGATGTGTGGGAAGCATTTGTTGAATCTGGCATGTTCCCTCGTGAAACATTAGAAGGCATGTACACTTCTGCGTTTACACAATCTAAAAAAGGATTATCTACTCCTGACGGTTTATGGGAGTTTATGCACAGTGAAGTTGGGACTACTGCTTTGTCAACAGGTTTTGGTGGTAGAGGCGCGGCTAATGCTGTGTTATTACCAACGGGATTCGGTGCAAGAATTTCAGGTTTCGCCCGTGAAGCTATTGATAAGACGGTTGATTATGGGGCTAGAGATTTTAAGAGTACTGCTGGTGCGAAACTTATGTCGCATGAGGCAATGAAATATTTGACTCAACAAGGTAAGTGGGTAGCAAGAGAGTTGTCTGAAAGGATGAATAAACCTGTTGGTGATCCTGACAGGATTGTTATAACAGGTGTGAACGGTGAGATTCTTAAACCGTTAGATGCAAGAAGTATTGGTTTAATTTTAGAAACAGCGGCGCATCAAATGGGACAATTCAGAACCAGTAAAGATATAGTTTTAGACCAAGATCTTTTAAGACAACTTGGAATAAGTCAAGAATCAGGTGCAAATCAAATAAAAGAACTTGTAAGAACTGCTGATAATCTCAAAAAGTCTTATGTCGAATATGCAAAGAAAAACAATCTGTTTGACGATTTGTTTAATTACTATGCGGATCAAGGATTAAATCTTGATGACGCAGGAACTTTAAAAAATTTAAAAACAGGTGAAAGACCAACAGTATTCCAAGGGTGGGGTCGGGTTTATAGAAACTACTTAGAACAAGCAAGACATGTTCCGGGTAGTACAAATGATGAACTTATTAATGTTCTTGAGACAGGAGCATTAGGCACAGGAACTCACATAAAAGCATTTGCTGTGCAGATGATGTACCACCCAGCGAAATTAGCTAAGAAACTTACAACTCATGTCCCTTTGAACAATGTAATTAATGTTCTTGATGACAAAACTGCCATTAAAGAATTTGATTCCCTTGTTGAGATGGGCATTTTAGCTGACATGCCTCGTGAAGTTATCGACCATTTTAAACACACGTTTATAAATGGTAATGAAGCTCAAAGATGGAATGTACAAGTTGAGTTCCTTATGGATTTCTTAGGAAGATCAGGAGCGATACTACATGGTGGGCCTCGGATAGATTCTTTTGTAAGACAATTTGTTACTAAAGCCGATCATGTTTATGACATTCTTAGAAATGACGGTGTTGACTTCTTTGGAGGATTCAAAGTTAAACGCGCTGTACTTCCGGGTGTGGCAGTATCGGCTCAGTTATCTAATCTTAATATTCTTCCTGATTACCGACAGCTTGCTGGTATAACCAGATACATGGGTTGGATGCGTAATATGGGTTGGGGTTTGCATTTAGCTACAATAGATAAATTGTTTAGCAAAGTTTGGCGACCTTCTGTTTTGTTACGGTTTGGTTACATTCCAAGAAATGGTGGCGATGAACTTTTGCAGTTTGCTTTACGTGAAGGATTACAACCAGTTGTAAGAGGTCGTCTTGCAAGATTAATTAATGGTCGAACAGTTATGTTCGATAAGTATGGCACTAAAGTCACAGCTAAAAAAGGCGCATCTATAGCAGATGAATATGAAGAACTTCTCGCCGGACAAGACATGAAACAACTAATAGGTTTAAATCTTAAATCTGTTGGCGAAGTTCATCACAATAAACTTATGGGTTTGCTTTTTGCTCCGCTTAGATTCGCGGCTGAAATAACTGGTGTAGGTGATATAGCTGTAACACGTAAAGCATTGAAAGAGATTTCAGAAACATCGCGTGGAGATTTTCAATTTGGCACATGGGAACAACAAAGAAAAATATTTGAAAGTGTTAGAGATGCTGAACGTGCAAAAGCATCTGGTTTAATTAGAGGTAAAATATTTTACCGAGGTCATGTTCTCGGTCAATGGGCGGCGGCACGATCAAGTGAGCTTATGCACATATGGGCGAATAACGCTGGGCTGATGAGTAAAGCAGATTACGCAAGAAAGATTGCAGGACGTTTAGATGATGGTGCCGAAATTGAAAATCATTTAGATGCAATGGATGTGCTTATGTCGCATCCAAGTATGAGAGATGCTTTCATGCGTGATCTGTTTAATACTTACGATCCGTATTTGAATCCTCAACATTCATTAGATGAAGCTATGAGAGCTGGAGGCTTTGGTAGAGCTATAGCGGCACGACAAAGAATCCCACTTGATTACGCTAAATCAAGTATGAAATGGGTATCTGGATCTGGCGATTCTAACACAGTAGATTTTTGGAATGGTATAAATTCTCAACTTGTTGAAATGAGTCAAAGCCCTGCTCATGTATTAATGGCTAAAGAAATAAGTCAATATATGAGTCCCAAGTGGGAACAATCGAATAGAAGAATCCTTGATGCTTTAGGTATAGGGTATGACGCTAATGATTCTGTAGGTGCCAGTCGTGTAATTGCAGAAATTGGTGAAAGGTTAACAGTAAATCAACAAAGAGCTTTAAAACAGTTCTACGGTTTCACAGCAGATTTATCTTACACTGATGCAATAGACGATGGTGCGACTAGATTTTCTACAGAATATCACAACTGGGCAACTAACACTGATGTTGATAATAATATGGTAGATACCTTCTTCACATTCTTAGATCAAGAATACGTTGAACCGGATGACATACTTGTAAGAAGACCATCAGGTAAGTACGTTATCGAACAGAAGACTGATGCTTTTGGTAACCCAGTATTTAAAAAATGGAAAAATCCTGACGGAGATTACTGGGCTAACATATTCGACGAAGATTGGATGAGTAAAGTTCTCGGCAACGATGAAGCTAGAAAAGCTATACCAAGATTATTAGCAATGGCTTTAATCGGTCCTGATTCTAAACGGTTAACAACAGATGTAAGTGAAGTTTTATCATTAGCTCTTGACGCTAATAAAACTTATATGCGTAGTCCAACTGGTTCACAACTTGCACAATCAATGATTGGATACGAGTCGGGTGGCACAGCATTAGCTGGGCAAACAGGTAGAGCGCCAAGCCTTGAAGGTGCAGTAAGAGTTTGGACTCCTAAACTTTCTGAACCAGCTATGCGAGGATTAGCAGATTATTTAATTCTTGCTGGTCAAAACCCTGATTTAGCTATTCATATACAAAACAAGATTTACCGCAAATTAATGGACTCTCTTCCTGCCACTCTTCCTGATAGAGAAAAAGTAGCTGACCGTGTTTTAACGCTAATACATCCAGCAGTCGATCCTTACACTGAAAGAACTATTGGAAGTTTTGAAGACATGATTGGCTTTAGTAAAGCTTTAGACCAAACACACATTCCTCTTCTTGCTGGATCTGCTGACCCTCATGTAGCTTCTGCTATAGGTAAAGCCATTGATGATGCGATGCGTGAAGTAGCGCAAATGCCATCCGGCGCGGGTGTTACCCCTGATTGGCTTAGTCCTAAATTAGAAGTAAGAGACATTAGTTCAGATGCTTTCTTCCACAAGCCGGGTGTTGTTGCGGCTAGACATAATGCTCAATACGGTCAAGCTCCTCGTACTATTCAAAATGGGACTAGACAAGAAGTTGTTTCTAATGTTGCTGGACTTGAACCGCAGGGTTCAAATATTTTTTATTCAGCAGATGATACAGGTAGAATCATTACGCCTGAAGATGTTAGAGGGTTTGAAGATCAACCTGTGTTTGGTGTGAGACAAGATATTCTTGCTCAACCGGGAGGTGTAGTACAGGTTTCTGATGGAATCCCACAAGTTGTTTTGAATAGAAGATGGAAACGTAAACATCCCAGAACTGGAAAAACTGAACATTACTTTACACAAGATGGTTTTACGAGCGCAGACTTTAATCCTGATGATTGGGAAATGGTAGATACATTCCACACAGTTTTAGATAATTATGATGCTGATATAGCAAGAATGGCTGACACACAATTAGAAGGTTTGAAAGCATTAACTATTTCACAGAGCGATGACGCTATGTTTGAAATGATTTTTGAATTATTAGATGAAGAAGTAATACCTGCAAGGTACATGTCGGTTGGTGATGTAAAAGATTTACCAAAAAGTATTTACGCTGAGGTAGGGGTAGAAGCACGGGAGTTAAAAGGTGGAGAAAGATTCGATCATCTTTGGAACAAGGTTTTAACTGCATGGTTTGATGGTGTTATTCATCCTGCTATGGAAGCTATGGTACGTGAACCAATGTTCACTCATTACTTTGCTGAAGCATGGAGAATGTATGAAAGAGCTGAAAATGTTTCGTTAGTAGGTTTGTCAGATGATTTACCTATGCTTAAAGAACTTAACTTTTTTGATAACAGAAAAATAGTAAGAGGTACAGGTTTAGCAGAAGAAACATTCGATCATTATTGGATACCTGAATTGGAACATTTTGTCAGGCACGTAGTACCTAATCAGGCTTTAGATCCTCAGAATCCATTATCTCGATTTGCTGAAGCTTTAACGCTACAAGATACTGCTAAAGCTGACACAATACTTAGTCGTGGCGGTGACCCTTTCTTAGAAGCTTTAAATAAACGAATCACAGATGGGATTAAAAAGTCTGCGACACCTATGCACAGGAATCAAGTTGTTGCAGAGTTAAGTAGATACACAAATCGTAGATTCAACGCACATCAAGCTAGAGTTAATCACTCTCTTGAAAAAGCAGGAGCTACTACAGCTTCATTCATTGACGATCATCGTATACGCTCACAGTTTCAAGAAATGGTAGGGTCGCTGATTCCGTTCTGGTTTGCTGAAGATTTATATTTACGACGTTGGGCTAGAGGCTTGACACAGAATCCTTTAATGTTGCGTAACCTTCAGTTGACTATTCGTGGTGGAGAAAAAGCAGGCTTTGTAAAAGAAGATGATAATGGGCGACGGTATCTTGTAATGCCGGGGACTATTCCTTCTAATAATCTTCTTGCAGAAGCAATTAGTTCGGTGCCACTTGTAGGTCAATACTTGGCTGGTGTTGCTGATATTTCTGTAATGGATCAAATGTTTAGATTAGATAGATTAATGCCAGGATATGATCTTGAAACAATCGGAAGACCACAAGTAGGTCCGTTTATTTCTTATCCTTTGTCAAGACTTGCTGTGTCTGACCCTACAATTTATGAAGATTTAAGTCCGTTTATGCAGGAACGGTTTGCTTATATAGCAGACAACAGAGATGACGAAGACGCAGGTAATTCAAAACTGCATGACTTCTTGGATGCTTTCTTTCCTTATCCCGTGTCACAGGCTTTAATCAAATTCAGTCCTATTGGTCATTGGAATAGAGGAGAACAGTTTGCTTCTGCTCAAATACAGGCAGTTAAGTTACGACAAGCTACAGGACGTATGCCTACAGAAGATCAGATAGCTAGAGTAGAAGATCCTGATTTGTTCAGCGAAGAGTTCATGGAACAGTTAGACCATGAAGCGCAACACATAATGGGCATGAATTTTATTACGTGGTTCTTTGGCACAGGTAAAGGAACACCTGAAGCTTTAAGATTCGGTGAGGCATGGGAGTGGAACTCTGAGTTCCATTTCTATATTAAACAAGGCTGGACGTATGATGAAGCTTTGCTTATGTTCTACGACAACCATAAGTATGATGAAGATTTTGATAAAGACAGTTGGGAAACTCAAACTAAAATGTCTTTATTTAAAACTTCAACAACTAAAAAAGTTGGTGTCGGTTACATGCAACAAAGCCAAGCTGTTGATGAATGGCTTATAAAAAATGGTGAATGGGCTACTCAACATCCTTATGCAACTAGCTTCCTAGTTCCTTATGAAACAGGTTTAGAATATAACGAAGACTTAGCTTGGGGTTGGAAGCAACGTCAGATAGCTAAGGGTTTAAGAGAGCTTAAAAGCAAAGAAGAATATATTAAAGATTTCTATTTCTCTGGCGCGGCTACAGAATTTTATGATAGGTCAAACAAAGCGGCGTATGCTGTAGCTGTTTTAGAATCACAGAATCAAATGGAAGCGGCGAAAGAGTTACGTGCGCGTAATGCTAAGTGGGAAGAAATGTTTTATCAGAGACATCCTGTGTTTACTAGAGAATTATTTAATGGGCAGTCTCGTGCTAGACGTAATGCGACTTTAGAAGAGTTTAAAAATATTATTAAACAGCCTGATCTTATACCTGATACTCCTAATAAGGATGAGATTTTAGATGTAATGAAAGACATAGTTAGATTAGACTATGAATTGAGCATAATTGCAGGAACGAATAATGCTGGAGATTACAGGAGTTTTGTGAAAGCATTCTTTTTAAAGAGAATTGAGGCGAAAGTGGAAGGTAAACCATATCTTCAACCATTATTAAATAATCTTGTTATACCATTGTTGAATCAAGAATGGGTAGCAAAACTTAGAGCTGGTCTTATTACTATTACACCTAAACGAATCCCTGATAGGGAATGGACAGGAGTTGCATTGTAATGTCTATGCAAGGTGAATCTCCAACAACGACTATCCCTACTGGGGCTACAGAATCAGGTGACCCTCAAAGTGCTATTGATATTTCAGTAGCAGGACAACTTCTTCCAGAGGATGAGTTTGAAGCAACCCAAAAAATAGCTCAAGCTAAGAGAGAATTTCAGGCTACCTTGATGCCGCCAGATGACCAAAGCGAAGCTAGAAGCATAATGCAAGAACTTATGGGAGCTGATGCTAATTGGGAAAGGTTGATAAATTATTTAATTGAAAGGCGTGTGACTGTTGTTGGTGGTGTTGGTCAAATGGCTAACTTGCAACAAATGTTTGACGGGTTTAATCAAGATGGAAGCCAAGAACTTAATTTAGCAACACCAAGAGGTAGAGATGAGTTAGCTATAATTTTACGGCAACCCGGCATTTTTGAAAGAACTTTTAATATGGATACAAAAGAAGCGCTTGAAATGTCAGAGGAAGATAAAGAGAAACTTATCGCTGATTTTATTGAAACTACTTCTAAACAAAGTCAGTTTGTTATAGCAACTGGTCTTGCTTTGCAAGCAGACGACCAAGCTGTGATTGAAGATCCTGAAAGTTTCCGTGATTTTATTCTTCCTGTTTTTGGTGGGACTCCTGCTGACAGAGTTGAAAATATAGGTGATCTTGTTTCTGGGATGTCTTTTCATCCATCAGAAATAGCTGACCGGCTTTCAAAACTTCCAGACCAAGATCTTACTTTGGTGCAAGCACGTTTATATGATCTTGGATTTTACCAAGATAATGATGGTAACGGGTTGCTACCTAGATGGGGCGATGGTCGTGACGAAGCTACACAAACAGCTATGAATAATTTTGCTTTTGATCTTATAGGTGCAATAGAAACAAAAGGCAAAATGTATTCTGCTGACGATTTTCTTTTTGATAGACGTATAGAAAACGCAAAAGTATTTGCAGATGAACGTATGACTAGAGAAGAAAGAGTTGCGAATGATGCAAGGTCACAATTCGCGGCAGATATTGGCAGAGATATAGGTGGTTTAACTAGCAATGCTTTATCAGTTGCATTGGAGGAATCTGGTGCTTCTCTTACTGAAAAAGGTAGACAACTTTTTGATTCAATGATATCTGATGGAGTGAAAAACTTATCAGGTGGTGAAGTAAAACAAATAATGGATGAAGAAGAAGCTAATCGGAATGTTGAGATAGATAAGTTACTTGCCGCTTATTACACTGACGGTCAATTTGTAGGAGACTGGGGTGCGAATATTGTTATAGGTGCTGAAAATAGCAAAGAGTACGCGCATTATGGATTAATGGCTGGTGTCATATCTGAAGAAGAAGCAAGATTATTGTACACTCCGGCTCATAAAATGCCGTTCAGAGAACGAAGCAGAATAGCTGGTATACGCCAAAGGTTAGATGACAACATTGTTGATATAGCTAGGATAGCTATGAAAAACGTTTACAATTCTTCTGCTAGATTAGGTCAACAACCTATGGCTAGTGAAGCTTTGCGAACATTTAATCAAACATTCGGTAAAGCCACGAATGCGGTTAATAATTATGATAATAACCACATGGGATTAATTATTGATTCTTTAGATACTGAAGCGGCTATTGATTGGTTAGGTCAACAAGATACTGGCACACCAATAGCAGATAGTATTGAAGACCAAATGGCTCAGAATGCTATTGATGCTTTAGGACTTCCAGAGAAATCAGATTACAACCCAGTTTATGGTGCGGCGATAGATCAAGTATTGAACTCTATAGCTAGAACAGGGAGAATAGGCTAATGGCTGACACTCTTTGGGAACCTTTTGAAAACAATTTACAAAGATGGGTTGACAGTCTTGACGGACGTATCATTCGTGGTGTAACAACACCCGAACAAGAGCAACAGATTATAGATAACATTCGTTCTACTAATCCTGCTGGTGTCCCTTGGGCTACTGCTGAAGAAAGCCCATATGTTGATGGTCTTGCCGCTACTGTTGTGATCCCTCCACGAAACATGGACAGAGCTTTAAGAACTTCTGCACAATATGGTTTATTGTTTGACACTGAGATGCCTTGGCATGTTGAACCAATAGGTTTAAGAGAAGGTGTTCTTAATGTGCCAGGGGTTAATAAGAGTAAGCATTTAAAGAATACAAGTTTAAGTAAAGAAGAAATGATGGCGCGAGCTTTTGACAGAATGTTTGCGAAAATGCATTACGCAGATGAAGAAGTTGTTAAGGCTTCAGCTACTAAAAACAATAGACGTATCCCTATTGATGATGCGGCTAAAAAGTTTTTGCGTGTAATGGGATCTATTGCATCTAATAATAATTATAGTGCTGTGAATCCTGATACTGGTGCTGTTGGACGTTGGCAAATACCAGCTAAGAATTGGAATAAATGGACTGAACAGGTGTTCGGTCAAACGATTCCTCTTGAAATGAATGAAGAATCTGGAAGCCCAATAGCTCCTGATCGTTTAACTCAGGATCGTGTAGCGGCTGGCATGGCTCAATCTTTGTTTGATAAATACAAAAGTTGGGACAGGGTAGCTGTTGCTTGGCGTGGCGGTAAAGCTGGTAATGATAAGGCTTATCCTAATGATAAAGCTTTTAAACAACATTTTAATAATGCTTGGTTGAAAGATGGTAACAATGTCTGACACTATGTTTGAAGCTCCTTGGTTACCTGAAGGTATCCCTATGCCAACTGTTCCTACTGAACAGGATTTAAATTTTGAACAGTGGCTAGATAAGTACCCTAGGTATAGGCATCTTTTAAATGTTGCTGATCCTATGGATTTATACGAAACAATTCAAGGTTGGTGGTCTGGATTAGAGGAGAAATCGTCAGAGTTTTGGACAACTGGTGAAACTGATAACACTATAACAAAACTTGAAGAAGCTATTCTTGGTTCAGAATGGGCAAAAACTTATGAGCCAATAGCACGAAGCGCGCTTCTTCTTGAAGCACAAGATCCTGCCGCATTCAGAGCTTCTTTTACTGAAAAGAAAGACGAAATAAAAGAAGCGGCTAGAGATATGCAACTGGCTTTAACTGACCAAGAAATAGATGAATACACAAGAGATGCTGTTCTTGGTGGTTGGGCTACAGAAGATATTGAAGAAGAACTTGCTAACAAAAAATATGATCCTACTTTTAAACCAACATCAGGAAGTATTTTTACTCTTGCCAAGCAATTAGAAGGGTATGCAGGGAATCAACTTGTTAGTGATACTGCATTTGATCCTTGGAAAATGGCTTGGGATATTAAAGCAGGTAAAACTAATTTAGAGTTAGCTCAACAAAGAATTAATTCTATTGCGGCTAATGACTGGGGTGTAGATGATTTTGATATCGCAGAAGAGTATGCACTTAATGGCACTACTTTGTCTGACAGGTTAAGTGGAGTGAAAAGAACTATTGGTCACTACTGGGATCTTGGAGATAATGAAATAGATCTTATGGATATAGGTGCTGAGAATCTTATTATAACTGGTGAAGATGGAAAGCGTAGATTTATGACGACTAAAGAAGCTAAGTTGTACGCAAGACAGGATGACAGATTCCTTGACTCTGATATTTATAAGAGAGAAATTGGTGCTGTAGGAGTTGGATTAAACAGGATGATGCAATGACAGATACTTCCGATTCAAACTATTGGGACGATTGGGGGACTCCTTATTATGATAGTGGTCTTTCAATACGACAAGACTTAGAAGCAAGAGGTGTTGTATTCAATGAACAAGGTGTTCCTCTTTCTGGGTTGAATCAAGCTATGGCTGAAATAGATCCTGATTGGGCTCCAACAGGGACTGGTTCTTTTCTTGCTTCTGTAAATCCGACATATGCGACGCAACAATCTATATACGAATCGGATGATTATAAAAGATTCATAGACCAAATGACAAGGCACAATCCTGACGCTTTAGAAACTTATGGTGGTCCTGAATTATGGGCTATGAATCAACGTGCGCTTGAAGCAGGCACATCATTATTCGCGGCTGATACTATTGCAGGCGCTACTGGTGCTGACACTTTCGAAACAGATGGCACTACAACAACAAGTTCAAACATAGCTGGCGAGCCGGGTGAAAGTGATGTCATAACATCATCACTTAGACGATGGGGGTTTTCGGCAGATGAAATATCAGGACTAGCTGGTTGGGTGCAAGGGCAGTTACAAGCCGGTGTTCCTGTAGAGTCAGTGCTTTTATTAATTTACGATCAACCAAAATTTCAATCACGTTTTCCCGGTATGAAAGCCGCTATTGACGCAGGTTATGGAGCGCCTTCACCTGATGATTACATCATGTATGAAGATTCGTTACGTGAACTTGTTGACAAATGGTTACCCGGAGAGACTGTAAGTAATGTTGATACTCTTATTACTAAGCTTATGGGTGGGAACATTAGTATTCAGCAGGTTCGTGATCGTTTGCAGATAGCTTACGATGAGATTCTTAATGCACCTGTTGATGTTAAGAGTTGGTTTATGAGCGAGTATGGTGAAGCTGGTGATGGCATGTTAGCTAGTGTTCTTCTTGATCCTGATAAAGACTTCACTGATTTGGAACAGGTAGCTAAGGAGGCTTATACTCAAGCGGCGGCTAACCAGATTTTAGGTGAGCGTATATCTAAGGGTGTAGCTAAGAATATAGCTAATCTTGGTATGACTCAGGAAGCTCAGTACCGCCAGTTCAGAGATTTGTCAAGGCAGGAACTTTTGTACGCTGAAAAAATAACT
>MDSZ01139655.1_pt1 | contig 13599 bp, 13 predicted proteins | sample 811201 | NCBI WGS metagenome assembly MDSZ01 (sample SAMN05326647, study PRJNA326480) | marine metagenome | isolation source: seawater | place: Indian Ocean: North | collected 2010
AAATAAGATAAAAAAATATTTCTTTAGCAAAAATAAATTATCTAAGTATGTAGACATAGGTTATATGATCATTAATAAAAATATTATCATATCTAATTATAATAATAAAAATTCTGTATTTAATTATTTAATTAACAAACTTTCAAAAAAGAATTTAGCTAATTTTTATTTAAATGATACAGGTTATTTAAGTATTTCAGATCCTAAAAGATTAAAAGAAACAAACAAATGCTTTTCAAAAAAAGTTATATTAGTAGATCGTGACGGTGTACTTAATATTAAAAATGATAAGCATTATTACGTTCGTGATTTAAGTGAATTAAAGATCAACGATTTTTTTTTAAAAAGATATAGTAAAATTTTGAAAAAAAAAATAATTTTATGCATTTCAAACCAGGCTGGAATTTCAACAGGAGATCTTACATTTAATAACCTTAAAAAAATTAACAATAAAATTAAAAAATATTATTCAGAGCATGGAATTAGAATTTCAGATTTTTTTATAGATACTCATCATTTTAAATCAAATCATTTTTTGAGAAAACCAAATCATGGTTTATTCTTAAAGTCTGCAAAAGAATATAAATTTGTTTTAGATAGGACTTTTTATATAGGTGATGATTTAAGAGATATTGAAGCTTCATATAGAGCTAAAACTAAATGTTTGTATATCGGAAAAAAACTAATTAATAAAACACTAAAGATCAAATACAAAAATACATTAATTCAAACTTTATAATTATGAAAGATTTAATTGTGATATCAAAAACACCTTTAAGAGTTTCGTTTGTAGGTGGTGGTACCGACATGCCTTATTTTTTTAAAAGATATTCTGGATCAACAATAAGTTGTGCAATAAATAGATATATTTATGTCACTGTAAAATTTCATAATAATTATCAGCAGAAATACAGATTAAATTATTCAAAAACAGAAAACACAAATAGCATTAATCAGATTAAAAATTTAAGGATAAAAAATGTAATTAGAATGTTGAAGATTAAAAAACCTCTTTATATAAATACTTTTGCTGATGTACCTGCCAATACAGGCTTAGGATCATCGAGCTCTTTTACAGTCGGATTGATCAAAGCACTAAGTAAGCTTAAAAATGAAAATTATTCAAAGAAGAAAATTGCAGAAATGGCTTTTAAGATTGAAAAAAAAATTACTAATAATTCAGTTGGAAAACAAGATCACTATGTATCTTCATATGGAGGATTGAATTTTATCAAATATAAAAGAAATGGAGTTAGAGTTTATCCGTTAAAATTAAGTAAAAAAAATCAATCAATTTTTTTTAGGAAAATGATGTTAGTGTGGACAAAAAAGAGTAGGTCAGCTGCAAATATTCTTAAAGACCAAAAGTCAAATGTAAAAAGAAATGTTAATTTTTTAAAAAAAATGAATCAATATACTTCACAATTTAAGTATGAAATTTTACAAAAAAAACTTAGCACAATAAAATTATTTGAAATAATTAATAATACTTGGAAAATTAAAAAAAGCCTATCAAAATTAATAACAAATAAAAAAATTGATAAACTAGTTTCAAGTTTAGAGAGAAAAGGAGCTAAAGTTGGAAAATTACTCGGGGCAGGAAACGGTGGTTTTGTACTCATTCATGTTGAAAAAAAAAATAAAAAAAGGTTAATTCAAGAATTGAGTAAAAAGGTTTGTCTTGATTTTGAATTAGAAAAAAATGGATCAGAAATACTCTAAATTTATTATTTATTGTGATTCAAAAAATTTAGAGAATAGGTGAGATTTGGATCAAATATATTTGGTTTTCTCTCGAATAAAATTACAGAACCAGAAAGCGCTGGATTCCAAGCAAACTTTTTTGTTAGCATTCCTTCAAAAAGAGCGTAGTCAAGAAAACATTTTAAGTGACTAAATCTACCTCTCTCTTTATTGAAATTTAGAGAATATTTTTTAAAAAATTTAGATTTTTTCATATCTAATTTAGACTTAGTATTCAAAATCAAGTTCTTGTATACGTAGAAATCAACTTTCCAAGAAGATTTAATTTTAAAATTTTTTATAATTTTAAAATAATTATTTTTCGATTTTGAGAAATATTGATCTAGCTTTTTTTCACTTAATTGAAGTTTTCTTTTTTCGTAGAAATATTTAACTTTTTTTGAATTTTCAATTGCTATATCCTTTGAGTGAAAGGAAATTTTTTTCTGTAATTCCTTTACCCATTCTCCATTTTTAAATATTAAACTTTGAGCTCCAAGAATATCAAAATAATTTATTTTCAGTTTTTTACATATTCTTTCAATTTGATTATTTTGGGGTTCGGCAATTAATTTGTTTAATGAGTAAAATTTCCCATAGATTGCATAAATTCCTCCAGCAGCAAAAAAATTTTTAGTATCAAGAGTCTTTAATTGTTGAGTTAATTCCTTGAGATGAGAAAATATAACTTTATTTCTCTCTATTTTTCTATTCAAATTTGTAAAACAATGAGGATATTCTCCTGCTGCTCCTGCCGGTAAACAACAGATATCGATTTTATTATCAAATTCTTTTTCTATAAATTTTCTAACTTTTTTTAAATTTTTTATGTTAAGAGGATTATCAACATTATTATAAAAAATTTTTTTTGAAATATTTGATTGAATCACTATAGAAGTATCTAAGTCATAGTTTATAGCATCCTCAGCACCACTTGAATTAGAAGTTATTTGAGGAATTATAGCTATAGATATGTCTTTACTTATTTTGTATTTTTTCCACTCATCACACTCTATAATATTATTAAAACCTAAGTCATTTATTTTATTTTTAAATCTTTTGTTCTTAAAATTTTTAATAATTATTTTTACTTTCCTGTTTTTAATATTTTTTAAAGTTTTCTTGTCAAAATGATCACAGTGTAAATGACTTATATAAACATGAGTAGGGTGTATATCTTTAAAAAGTTTTGAGCTGTTTTTATAGATTGGATAAGACAACCATCCATTTTCTGAACCGAAACCAATCCAAGGATCGCATAAAATTGATGTTCTATTTTCCACAACTCCAACAAAAGAATTTGAATAATGAGTGATTTTCATATAATTATTTAGAGAAAATATATAACAATATACTATACTTAACATGTTACAATTTAGTGATTATCAAAAAAAAATAGGTAATTCTGTTAAAAAAGATACTCTAATTATTTATGGAGCTGGAACTCTAGGTAAAGTAACTCTACAAGCTTTAAGAAATTACAATTATGAGGCAGATTTTTTTTGTGATAGTGATAATCGTAAACACAACCTAAAAGTTGAAGAAAAAAATATAATTTCTCCTGAGAAATTGATTGGCCTAAGCCAAGACACAGACATATTCGTGAGTAATATTTATTTCAGCTCTATTGTCCCATTTTTAAAAAAGTCAGGTTTTAAAAATATTTATAATTCTTCTCAATTATTCTCTGAATTAAATGTTGAGGATTATAAAATTGTTACAGCTGATGGTAAATCAATTATGGAGCCGTTAAAATTGAAAAGAGAGTTAGATTTTTATAATGAGATGAGCAAAAAAGACACTTATCTTAAATCAGATAAACTTTACATAAAAACTATTGATGTTCAAATTACGGAAAAATGTTCACTAAAATGTAAAGATTGTTCAAATTTGATGCAATATTATACTTCTCCTAAAGATAGCGATATGGACATGATGTTTAGAAATATAGAAAAATTGATGACTTGCATTGATCAGTTAGATGAATTTAGAGTTTTAGGTGGTGATCCATTTATGAATAAAAGTTTATATAAAATTATTAATAAATTAACAACTTATGATAAAGTTAACAAAGTAGTAATTTACACAAATGCAAGAATAGTCCCAAAAGGTGAAAATTTAGAAGCTTTGAGACACAAAAAAGTTTTGTTAGATATTACAAATTATGGAGTAAGCTCAACAGCACATGATAAATTAGTTGAACTGTGTAAAAAAGAAAATTTATTATTTAGTACAACCAGATGTACTATCTGGCAGGATTGTGGAAGAATTATGCCATATTCTAATAAGAGTGAAAATGAGTTAAAACATTTATTTAGTAATTGCTGTAATAGTGATTTAGTTTCTTTGCTTCATGGTAAACTTTATAGATGTCCTTTTTCAGCCAATGGAGTAAATTTAAAAGCTATTCCCAAAAATTCAAAAGATGAAGTAGATTTAAATGATGATAGCTTAAGTATAAAAGAGTTAAGAGATCAAATTAAGGATTTATGTTATGATAAAGAATTTTTGACGGCATGTTCGTATTGTAATGGCAGAGACTACTCATCAGCCATAATTCCATCGGCAGTTCAAACTAAGAAACCTCTTGAGTATAAGATTATTGAAGATAACTAAAAAACTTTATATTTTTTTAGTATTTCTTTACCTTTTTTAAACGAGCTAAAGTCAATTATATCGTCAGTTTCTAAAGTAATTTTAAACGTTTCTTCTAAACCCGACATTAGAGTCATATGACCAATGGAGTCCCATTCTGGAACTTCATTATATTTAATATTTTCATTAAAAGCCGATGTGTCAATTGACAAAGATTCTATAAATGTTTTTTTATATTTTTCTGAATTATCCATTATTTTTTTTGAAAAAATTAATCACATCTTCTACAATTAGTGATGGCACAAGTCTATGTTTTTCTTTTAAAAAACTATAACTCCCACCTTTGGTGTAAGTATCTTTAATTCCTAAAATTAACAATTCTGGACTATCTTTAATTGAGGCCTTACATTCAGCAATCGCACTTCCTAAACCACCTATGATATTATGTTCCTCAACTGATACTATTAAGTCTGACTCTTTACATGCAAGATTAATACTTTCAACATCAATTGGTTTAATAGTATGCATATTTATAACTTTACAAGATAAATTTTTTTGCCCAATTATCTTAGCAGCCTCTATACATTGATAAACCATTGCTCCTGAGCAAAAAATTGTAATATTTTTACCTTCATGAACTGTTATAGATTTACCAATTTTAAATTCATAATCTTTTTTATAAACAACTGGATTATTAGTTGATCCAGTTAATCTTATATAAGTAGCTTTTTTTGACTCTACAGCTTTGCTAAGTGCTTTAACAGTTTCAAGTGAGTCAGCCGGTGAAATGATTGTTAAACCCGGTATATTTCTCAAAACTCCTATATCCTCTATACAACAGTGCGTATAACCCAATGGTCCTAAAGCCAGACCACTTGCCAACCCGACCATACAAATGTTTTGTTTCATATAGCCAATATTTACTTTAATTTGCTCACAACACCTCATTGTTTGGAAAGGAGCAAAAGTAGTAGTTATAACATCAAAATTCTCACTAGCTAATCCAGCAGCTACACCTATCATATTTTGCTCTGCGATACCTAAATCAAGGTATTGTTCTGGAAGAGTTTTTCTATAACGATCTAACCCCGCAGAAGTTGAAACATCACAAGTTAAAGTAATAAGATTCTTGTTTTTTTTGGCAATATCTAATGCAGCTATTCCAAAGGTTGCTCTTGGCCCTATAATTGACCACATTTTAATATTTTTTTCCTCTATCTTCATACTTAATATATTAGAGCTCGCTTAGTGCTTTATCGTATAACTCTTTTGTTAAAATTGAATGATGCCAATCATTGTTATTTTCAGAAAATGTAAAACCTTTTCCTTTTATAGTATTTGTTATTAATGCATTTGGTTTTTCACTCTTTTTAATATTTTTTAAACAGTTATATATTTGAGTAACATCATGGCCATCAATCTCAAATGTATTCCAACCAAAACTTTGAATTTTTGTTTTTAAATCTCCAAGATCCATTATTGTTTTGTTATCACCTGTTTGTTGAAAATTATTTCGGTCAATTATTATAGTCATATTCCCTAATTTAAAATTTGGGGCAGCCATTAAACCCTCCCATACTGAACCCTCATTACACTCTCCATCACCCATAATAACAAAAACATTTGTATCCTTATTTTTTTTCTTTAAGGATATAGCTACGCCTATACCCAAAGATAAACCCATGCCTAAAGAGCCATTAGAAAATTCAATACCTAATTTTAAATTTCTTACTGGATGACCTAGTAGATCACTGTCATTTTTTTCAAATGTTTTTAAATCATCTTTTTTGATGAAGCCAATTTCACATAATGCAGCATAGTAAGCTAAACAAGCATGACCTTTACTTAAAATAAATCTATCTCTATTTTCTGATTGAGGATTATCTTTATCAAATTTCATAAAATTACCAAATAAAACTGCAATTATATCAGCAATAGATAGAGCTCCTCCAAAATGAGAGCTATTTGCACCAGCACTCAATGCCATATCTAAAATATTTTTTTTTATTTTTTTTTTAAAATCAAAAATTTTGTTAATATTTTTTTGATCTTCTTCAGACATTACATTCCTCCATCTACTCTTATTACCTGACCAGTTACAAAAGATGATAAGTCAGATGCAAGAAATAATATTACATTAGCAATTTCATTTGGTTCTCCAAGTCTTTTTAATGAGGTATTAGAGATCACTTCTTTTAATAGGTCCGGGGGTGTATTTTCCTTCATCATGTCAGTGTCAGTCAATCCAGGGGCTATTGTGTTAACTCTAATATTAAATGTTCCTAATTCTTTAGACAATGTATTGGATTGTGAAATTAAAGCTGCTTTTGAGGCAGAATATGCACTTCTGCCTATATTTGAATCTATTGCTGAGCTTGATGAAATATAAATGATACTACCCATTTTTTTTTTCATCATTAGTTTAATTATATATTGAGTGAAAATTGTTTGAGAAAAAAAGTTAACTTGAAAAATTTCTTTTAATATTTTCATTGAGGTCATTTGAAATAATGCAGTATTTATTTTTCCAGCATTATTTACAAGTATATCAATATTAATATTTAAAGAATTTATTTTTTCAAAAGCTTTTTTAACATTATCCTCATTTTCAAAATCAAGTTCTATCGGAAAAATTTTGTTATTAAATTTTTTTTTTAAACTTTCAACTTTATCTAAAAAAGTTTTATCGATTTTTCTGGAGCACGCGACAACATCAGCTCCATTCTCAGAAAATTTTTCTAAAGTTTTTAATCCTATTCCCCGATTAGAACCTGTAATTACAGCTGTCTTATTTTTTATCAACACTTTAAATAAAATCTTCTTTTGAAAAAATATCTTTTGCGAGCGCAGGTTTAAAAATTGTTTGACCACTTTTTGTCATAAAATTTTTAATAAAAGATTTATCTTCTCCAGCCAAACACAAATCACTATGATTTCTAAAATATTTTATACTAAATCCATAGTCTATAATTTCTTTTAATGATTGTTCAAAAATATTTCCTATCTTAATATGTACATATGGGCATACTAAAACATCACCTATTGGAGTAACGTAAACTCTATTCACAGTAGTACATCCCAAAATTTTTTCGTGATTTTTATCAAAAGGATTCCAAACATTTCTTACAAGATTTTTATACTCTTTTCTAATTTTTCTTAAATATTCTCTATCTTTTTCATCACATATTATATTTTCTGCATTCTGCCACATACCTGATGGAACTGCCACATTAAGAAGAGTTTTGTAACGCTTTTGTTTAGAATAATCCAACAGTTCTTTAAAATGACTTGTATTTGCATTGTAGTGTCCAACAGTTATATTCAAATAAGGATCCATACCTGCATTTTTGACATGCTCTAGAGCTGCAATAGCTCTTTTCCATGATTCTTTTCTTCCTCTTATTTCATCATGAATTTTTTCATCCATACTATCAATGCTTACTGAAACTCTACTTACTTTATATTCTGCTAATTTCTTGGCCATAGTCTCATCTAAATAAAATCCATTTGTAGTTAAATACATATAAAATCTCTCAGGTTTTATTGCCTCAAGAACTTCAAATAATTTTTTTGGTTGCAGAAGAAGCTCTCCACCTTGTAAATCGAATTCAAAATATCCTAGCTCATCAGCTTCATCAGCTAATTTTTTAATTGCACCAATATCTAAATATTCTTTAACATGATCTCCTTTTGGCGAATTAGTAAAACAATATTTACATCTTAGATTGCAGGCATTATTAAAATTTAAATCAATACCTCTAGTTTTTTGACCAACTTTACCGTCATTTTTTTGTACATAGTCATAAAAGTCTTTTAACTTTTTTACCAATCTGGGTTTATTAAGAAGTGAAGAAGCTATAGGCATAATTATAAATTATTTAAATTATAAGATTTAATCTCATCAGGCAATATCAAAGTGAAGTCAGCCTTACAAGCAATCTGTTGATTTATGAAGCCCTTGCCTTCACATTCAGCCAAACCCCTTTTGAAAGATAAAATTTTTGTATCCATTTCAAATTTTGTCCCAGGTAAAATTTTTTTTATAAATTTCAAGTTATTTGCTTTAACCAAATACATTATTTTACCCTTGTTATTTGGAAGTGTTAAAATTGCTAAAGAACACATTTGTACTAAAGCCTCTATCTGTAACATACCAGGCATATTTGGATCATTCGGCCAATGGACTTCAAAAAACCATTCATCATTTTTGAGATTTTTATATCCTTTTGAACTTTTTCCTGGCACTACCTCAGTTGCATAATCAATGAAAAGGTATGGATCTCTATTCTGTTGATATTCTAAAATTTCTTTTTTATTTAATTCCATCTTTATTTTATCTCTATAATTCTAGTTAAAGATTTGTTTAAGTCATAGCCATCCCAGTTTAAACTTATATCTAATGCTTGCCCTATTGGAACAATACGATCAATGCCGCCTGTAAAATTATCTAATATTAGCTTTTTATAAAAATTCTTATTTAAACCAAAATATGTAAGTGTTTGAAATTTTTTATTCAAATATTTTGTTATTATTTTGGGATTTTTAGTTTCGTATTCAAAGAATAATCCCCATTTACCTCTAATTTCATCAAGATTATTTATAAGTTTTTTCATTTTTAAAATATAAATTAAATTTTCATATCTAATTAAATTACAATTATTTTGTAATAAGTTTATTTTTTTACAAAGATTTGAGTATTTATCAACGGCAGAACTTTCTTCTAGAGTATATTTTTTTTTTACTAATTTAAACAAATTATCCCAAAATTTTTTTTGTGCAAATTTGTTATCTTTTTTATTACCGATCCAGAATATTATATGAGGAGAAGAGCAAGCATTTTGATCCACCAAATAAGTGTCATTATAAAATTTTTCAATTAAAATTGACATTTTAAAATCGTTAGTTTTTATTAAAGATTTTGACTCAATAATACAGATTGAAGATCTATCAGAAAAAGTTATATCTGTTGCGCTAGGACTTAAGTCAAATTTTCTTATAGCATTGATTGTGTTATCTCCACCCCAAATAATTCTAAGGTCACATTTGTATGAAATAATTTTTGTATAATTATCATTATTTTCGTATCGAATAATTGTAATTCTATTTTTTAAATCTTTATATTTTTTTTGTTTTAAAAGTTTATTTATACATCTGCATATTACGTCTGACTGTAAAGTGTTTTTTGATGAAATTTTGACTATGTTAGAATTTCCAGTCAATAAACCAAATAATAGGGAATATATAAAATTTGTTGCAATATTAGATGGCGTTATGTGAAATATTAATCCAATACCAATTCTATCTTCATTGACTGTATTTTTTTTTGTTAAGTTATCAATATTTTGTTTTCTACACCAAAAGGCTAACGCTTTTAGGTCTGACATCTTATTAATATCTTTTTCTTGATTTAATTTTTTAGAAAAATCAACTATGAAATCACGCGTTAACTTATTATAAGGCTTAAGAGGTTTAGTATCAAAATTTTTGGAACCTACCAAATATCTTATTTTATTTGTTTCAGACATCACTACAACCTCTTACTTCAGATTTTGGTGACCTTCCAAAAACAACAAAATGTTTAGCGTTAATTCTACAATTATTTCTTTTTTTTATAACTGCACCAATATCTTCTGTTAAAATATTATGACCAGGATAACTTGTAGGTAAAAGAGAAAAAAGTTGAATTAGTCCTTTAGATCCATCTTTAACAAGATTAAAATTATTATCTCTTATCAATACATCTGAGTAAATAGACGTAATAAATGAATTACAGTTTTTACATTCAACATAAATAGATCCTGTTTGCTCTATTAATCCATAATAGTTAAGAACATCCTGAATCTTAAATTTCTCTAAAAGTTTTTTTTTAAACAGTGTATTTGATATTTTTTTTTCTTCCATTTTCTTCCAGCCTCCCCCATGAAGCAAAAAGCCATTTTTCATATCAAAAAAAATCCTTTTGATGTCTAATTTTTCAATTAAATTTTCATAAATAAAACTTGTAAATCCAAAAATTAAAAATTTCTCTTTATTAAATTTTTTCAAAAAATCATTTAAAATATTATAATTAATTTCTCCTTTTTCATTTAACAAGTAAGTATAATTTTTACCAAAAATTGAAAAACCATAAATTGCTGCTGATCTTGCAGATAAATTATCCCTATTATTTAGTTTTGGGTTTTTATCAATTATTAACATCGGATGTCTTTTACGACCTAGGAATCCTGACATTATTGATTGCAAGGTTTTTACTTGATTGATTGAATTTTCTTTATCCAGAAATATTTTTGATCTTCCCGTACCAGAAGTACCAGAGGATAATAGGATCTTTATTATTTTATTTTGGGGCACACTTAATAATTCTAGATCTTTAAACAAAGTTATTGGCAAAAAAGGAAAATCTTCTAATTTGCTAAATTTATCAAATTTAAAGTCTAATTTTTTTATTAAAGATTTATAAATTAAAGAGTTATTGTAATGGAAATTGGTTAAATCAAATATACTTTTATTAAAATTATTCTTATTTATAGAGAATGGGTCCTTATCAAAAATTTGGTTTAAAAAATTCATTAATTAAATATTTCATGGTTATAAGAAATTTTTAAGTTTTTATTTAAGGGAAATTTACTTATTTTTTTTATAAAATAATTACTAGGGTGAATAGTAATTTTCTCTTTAATTTTTTTTAGTACCATTGTTTCATTTACGTTTTTCTCAACAAATATAGATATCTTATTTTTTTTATTTAATTTACAAACTGATTTAATTCCCAATTCTAATAAATATAATTCTATGTCATTAAGATTTAATCTATTTCCTTGAATTTTAATAAATTTATCAGATCTTCCAAGTAAAAAATAGAAACCGTCATTATCTCGTTTTGCATAATCACCAGTTCGTAAAATATAGTTATTTTTTTGTTTTGCTAGATCATGATAGTTTTCTGCATAACCTGGAGAAACATTTTTGCCTTTAAAAATGAGTTCACCAATCTTGTTATTTTTTTTAATTTTTACTCTTTTCTTATTTTCAAGCCAAAATTTACCACCTCTTATTGGTTTTCCAATACTACCAATCTTTTTTTTGGCATTTTGCAATGTTAAATAACTCATACGAGCTGTTGCTTCAGCAGCACCGTACATAAAAAAAATTTTTTTTTTATTAATTTCGCAAAATTGAATAATTTTTTTTTGAATTTTTTTATCGATGTGACCTCCTGCCTGTGTAAAAAATTTAATTGAAGAAAGATCTCTTTTAAGAAAATTAATCTTATCTAATATTTCATATAGATATGGTACACCATTTAAATTAGTTACTTTATTTGTTGATAGCGATTTCCAGAATTTTTTATCAAAAATGCTAAATTCATTTAAAACAATTTTAGCGCCAACATATAAATGTGAATTAATAATCGATAAACCATAAACATAATTCATTGGCAAAGTTGTTATTGTGCAATCGTTGTTTTTTAATTTAAGATAGTCTTGAATCGAAATTATATTTGACTCCAGATTTTGTTTTGTAATTTTTACATATTTTGGACTACCTGTTGTCCCAGAAGTTGAAATCAATATTCTTAAATTTTTATCAATATTCCTCTTTGTGTTTTCTTTGTTTATAAACAAATTGTAATTCATGAACTTTCTCTTGAGATAGAAGTTATCTAATTCGTAATCTTTATTTTTTTTATGAAAAATATATTGTGGCTGATATTTATTCACTAACCCTTTTAAATTTACTTTAGTAATATTTTTTTCTAATAATAGAATGGTTGACTGGTGCTTAAGGTTACTTAGATAAAATATAATTGACTCAATATCATTTTCGCAAATCAAAAAGGTGAGAATATTTTTTTTTAAACTTTGTGATAAACTTTCTGAAAGTTTGTCTAATTTAAGATAGGTTATTTTTTTTTCTCCCAAAATAAGAGCAATTTTTGATTTGTGTTTTTTGAGACCACTAAGTATTTTCATAATTAAAAAAATTATTTTTTTATGTAACTTAATTTAAATCTTGTTGCTGGTTCTAAATTGCAATTACTTTTTTTTCCAAGGATATAGCTGTAGTATTTGGGATCTAAGCCATGCGAAGGCCTCACAACTTTTAAATTATTTTTTGTAAAAAGATCATTTTTTTTTATTTTTTTTGAAATATAAATTGATCTTCGTCCAACAAGATGTTTTTTAGCCGATGGTGTGACGTTATAATTTATTTTACCCATCGCAGACTCCATATTTCTAATATTTTTAATTAAATTTAAAAAATCTGTTTCATCTGATGAAAAAAAACCATCAATAGTTTTTTTATTTTTAAGTTTAAAATGCTTTTCAATAATTTTTGCACCTAATGCAACTGCAGTTAATGAAGCAATATTTCCTATAGAATGATCACTATAACCTACATGTAAATTAAATTTTTTAGCAAAATCTTTCATAGTTTTTAAATTTAATTCTTTAAGAGGCGCGGGGTAAGCTGAAGTACACTTAAGGATAATAATTTTATTATTCCCAAAACTTTTTATTAATTTAATTGTTTTTTGTAGATCACTAAGACTTGATAAACCTGATGAAATTATTATTGGTTTTTTTGTCTTTGCAACTTTGGTTATAAGTGGAACGTGATTAATTTCAGGTGATGCTATTTTGTAGGCTTTGCATCCAAGTTTTTCTAGTAATTCTACAGCACTTTCGTCAAATGGTGATGAAAAAATTTCAATTTTGTTTTTTTTTGCTTCATCAAATAATTCTTTATGCCATTCCCACGGAGTATGGCCCTTTTTATATAAACTCCAAAAATTTTTTTTTTTTGACCATGGTGAATTTTTATTAATCAAAAAATCTTTTTTTGAACTATTAAGAGTAATTGTTTCAGGTTTATAAGTTTGAATTTTAACAGCATCCACACCAGCTTTTGCTGCCAGTTGTATTAACTTTTTAGCATTCTGTAATTTTGAGTCATGATTAGCAGAAATCTCAGCAACAACTAAACATTTTGAGTTTTTACCAATGATTTTTCTACCTATCTTTATATTTTTCATTTCTTAGTATCGTATATATACATTGAAATTTTGATTAAAACTTTTTATTTTTTTTAATTGTTTGTGGAGGGGATTATTTGGCTTTAAAATTTTATATTTAAAATATTTACTATGAGCATTTGAAAATATATTATTTTTTGGCACAATTATTACACATATTTTTTTATTAAACTTTTTGTTAATAGTATTATTTTGCCATTTAATTGAAGTTAAAATATCTTTAA
>MDSZ01094546.1_pt1 | contig 13598 bp, 19 predicted proteins | sample 811201 | NCBI WGS metagenome assembly MDSZ01 (sample SAMN05326647, study PRJNA326480) | marine metagenome | isolation source: seawater | place: Indian Ocean: North | collected 2010
CAACTTCTTCATCAGTCCCTAAAACTTCTTTAATTTCATCTAAAATATCTTGAGGAACTGAAGTTAGGTCTTCAAAAACTTTCCTTGCTGTATCTTTTGCTGACTGAATAACATTAACAAATGTACCATTTTCCTTTAGTTTTATTTCTAAAGGATCAGTTCCACCAATAAGGGGAACACCTAATAGAATCGAAATATCATCTAAGCCATTAGAAACTTTAACCCCAAAGCCTCCACCAGCTAATGCTTGTGATTCCAATTCTTTTTGTATGTCATCTGGATTAGGTAATAAATCAATTTGGTTTTGTTTAGCTGCTGCAAAAGAATTTAATATTTGTTCAGAACTTACGTCATCAACACCAGCATCATCTAAAACAACTTTTAATGTGTTTTCAAAACCTCTTAAAGCAAAATCAACTTGTCTAAGAGTTTCATTGTCTAATACAGGAACTTGAGGTTCTAAACCAGTTTGATCTAAATTTACTTCTTCTTCTTGTTCCTCTCCTTCTTCTCTTGCTCTGCGTTCTAAATCAGCGAGTATTTTAAAAAAATCATCAGAAGTAAAAGGACTATTAAAATACGGAGAATTTCTAAATAAAGTATTAAACTTTCCTGGTGCTGATGTAGTATCTAACGGAGAAAGGTCTATTGTCGTAAGATCATCAAAAACTTCTTTAAAAAAATCTAAAGCATTTTGCCAATAATCTTTTTTTACAGTTACAGTTATAGCCATATTAACCCTCTACACTATTACAGCAGCTAAAATAGTGATCGTACAAGTAACTGCTGTACCGACAAATAACCAAGCGAGTTTCTCCCATCTTTGTGCATGAGTCTCTGTTACTTTTTTAACTTCTCTTAGTTCAACAATAGCTTCAGCCCAACGCTCACCACATTCTTTTTCATGTACAGCAATACGCTCTAAAGCTTCTAAAGCTATCTCAGCAGTTGTTTCCATACTCATTTCCTGCGCCATATTCTAACTCCATAGATAGCACAAAAGATTACTAAGATAAGCCACTGATACCAATCAGGTGTTTGAGACAAAGCATGAAAGCCATTCTCAACATACACAACTGTCTGAGGAACAAAGCACAACCAAAGCGGTATTAATAACGTAACTAAAACGGCTTCATCTTTCCAACCAGAGTTTTTTATTTGCTCTAGTTCCCAACTATTGTCCATCTCTTGCCCTTTAGCAAGCATATCCATTCTAGTTTTATGTCTTAGTTCTTCTACTTCTAATTTACGAACTTTCTCTACATGTTTTCTTTTTGATCTATTATCAACTGCATCAACTACTTTACCGCCTAGATTTCCTAAAATATTTCCAATTAAAGACATTTAAAATATTAATCCTTTTCTTTTTCATCAATTACTTTTGCTGCTTTAATTGTTTCTGGTAACTCTGGGTACAACTTCCCAGTTTTAGGATTTATGTAAGGAGTATTAGTTCTTGGATTAATGTAAAGCTCTCCAGTTTCAGGATCTATCCCACCATCAGCAACAACTAAGCTTGGAGTGTTATAAGTTTCTTTAGGAGGAAACGTCCAAAACTCAGCAGAACTTACTGTTTGCCAAACTAATTGAAACCAAGATTTAATTGTATTTAACATTAATTACTCCGTTTTCAAAACAGGTCGAGGACTCGCCGGGAATTTTTTTGTCGTCGGCCAGTCACGTAACTCTTTTCTATAGGCAACCATATTGGTTTTGTTTGGATAATCACTGGCGTCTACAATCGTATCAGTTCTCGCTAACTCCGCATCACGCCATTCCCTTTCCCTTACCGCCGCCGCTGCAATGTCCGCTTGGGCTTGTGCGCTCTGATCGGTGACGACGATGAATTTGCCTTTAGGAAATTCTTTTTTGGCGTCTTCCAAAGTTGCAAAATCTTTTGCAACCCCATCTGTAATGACTCTGATTACATTGCTCATTTTTTGTTCCTATAAAATTTGTTTGTACGATCCGCGAATGAGGACCGTCGTCGGCGATAGCGCCCATCCAACCTGTGCATTACCTGTGTTCGTTGATGTCATTGAGCCATCTAAAGCAAGATAGACAGCAGCATTCGGTGTCAGGCCTGACTGATTAGTATCCAAGCCACCGAGCACTCGAATGGACGCTGTTTCTCCGTCACTGACTGCACCCACACTAACACCAATGTACTTTGCGTCAGGCAATCCGCCACTTCCGAAGGCAAAGCTGTAAATATTTCCGTGATAAGTGGCTATTTGCTGAACATAAGTCGCAGAGTTCAAGGCGTAGGCCGTGCTCAGGCTATACTCAGTAATTGCCGAAGAAGGCGAACTTCCTAACACGTAAAATTTTGTTCCATCGCTATTAAATAAAATATCTTGCGGCGTGGTAGTGTACGACGAATGGTCCAAAACCAGATCGTAGCTCGCGGTTGAAATGTCCCACGCAGTGCTGAGCGAATATTGTTCAGTCTCGTCATTACTCGTGTACGCGCCACCTGTGATATACATTTTAGTGCCGTCAGGTTTAAATCTTATACCGTGACGATAGTTGTCCTTGGTCGTATCGTGAGATCGCGTGAAGCTTGCGGTGGAAATGTCCCAGGCGGTACTCAATGTCCATTGATGGATAGTAGAACTACTGTATGTACAAACATAAACCTCTGTCCCATCAGGTTTGAAATCCATGCCGTAAGGATAAGAGGTTTTATTGCCGATAGTGTAAGCATCAACAAACGTGAGAGTGCTTGGGTCGAATGGACTGCCCACATTGAATTCTGCAATCGTTGAGTTTGTTGTGTTGGCATTACTAACAAATAATTTGGTTCCGTCAGGTTTGAAAGTAATGGCTTGCACAGAATTTGTATTTGCTTGCAGTTGACCAGCCCCGCCGTTGCTATAATAACTATCTTTATAATTACTCGCATTATTCGCTTGCGTATAAGTCCCATCGGTAGTCGACATAGGGTCAAAAGTGTTTGCCAAATAATACATGTAAATGCGGTCCCCTACCGCATGGTAACCGACGGCTCCAGTTACCGGACCTGCTTCGGAAACCGTGCCATCACTATTGATTTGACAGGCTTTTCCGTCAGCAATCGCACCTGAAGCTGTGGCTTGAAATATCCCACCATAAACATTATTTCCTGAACCTATAACTGGCATATATTTCTCCTAGATTTCATGCCACCCAATAGTGCTATTTACATAGACTAGTTGGGCTGAAGTATTCTGTACTAATGTAGCATCTTGCGCTAATGAGTTTATATTACTGCTATTACGACCTATTGTTACTGTAGCTGCTCCTGCATTTGAAATAACTACTGTGTCATTTGCTGAAGGACTGCTAGGCAAGGTAATAGTAAAGGGGGTACTTGCATGAATACAAAGTAATTGATCTCCAGCAGAAGCTGTAAAATTTGAAGTTTTTTGCGCCCAAGGAGTATATGCTCCAGACACAGTAGCAAAACTAAGATTTCCTGATCCATCTGTAACCATTGCCTGCCCAGACGTACCCGTTGAGGCTGGCAAAGTTAAGGTTATATTTCCTGAGTAGGCACTATGAGCAGCCGCTTGCACTCTCGTGTAGTGGGCATTGCTGCTTTCACAATAAAAATCTATACGGGACTGAGTACCACCATTCTTTAGAGCTATTGCTCCTTGGCTAATAGCTACACCGTCAGAACTTCCTCCAACAGATACAGAAGTAGTAATGTCTAAAGCATGAGCTAGTTTTGCAGAAGTAACTGAATCATCAGCAAGTTTAGCTGTAGTTACACTACCATCAGTTAATCCTGCTGTAGAAATACTTGCCCAGGATAATACTCCAGAGCCATCAGTTGTTAAAATTTGTGAACTAGTCCCATCATCTGCTGGCATGGTTAAGGTGTATGAAGCACTTAAAGTTGACGGAGCTTGCAGAGCAACGTATTCACCACCACTAGAATCTTCTAACCTCAGATCCCCTTGAGCTAAAATGTTTAATGCACCATTAGTTAAAGCGAGTTGTTTTGTATTTGCTGCATAAAAGTTAATGGTGTCTGCTGTTTCAAAGTCAATTTTAGTTTCATCGTCTTCCCCTATTTTTATATCCGTAGCAAGAAGACTTGTGATTCCAGTCTGAGCAGCACTAATAGTAAAAGTTAAATCATAAGGATCACCGTCTGTACCATTATCAGTATCAGTCCAGTTAATATCTAAACCACCACCTTCAACAAACTTAACTTCTTTAGCATCTGAAACTGATACTTCAGTTCCATCGCCATCTTCTAGTATCCAGCTAGTCATTGTTCCAGAACCAGTGCTGTCTACATAAGCTTTTATAGATTGTTGAGTAGCTAATGCTGTTGCTGAATTACTTGCAAAGTTATCTTCATCAAGAATAGCGGTTACGGAAACAGAACCTATTGTTAAGGTAGAGGGATTAGTCGCTAACTCTACAACTGTACCACTAGAATTTTCCGTAAATAATCTCTTGTCAGTAACATTAACTGCAAGTTCTCCCTGAACTAAATCAGAGGCAGAGGGTACGGAGGAACCTGTACTAGAGTTTTTAGTAATAATTTGAGTAGGCATTAAAACATCCTAAAACTATCAGATTATTATTTATAGAGCAGTGCAGAGAGAACCTAAACCAATAAAAATTCTCTCCACACTTAATCTCTATAAAGAGAAAGTTTTAGCCATTAACAGCCAAAACAAAACCTGCATCTGTGCGTAGGACTTTAACGCCATACAGCATATCCGCAGTATACAAAGTTCCAAGCCACTCTTGCTTGTACTGAGTTTGAGAGCGTATGCCCTGTTGCTCTGCAAGAACAAAAGTGTCTTTATGGATCAACATTGCACCTTTAATGTCACCACCAGCACTATTAGCAGCAGCAGTTTCAATAATCGGTACATTAGTAGATACAAAAATGTCTATACCGTAAAGATTACCAATCTTACCGCTATCAACACCTCTATTATCTACAAAGTCGGAAGATACGTAACGATCAATACCCATGATTGCATTACGTAATGAGGGAGGAACGATAAACGCTCTGTTGTCCATCGGAACATCAGCATCGTCCATCTTTTGAATCAAAGCACGAAACCCTGCATCTGTGAATACATCAGCAGCCGCTACGGTATCTACTGCATAAGCAGACAAACCACTAGAAGCGTCAATGTAATAAGAAGCGGAGTGTACGTAGTCTGCTCCATCACTATCACCTAAGTCTTTTCCTAAAGAAAAAAGATCAGTGTCTACTTGCTTTGCCAAAGCATAGCCAGCATCACCAGTATAGAATTGACGGAGGGAAGACAAAGCCTGGGCTTCAGTAATGTCTTCAATAATACGGGAATATTCAAAGTGCTTGTTAATTGAAACTTGCACTTCGCCTTCAGTAGCATTTTGTACCGTAACTGCTGTGTTCTCAGCTTTAGCATTAGCTGAACCACGTACAGGTTTCGGTATATGAAGGGTATCACCTTTTTTGCCTTGCATTGAAATCTTCTTAACAAGATTTGCAAGAACAAGATTAGCTTGATATGCAGCTACAACTTCATCACTCCAAATTTCAGGGATAAAAGTAGCGGCATCTGTATTACCGACGAAACCGCCAGTAGCAGGATAAGTTGAAGTAGCCATTTGTTAATTTCTCCTATAACTGGTTACTTGACCCTTTTTTCCGCATATGCCGTTAAGATTTCATCTGATAAAGCCATATATCGGTCAGGATCATTTTTCATTAGATCAATAATATCCTGTCTTCGATAGATTTTTCTCGTAGGTTTCTCTGAACTTCCAGAAGCAGAACCAGTAGAAGCAGTCTTTAATGCTTGCTTCCTAGTGTTCTTTTCATTCTGAACAGTCTGAGCAACTACTTGTTTCCTATCTTTCCAAAGCGAAAAAAGCTCATCAGCAGCTTCATAATCAAACTGTTTGTCTGCTTGTACATAAAGCTTAGTACGAATACTAGAATCTTTAATCCATTTCGCAAAGCCTTCATCCTTTAGGATATTCTCCATATCAGGATGCTTTTGAGATAATGTCGCCAAAGCATTTGTTTTTTTATACTGTTGGCTTAATTCCTCTGCTTCTCGAATCTTAGGATGATTCTCAATAGCTTTATTTACTGCTTTCTCTGGATCGGAAAAATAATCAATCTCTTCTTCAACAGGAGTGCTTTCTGGTGCTTTCTGTTGTTCTGAGAGTTGTGTCTGAATATAAGTATCAACTACTTTTCTTAATTCTCCTACTTCCGAACTTTGTCTACCTAAAAGCTTTTCAGCTTCTTGGTGCATCTGGACTAATTCCTGTACCGACTTATCTTGGTATTTCTCAGGAAGCCCTGGATCACTAGACTGTTCTTCGCTGTCTTGCTGAATTTGCTGCGCTACATCTACAGGTTCAGCCCCTTCATCTGGAGAATCTAAGGTTAGTTCTTCTTGTTCAGGACGCTCTGCAATATTATCGTCTATGAATCTAGCCATAATTTATAGGATTCCGTACTTCTAAAAAGTATTGTGGAATAAATAAGGAAGTCATTGGTACTCTTCCTTACGTTCTTTTTTAATCTGCTGCTCTCTGTGTTTAGCCCATTTACGTGTAGCACCTAAAAAATCACCGCTTATTGGATCTAAAACACTCCTAACAGGAGATATAATCCTATTTGCAGGTTTACCACAAATAAGACAGGAAACTTCTGAAGTATCCTTAGTAGTGAAATGTTCCGTTACATGACCTTCAGAACACCTGAAGTCAAACAACATTCTCATTTACACCTCTTCTGAGGGTTCAGAGTTTCTTTGCGTTACTAAAGTTTCGAGTTGATTTTCAAGATTAAGGCAATTATTCATTACTAAGAGTTGCCCTTTCTTAAAAAATAAATCCTCTATATCTTTAGTTGTCTCTAAAGAGTTTATATTTTTTATAGATGTTTCTACATCTTTTATAAAATAATTCCACCCTTCAGATCGAAATAACTTACGCATTTCAAACACGTATTCTTCAAACTTTTTATCTTCTTCAGTTTGTTCCATATCCGTTTTCCCTATACAGGACAGATAATATAGCGTTTAGCCGGAGCCTAGCAAAAAGCAAATAACCTGTAAAGTTTTTATTTCCTGTAAGATCTCGTCTTTCTTGCGATCTTTTTAGGTTGTTTACTAGTTTTTTTGCCTTTTTTGAGATCAGCACGTTTTTTTCTTGTAGTAGCAGCGTACTCTTTATCCGACAAAGATTTAATCGCAGCAGCAGGAAGGTATCTCTCTCCAGTAGCAGACTTACCCTGAGTGCTTGGTTTTCCGCTTTTGGTTCTCCAGTTTTGAGAAGTCCATTTTTTAAGACTTTTTTGAGATTTTTTAAGAGCCATTAACTCCTATAACCCCCACCTTTAGCTTTATACTCTTTTGCTAACATTTGCGCTTTGCGTCCAGACCATTGCCCAGGACGACCCCCTTTAGAACCTGCTTTAATTTTATTAAAAAGATTCTTACGCATTGTAGGTTTTGTATAATTACCAGCTTCATTAACCCTAGATTTACTTTTCTTTTTAACGGGAGATTTTGTTCTAGCCATTATGTCCCTACTTTCTTTTGAGCTTTCTTATGCGCTTGCGTAAAAGTTGAACCTGCTTTCATTTCTTTACGCATCATTGCCATGTGTTTAGCAGAATGATGTTTAGAGTGTTTTTTTAGAGCAGTCTCTTGTCGAGGGGTTAACTTTTTTGCAACCATTAGTAAGTCCGATTAATCATCTTTTTCTTTTTATTCTTTTTCTTTGTACCTTTCATTGGAGGTCTTCCTCTAGTCGAACCGTAAGTTCCTTTACCTTTTGGCACTTGTTTTCTCCTAACTAAAAGTTAATGTTTAATTATGACCATTTTTCACGATCTGCCCACCAAGCGGCTGACATCTTACCTTTTGCTATGTTTTTAGCGTGTCTTGCCTTAAAACTCTTACGCTTGTTTTTCATAGCTTGCGATTCACCTGCTTTCGGAGGCCCTGCCGTCTTCGCCCCTTGCTGACCGAATCGGATTGTTTTAATTTTATCGCCTTCCTTCGCAACAACAACGTGTGATTTCGTAGGATGATTAGGAGTCCTCTTCGCTTGGTTGTAAGATTTTAGCCCTAGTCTTTTTAGTCTTGGATCTTGATTTTTGTTTTTTGATGTCATTTTCTAATATTTCTAGTCTACTAAAGATTGAATCAAAATGTTTGTTAATTTGAGCAACAATATCATTGAGTTCTTTGTGGCTGACCATCGGCAGCAAACTCCATTACATTATTTTGAGCAGTTTGTTCTGGTTGTGCTTCAGGTTGTTGTGGAACAATTCCATTTGGAGGAGGTGTTTGAGCATTTTCTTTAAGTAACAAGTTTGCTACTTTAAGTCTTCTTTCAAACTCTTTATCGTCCTCTGTACCTGCCCTTAAATTAGTAGTAACTGCTTTTAGACGATCAATCTGTAACTCTTCAGGCATTAACTCTGTCTCTGTAGCTATCTTCCTAGCACGAGCTTGAGATTCTGCTGCTTGTCCAGAAAGAGCAGAAGTCTGAGCTTCTTGGAAAGCAATCTGAGATTGTTGTGAAAGTGCAGCCGCTTGTTGTTCTTCTGGAGAACTTTGAGAAGCTTGTTGGATGCGAAGCAGTAATTCTTCTCGATTACTGAGATTCATATTATCAATAATGGCTTCTACTAACTGACCATAGATGGGTGAATCTGCTTGCATAGTTTGTAACAACTGAACTAATTGAGTTACTTCGTACTCTCTTGCCATTAGTCCTAACGTAGATACCGCATCAAACCGATAATCTGCTACAGGATAGTTCTCAGGATCAAATTGCATGTAGCGATGGGCTGCTTTAGTAACAAAAGGAATTAAGAAAGATTCTTGGAAATTAATTAGCGTTCTTTTGTGGCGTTTAATAATCGCACCTAAAGACATACTAATCCCTGCTGCTGTGGAGTCTTTATTGACTGAGCCAGCAAAACCAGCAGAATCAATAGCCCCTGTAGCAGTCTGTACCATCTTTTGCAAAGCATCAGCCTGGGCAAAAGTAATCTGGTTTACTTGTCCAAAGTTAAAGGGTTGTAAGACTTCAGCAGGATTACCATTAGTTAAAATAACCTTACCTGCTCTTACCTCTGGCCTAGATCCTCTAGGTATTCTAGTAGCGTCCATTGCTAACATAGGATGAACTGTCAAAGCTAAAGCATCAATACGCGCTCTAATCTCTGCGTCTAATGCCTTTTGACTGTTATAACCTTTTTCACAAACCCCTCTGCCCCAGAAACGAGAAGGTACAACATCCCAAGGGAAAGCAACAACAGGACGATCTCCCATCATGTAAGGGTTTATTTCAGCTTTTAGTAATGTGCCGTTGTTTGCAATAACAACAACTGCCTCTACGTAGTAGCTTTCTTCTTCTGTGCCTTCTTCGGTTTCTGCAACTTCTTCTTCTTCTTTAGGCTGCGCTAACTCTTCTAAACCGTCTTCTTCTAATTCACCTTGCTCCTCAAGAAACTGGAGTTGTGCTTGAGCATCTAACAGCAAATAACGAGGGACTAAACCATAGTATTTTGTTAGACGGACTTTATCATCGTGATAGACAGTCAGATCTTGATCTGGCTCTATGTCATAATCAGAAGATGCAGAAGCAACATTTACTTTACGATAAACTCCTGATTCTTGTAATTGCTCTACTGTATGTAGGGAGACAAACTCATCAATCGCTACACCAGAGGCTTCCTCAATCGAAGTAGCAATAGGATCAATAAGAAAATTTTGCGGCATGACAGGGCGCAACTTACAGGTGATTCTATCCCTGACATTAACTCCTACTGCGGTTAACTCACCTCCCATAATGGGCTGAGTAGCAGGAGTCATTTCTTTTTCTTCTTCTAAAACAATTTCACCAATACCTGTACCGAATACCGCAGAGTTAATTAAACACTCTGCTACGGACTTTCTAATTTTACTTTTTTGAAAATCTTTGTGTAATTGTTCTCTTAGAAAAACAATGTCTCTATTTTCAGGATCACCAGCATCATCCCTAATTTCAAAAAACTTTCCCCTGCCAAAAGTAGCTTCTTCGATTTCAGCAACAGAGCTTTCAACTGCCTGTTGCAATGCAGGGGAAATAATTTTAGATCGCTCTGAATCTCTAGTAACATCTTCTTTTGCCCAGATGCCTCGCCATAACCGATAATACTCATCAAACTTTTCTGAGTAATTCGATTCAAAGTGATCTCTCCACTGATCGCACTTATATACTACCCAACTCTCCAATGACTCTTGCATCATTGAAGGTTTATTATCATCACCATAAGCCATATTTTAATACCCTGCGACGGAATCAATTATTTCAAAATCTGATAATTCTTCGTAATTACCACCATATGTTACTTTTGCTAATTGATCTATATACGCTAAAGAATCCACTAAATCATCATGCGTCAATATATCAGGAAACTGAAATAACTCATCTAAAAAGCGACTATTCCAAGCTCCTTTATTTAACGTAATAATGCCGTTTTCAAACCTACCTTGTAAAGCCCAAATAACTCTATCAATTTTTTTGACGTTATTGTGTAAAATTTCTTCAATGTGAAAAAAGAAATTGTTTCTTCTCATCATGTCTAATAGAGGAGGCATAACAGCTTGATACGAGATACATCTCTCTATACCAACACATAAAGGTTTATAGTCTCTTACTACTTGGAAAATCTTTTGTGCTGTTTCTTCAACTGTCCACCGACCATATACTATGTTTTCTACGTACCAACCATCCTCATTAACAAAAACAACACATATTGAAGTATTGTCCAAACGTGTATTTTTTGTTTTCTTTTTAACTAAATCCTGAAAACCAGAAACATCTACTGCAACATAACAATCATAGTTCTCTGGTTTTTCTTCACTAAATTTAATCCAATCCTCTTTAAACACTTCAGAGCCTCTGGCTTCAAAGGAAGCCATAAACTCTTGTCGAAACGCATAACTTGACATTGATTTCTGGGCTGCGTTTATTTCCTCTTTGTCTAAGAGGGGATTGTCATAGCTTGTAAAGTGCCAAGACTTATAGGAAGGATCTTCTTCAAATTCACCATATTTATATAATTCATAAAAATGGTTTCTACCCATAGGTGTCCCAATAAATAATGCTTGGCCTTTTTGGTCAGCAAGTGCTGGTCTAAGGATCTGCTCCCAGACTTCAGATTTAATATCTGCATACTCATCTAAGACAAGAAACTTTAGTGAGACACCACGCATAGTTTCTGGTCTGTCACCACCCTTTAATGAAATAGTGGAACCATTAATTAATTTAATCTGTAGATTGTTGATATGACTAGAAGCAATTACAGGATGCCCTAAATCCATTAGCGTATCCCACATAATGTCTCTAGCTTGCCCCTGGGTTGGAGCGACATAAAAAACAATAGAGCGATCTTTCTTTAAAGCATTAACAATTAGAAGCCATGCTGCTAAACGTGATTTACCTGTACGTCTTCCTGCTGCAACAATTTTAAAGCGTACAGGGTCATTCCAAACCTCTTGTTGCCACGGTAATAGCTTAATGTCTAATTCACTAACCATTTAGTAAGTCCAAATAACTTTATGGTCTGATACTCTAGTATCGACATGGACAAAGGTTTTAGCGATACCAATCCCTTTAAAACCTAATAGTATTGCTTGTTGAACAATCTTGTATCTTCTTACTCCATTATCAATATAAATATCTGCTGCACACCCTAAAGTATGTTGTCCTACTGTGGTTTTATTAATCTCAGCAGAGTGAGTTCTGTCCCTATAGCCGGATGTAATCTTAAAAGGGAAATCACAACTTTCCCTTAAAGAATCTAATAAATGAATAAATCCTTCCTGCATCTCATTTTTACCTGTTTCCGAACAAGTAAACTCATCTAGCTCAAAGTATTTAAACATTATCCGTATAAGTCCCCTCAATTATATTATCTTCTAAAGATAAAGAGTCTTCTACATTAGAAGTCTCATTGACTCCTAACCCAGAAATAGTAATTGAAATGTTACTCCTGCCCCCTGTTGTCTTATCTTTCTCAAAATAACTAATGGGTAACATTCTATCCATTAACAGTTTCCAGGCGGCTGCTTGATTCTTATGCTCGTTGTCTAAAGCAGCATCCATAATAGAGTCCAATACTTTTCTGGACTTAGGGGAGGCTAACATCCTAGCCTTGTATTCATTAATAATGGCAGTATCACCTTTAGGTCTGCCCCTTTGACCACGATTCCCTGCTTTATTTAAAGACACATCAGATTTTTTGGGTCTCCCCATTTTTTTCTTAGGTAAGTTTTCCATAGTGATTGTGGGCAGACCTTTAGATGCCCACGACTTTTAGCACATCTTATTACTAAAATACAATATATTTTTAAAAAAGAAAAATTTACTCAAGAAGTAAAAGCCTATGTAAGTAAGTACTAACTAACACTAGAGTACCCTGTCCTTTTACTAAATTTATTTCTAAAGACTCCTTGTTATTCCCAGAATAAATAACAGATTGATAATTAATGTAATAAAACAAGACAAACAAGCACTACTTAGTAAAGACAACTATTCCCATTAAACCTATTTTTTCTAAAATTACTCTTTCTTGTGTCTGAGTAGCACCTACTAATAATTCATAGTGCGCTAGGTGTCCCCCCGTCCATCAAATGACCCCACCCTAGTTAAACTAAAGACTCTATTATTACAGTGAGTACTCACTAATCTACCCAGAGAGTACCAGAGATTGACAATGAGTGTGACTCAGTGGGTGCTATTAGAACCCTATTAACTCCCTCAGAACATTTCTTCAAGTTTTCCCAAGATACTCCCAGATAAAAAAAGATTAATTAAGTATGTATATAGTGTTTGACATTAGTATATAACTATGTTTAGATAATCCCAGGCACTAACAAAGAAACACCAAGTTAGTGGACACTAACAAACGGACGAGGAAAATAAAGATGTATCCAACATATGAATCACTAGGCTTTACGGGCCACAAAGAACAAAGCACTAGGAATGCTGGAATTTTAGAAGCAACAGAAAAAGCAGGCTTCGAATTAATCAAGACTAAAATAGACAAAGAACGAGACAGAGTTTTGGTACTTAGCAAAGTATTAACGGATGTCGAAGGCTTTGGTGATAAATGCTACGCCACTCATGAATATGCAAGCCCTGACGGCAAAGGCTTTCTCTTTTGGGGTCATTACAACATGACACTAGATCAAGCTCACGACGATTTATTTGAGCGATAAGGGGGAACAAATGAAAGTATTAATGATTTTTTCTTTATTAATGGTTGTTGTTTTAACTGGCTTCGGGTTATCCATTGGAGCCTTCTTATCCCTTGGATTCAATAAACTAACCAATGAAATAATCTTCTTCTGCTTAGTGGCAATTACTTTGTCACTACCTTTATTCATTCTTAATCATTTAATTAACAAAGGGGACAAATGAAAATGGAAACTTCCAATTATAGAATCTGTTATAACTCTCTTACTGACTACAACCAAGGGAGATTAGTCTTTAAATGGTTTAATTTAGACGGGACAACCTTAGAAGAACATCAGGAAGAACTCTCAAACTGGTTAGAAGAATTGACCAATTCA
>MDSZ01005408.1_pt1 | contig 13597 bp, 10 predicted proteins | sample 811201 | NCBI WGS metagenome assembly MDSZ01 (sample SAMN05326647, study PRJNA326480) | marine metagenome | isolation source: seawater | place: Indian Ocean: North | collected 2010
AAGAATTGGGCAAGAGATTACGAAACAGCTTACACTAAGGCTTGGGACAAGAATTGGGAAACAACATATTCTAAAGACTACATGGGTGGTGTTGGTAATGCATGGATCCCAACAGTGTTTAAGAAAACATGGACTGGATCTTTCTTACAAGGTATTCCTGAGTATACAAAGATATATTCTTCAGCTCCTTACAATAAAGCATATGGAGGTTTTGCTGGTGAAGGATTTATAATCAAAGTTGAAAATTATCAAAAAGCATACACAGCTGCTTACACAAAACTATGGTCTAAGACTTATACTAAAGATTATCAAAGTACGTATACTAAGGTTTGGGAATCTTCTTACGGTTCTACATTTGAAGGTGCTTTGTATAATAAAGAATATGCAAAAGATTATATTCAAAACTACACTGGTACAAACTACACTGGTTCATTTGAGAAAGAATATCAAAAAGAATATAATAAAACTTGGTCCAAAGATTACGTAAATGAATGGGCTGGTGTATTTAACAAAGAATATTCAAAAGAATATGAAGGTACATTTACGGTAACCTATCAAGGTGTATATACTAAAACGTATGAAAGTGCAACAGAAGCATATCAAGGTGATAGCTATGATGGTGCAACATATACTAAGATATACACTAAAAACTATGATAAGGAATACAGTAAGGATTTTACTAAGGCTTGGCAAAAAGCATATGAAGGATCGTTTGATGGATCTTATACAGGGGCTTACACAAAAGCGTATACTAAGTCATATGAGAAGGACTACAGTAAAGATTACACCGGGGCATTTGAAGCTGCTTACATAAAGAGCTATGGTAGAGGATATTCAAAAGCATATGACTCTTCTGTTGCTACATACACACAAAACTATGATATTGAATATACAAAGACTTGGGAAAGAGACTTCTCAAAAACATATACTAAAACATACGATAAAGATTACGAAAAAGTGTATGAAGGTACATACACTAAAGCATGGCTTGGATCATATACAAAAGATTATGAAAAAGTATATACTGGTGTATTCACAAAGAGCTATGAAAAAGATTACAGCAAAGATTGGGTTGGAACATATACCAAGACTTACTCAAGACATTATGACAAAGATTATATTGGTGATTATAGTAAAGAGTTCACTGGTACATACACAAAAGAATATGTAGCTAGTTTTGGTAGTGTAACATATACTAAGGACTACGAAACAACATATACAAAAGATTATATTAAAGAATACTCTGGACAGTTTGCTGGTACATTCAATAAAGACTACAGTAAAGACTATGTTAAAGGATATCGTGGAACATATCAAGCTGAATTTGTTGCATCTTTTAGTGATGATTATGTGAAGAATTGGGTAAGTGAACCAGCTGATTATGTTAAAGTATATGAAGCTACTTACACAAGAACATGGTTGAAAAACTATCAAGGTGAGTACAAAGGACCTGGTGGTGTATATGGTGCATTTATAAAAACATTTATAGATGCAGGAACAATATACTCTGCAACTTTTACAGGTACATTTGATAACACATATTCTAAAGATTATGAAAAAACATATACAAAACTATATGTAAAAGAATATGAAGCTGCCTATGCAGGTGAATATGGTGCTTCATATGAAGGTCCAGTATTTTATGGTGGTTACTCAAATGCAACAGACGTAACAAACTATAATGCTGGATTTACAGGAATTTATACACACGAATGGCAAAAAGCATATGAGAAAGATTACGTAAAGGCTTATACTAAAGACTACACTAAGACATATGAAGGCACGTATGCAAGACAATTTGAAGTTGTTGGGTCAGCTAGAACTTATGTTGCTATAGCATCGTTTGTTGGTACATATCAAAAGAACTGGCAAAAAGATTACGTAAAGGATTATACTGGAGCTTATAACAAAGAATATGTAAAAGTATATACAGGTACTTTTGATAGAAATTGGGAAAAGGCATATACTAAGACTTATGATAAAGTATGGTCTAAGATATGGGTTGGTGGTGTATACTATGGAGGCTTCTCTGATGGAAGTAACTCACAAAACTATGGTGCAGATTACACAGCCACATATCTAAGAGATTATGTAAAAGAATATGGCAATACTTACACAGGTACATATACTAAGATTTATGCAAAGATTTATACTGGTATATACAGCAAAGAGTATACAAAAGATTACCAACAAACATACGAATCAACATCATATTCAAGAGAAGTTGAAGTTAGTTATATTGGTACAGCAGAAACATCTGGTGTTGCAGGATCAGGTGGTGCTGGTTGGAATTTTGGTACAGCTGGTACAACAGGATCACCAGAGGCTCATTTACTAAGGAAGCCAGAAAATGGTAATATTCTTGATGGAGGTATTCATGGAATTCCAGATTGGGCATTTGGTAACTCTAGAGCTATAGGAGGAGCTGGTGGTAATCTTGGTAATGTTGGAACAGGTGGTGGTGAAAGATTTTTAAGAAAGTCAAGATATGCAAGAAGTGGTGATGGTGGACTACCTGGTGCAGCAATTAAAGGATACAATTCAGATTTTGTTACAATGATATATCAAGGGAACATCATCGGTGACTCTAATTATATGTTCCAGAGTTAGGCCTCTGAAATGGGACGGCCGCTCAAGATAAAGACTACTGGAGGTGGAACTTGGATAGCTTTGCAAGAAACTCCAGATACAGAACTAACCCACATAGTTCATAGAGTATTGACTGAATTTGCTTCTAGTACTTCAGGTACTGGAACATTGTCAGTTGGAACAGATACAGGTGAAAGTATTGGATCTTTCACAGATACAAATACAGCGACATCCTCCACTACAACAGTATATCAAAATTTAACTTCTGTTTCTGAAAGTAGTATGGTTCGGCCAGTGGAACTTGGCACCACAATACAAGAGACTTCAGATGCAAATCTTAACACGTACATCATTAGTACTGCTCTTTCTAATCTTGTGTCTAACGGAATTGGGTCTTATGTCCTGTCAACAACAAATCCTGATTCAGACAGGTATGAGGCTATAACACCAGCATTGGTGGATACAACTAATAGTACATCAACATCATACAATTTGTATAGAAAAACTTCAGTAGCAACTGCTCCTGCTCAAGTGTTACCTTTAAGAATATCTGGTACAACATTAAAGCAGATGTCAAACACAGAAATACAAACCCTTGCAGCAAGACTTAGAAATAGAATAATTGATACAGGAATTGGTAAGTACGTTATTCAAGCTAATGCTCCAGCTACAGGCACGTGGGTAAATCAAGGTACAATATTAGATACAAAAATTATTGACTCAGCAAGCTCATCATATTCAAAAAACTATGTAAAGACATTTACAAAAGAGTGGCATAAAGATTATACAAAAACATTTGTTGGTACATTTGTTGGTCAATATGTAGGTAGTTATGAAAAAGATTATTCCAAGACTTATACAAGTGCTGCAAACTATTTAAAGATTTATCAAAAAAGTTGGGAAAGAATATACACGAAAGATTACATTGGTGTATATGGAGGTGCACCATCTTACCAAAGTGACTTTGCAGGTGAGTATGAAAAAGATTGGATAAAGACATATACTAAAACATACGTTGGTGATGCTACATATACCAAGACTTATGATAAAACATATACAAAAGCATATGCTGGTAGTTGGGAAAAAGATTATGTTGGTGAGGAAACATATACTAAGGAATGGACTAAAACATATACTAAAGTATACACTAAAACATATGAAGGTGTATATAGTAAACCAGAAAACTTTCATGTATCATATTCTGCTGATTATACAAAAATGTATGACCGTTTATATACTGGTGCATATGAAGGATTTATAAACTACATTGCTGTTTTTGCAAAGAATTTTGTTAAGAATTATGAAACAGATTATACTGGTTCATTTTCTGGTGAAGTTTTATATAACAAAACATTTACAAAATTATGGACAAAAGATTATGGTAAGGAATATGAAAAAGATTATTCGGGATCAGTAAACTATGAAGCTATATTTTCAAAGGCTTGGAGTAAAGATTATTTAAAGGATTGGTCTAAAACATACGAAGGTGAATTTGCAAAAGAGTATGTTAAAACATATGAAGGATCTTGGACCAAAAATTGGGTAACAGATTATACTAAAGATTATGAAAAAAACTACGACACAATATATGTAAAGACTTACCAAAAAAATTGGGTTAAAGGATATGATAGAGATTACGATACAATCTATATTGGAGGATGGACTCAAGATTGGTCCAAAGATTACGAAGGATCGTTTGATGGAAACTATGACAAAAATTGGGTTAAGACATATGATAAGAACTATGTAAAAAGTTATGATAAAGATTACGTAGGAGCATACGATAAAGATTGGATCAAAACATATGAAAAAGATTACGTAAAAGCCTATGATAAGAACTGGGTTAAAACATATGAAAAAGATTATGTAGGAGCATATGATAAGAATTGGACAAAAGATTACGAAGCCAATTACGTAAAATCATATGAAGGTTCTTTCGATGCAACGTATGTAAAAACGTATGATAAGGTATGGCTTGGTGTATATGATAGAGCTTGGGCACAAACCTTTGCTAAAGATTATGTTAAAGTTTGGGGTAAGGATTATGCAAAAGATTATGACAAAGTATGGCTTGGTGTTTACAATAAAGACTATGTAAAAGATTATGAGGCAGCATATGAAAAAAATTATGTTGCTGCATATGAAAAAAATTATTTAAAAACATATACAAAAAATTGGCTCAAGGCATATGAAACATTATACATAACCAACTATGAAAAAGATTATGTTAAAGCATATGATAAGGTTTGGAACAAAGATTGGAATAAAGATTACGTAGCTGCTTACGTAAAAACATATGATAAAAACTATGATAAAGTTTATGATAAGGCATGGGTTGGAGCATACACAAAAATATGGGTAGGACCTGTATTCTATGGAGGGTTTGCTTCTGGTAGTCAGACAACCAATTATGATAAAATATATGAAGGTAGTTTTGAGGCAAGCTATACAAAGATATGGACAAAAAACTATGACAAAGATTATGAAAAAAATTGGATTAAAAATTATGAGAAAGCATATGAAAAAGCATATGAAAAGAATTATGTAAAGACCTATGAAAAGAATTGGGCTAAGGATTATATAAAAGATTATGTTACAGACTATGTAAAAGATTATGTTAAAACGTATGAGAAGGATTGGGTAAAAGCATGGCTAACAAATTGGCAAAAGAATTATGTTAAGTCATACGAAGGAGGTTTCGATGCAACTTACGTTAAAGACTGGAACAAGTCATATGAAAAAGCATATCAAAAAGAATATAATGTTGATTATGTTAAAGCGTACGAGGGCTCATTTGATGCATCATACAATAAAGATTATGAAAAAGCCTGGCTTGGAATATATAACAAAGATTATGTCAAGTCCTGGGTCAAAGACTATGTTGGAACGTATGAAAAAAACTGGGTAAAGGCTTATGATAAAGATTATGTTGGAACGTACGAAAAAAATTACGTAAAGGGTTATGATAAAAATTATGTTGGTACATATGAAAAGAATTGGGTTAAAACATATGACAAAGACTATGTAAAAAGTTATGACAAAGACTATGTTGGTACATATACGAAAGCATGGTTAGGTGTATATAATAGAAACTGGGAAGCTAATTATGAAAAGAACTACGAAAAAGTATGGACCAAAACCTATGAAAAAGACTACGTTGCAGCTTATGAAAAAGACTACACCAAAACCTGGACTAAAGCCTATCAGAAGGCATATGCCAAAGATTACTTAGGAGCTTACCTAGCAAACTATAATAAAGATTATATCAAACACTATAGTAGATCATATAACAAAGATTATACAGCAGCATATGCAAAAGACTGGGATGCAACATACCATACAGAATTTTCTGGGTTTGCTAACTATACTAAATTGTATATGAAAAACTATCTAAAAGATTTTAGTGCAGATTATATTGGTACATTTTCTGGCTTTGTAAACTACAATAAACTGTTTACTAAGAGCTGGGAAAAGGTGTATAGTAAGAATTATGATAATGCCTTTATAAAGGTTCTTACCTTCTTAGGAGACTATGCAAAAGAATATGAGAAGGTTTATACTAAGACGTGGACAAAAACATGGTCAAGTGTACATGAGTATACAGGTACATTTGATAAAGATTATGAAAAGAACTATAGTAAGGCTTATGAGAAAAATTATCTAACTGATGTTTCATATACGAAGAACTATGATAAAGATTATGAAAGAGACTATAGTAAATCATATGATAAAGATTATGTAGCAGATGCAAATTATGATAAAGCATTTACAAAAACTTATACGGCTGAATATATACAAGATTGGTCAGGACCTAGTTATGTTGGAGAGGGACTTTTTGAAAAAGCATGGCAACAAGACTTTGCAAAGCTCTACGAGACTAACTATGAAAAGTCGTATGAAGGCTTTGTTGATTTTACTAAAGCATACAAGAAATCATATGAAGGTACATTTACTGGTTATTTTGAGTCTAACTATGATAAGGTTTTCTCAAAGACGTATGAAACCAACTATGATAAAGACTATATAAATACATACAGTGATACACCAGTTAATTATGTTGGTACTGTCACTACACTTAAATTATGGGTTAGAATTGCTTAGGAGTTATAATGGAACAAGTGCAAGAAATAGATCCTGCCCAACATGGGTTCAGGGTTGATGTTGGTGACAATGTTGCCAGTTCAGAAGCTGAGCTAGTCAATAAAGAACTAGACAAGAACATCCCAGAGTTCGAAGAAGAAATTGACCACGATGCTCCTCATGATAAGGAGAGTGTGGAAAAAGAAGTATACAAAGAAAGCCTTAGTAAGGATCGAAGTGATCGTCTTGGATTAGTACGAAAGGCTGACATCCATAATAATTCTTGGACTCGTGATCCAGTAGATGAAGACAGACGTGAGGAGACAAGAGTGGCTGAAAAAAAAGTCAAAGAGCCAGATTGGCCTTTTGGAGACGGTGAACCAATCTATGCATTTTTCACTAATGATGCAAGATCAGTTCTTACTTTCTTTTTGAGAATGCCAGATGATCGTGTTGAGAACCATACTATTGACTCAGCACCAATGCATGAAGCAGCATGGCACCATCTAAAGAAACTATTTCCAGAAAGTGAACTGAATAAAAATACACAAAGAGAAATCAACAAGATTCATCGCCTTCGTGAGCGTGAAGAATCTGAAATGAAAGATCAAGAAAATAAAGTGAAACAAGAAGGATTGTTTGGTGCAAAGGTTGAAGCATTTGAACTTCCTGTTGTTACCAACTCAACGAATAGAGAACTAAAGTCTCGTATTCGTAAAGCAAAATCTACAATGGAGGTTATTGCTACAGTTGGTGCGTTGATTGCTCTGGAGTATACTCAAAAAGATGACACAAAATAATGGTTTCTTATACGTAGGATCATTAACAAAACCTTATTATGACGCAGCTGTTATGTCGGCTGAATCAATCAAAGACTATTGGCCAGAAGCTAAATGTACTTTGTTTACTCATAAAGATTGGGTTAATGAGACACGTGATAATCAAATTTTTGATAGGATTGTAACAGGAGTACCTGCTCACTGTAGAGCAAAGCTATGGGCTCTTGATCAAACACACTATGATAAAACCTGTTATATGGATGCAGATACATATTGTGAGCATGAAGATATAAAATATATCTTTGATGAACTTCCTGATTCTCATGATATGGTAATGACAACAAATAGACCTTATAACGCTAAGGTTGTGTACTTTACTAAAGAAAAAGAACTAACCCACTTTGAAGAAGAACACAAGAAGATGATCTGGGAAAATGGTGAGCCAGATGGTAAACCATTGTATGCTGTGCACTCATGGGAAGAGAATGCTAAGAACGGTGTTTACAGAATGTTATGGCATTGTGGAATGTTTATATATAATAATAAGCCCCATACATTAAAAATGTTACATGCATGGTATCAAAATTATAAAGAACAAATTACTAGTAAGAAGAACTGGAGAGATAAATTTGAACATCCAAGTTCATTGTGGTTCTGGGACACTTACGCATTTTGGAGAACAAACTTCTATACAAATTATGAAGTAAAGATTAAAGAGATTCACCCTAAGTGGAATTTTGTTAACGGATACCGCGAATGGGAACTAAGTGAAAAACATCAGAAAGTTATTCACCATTACACAATACCAGGAAAACCTCAAGACGAAGGGATAATTGATGACCCCGATATATCAAATACAATCGGAAATTTTGACGTACTTAGATGAATGGAAAGAGTTTGTTTGGAGTTTAAACTTAGAAGAAAACTTTGGTCCAGATAAAAAGTACAAAGCTCGAGGAGGAAAATTTTATAAAGAAGGACGATCTGAATATGCTTGCTCTGTGGAATGCTTACAAACTATTAATCATATGGAGCATGATGGTTATCCTCCTGACAGTTATGGATTTGATCTAAACCAAATTGGTACTTGGATGAAGAGTGGTCATACTGATCAAGAAGTAGGCGCACCGTTGATGGAAAAGTCTAAATGGTTAGATGATAATCTTGGAGCTTATCTTGGGTATAGATTTTGTGCATTGAAGATGTGGTATCCTCCAAAAGGATATATATCTTGGCATACTAACTGGAATGTACCAAGTTACAATATATTGTTTACATATAATCCTACAGGAGAAGGGTTCTGGAGACATATTGATCCAACAGGATCTGAATCACCTAAGCCCAACTTAACTGGTGGTAATGAAGCAAACGTAGTAACAATTCCAGATGCTAAAGGGTGGTCTTGTAAAGTTGGTTACTATGGACGTAAAGAAGAACATGAAAAGATTGTATGGCACACTGCATATGCTGATGTTCCAAGAATAACATTAGGATATGTTATATACGATGAGGGTATATGGAAAAACGCAGTAGAGGAGATAGCTGGTACAGACTTAGTTTGGCCACTAGCACCATATGATAAAGATTATATCAAGTAGTTAAATAAGCCGTGATCCAAACTTATTATAGTACTTGTGAGATTTTTTCGTTATGTTTTGAAATACATAGTACAAAATCTTCTCGTGTTCTGACGTTACACAAGAATCCAACTCTATTCCTGGTACTCTGTAATTAGATATACAATACATAAGATAATAAGAATCGTTTACACCAGTAAATGTAATTGGATCTAAACCATTATATTCAATAGCTCTTGTGTAACCATCCCATCTATTTTCTTCACTTAGAGCTTCATGTAGTTCACCTACAATAGGTCTAATTCTTTCCCACTCTGCATTCTCTTCTGCGTTAAAAAATTGATTGAACAACTGCTGACTGTATAGCAACATAACAAACCCATATACCTTACTATCAAGTCTTAATATACTTTTAGATTTTCTACTGATCATTTTGTGTGTTCTCCAATGATCATAATTCTTTTTTGTCCATACATCTCTTTACTTTCACCAAAGTGTATATTTCTTAGATCTGCTTGTCTAGCTAAATCACCTTGACCCTCTGCACAGTTAATATGTAACCATTTAATATTTTTGTTATTATTGCTTTGCAAAATGTACAACTTTTTTGGATATTGATGTACAATATGAGACATATCAAACATATGTTCACATGAACAGTTAATGACAGCATCGCCTTGTAAATCAAGATCGTCAAATACTACATCTTTATGATGTACTTGAACCATTCCATTATACTCATTATGCCATATATGATTAGCAATATCACAAGTATACTCATCAACATCATATAGGTTAATTTTAACTTGGCCAAAGTAATTCATTATCATGGGTACAATAACAATACCATACCAACTAGCTAATATATCAAATGTTCTTATATCTCTCCCACCTCTTTTTTCTTTATTTTGTAAATGACCAACTAACCACCACTTGGATTGTATCTGTGTATCAAAAACACACTCACTATAATCTTTAAACTTGTAGATATGTTTTTCATGTACATATCCCATACCTTTTCTGAATAGCTCATATACTTTATCTAATACTGGATCATACATTCCACAATTCCTTCAACTTACTTTCCTTATCAACTATGTCATCAAATGAACAAACAAGATGATCTTCTCTTATCTTTTCTGGTTCACAATCATACGGATAGTTGGATCCATAGCGATAAGAATAAGCCATTCCAGCTAGAAAAAATTTTAACTTATCGAGATGTCTTCTATATATCCAACTATCTAATCCATAAAAAGATTTGTATAGTTTCATTTTATTATCTTGAAAGTCTCTCCATAATGGTTCATAATTACTTTGATTAATATACATAACTGATGAGTTTACACTACAGGAAAATATGTAACGAATAACATCTTTATTGAACCAACTAGTGTGTAAAATGTCACCTGGACCATCCACAAACTCTTGTAAGTTACCATGTACATAACAATCTAGATCAAGATAGATTGTATCATTCTCAAACATACCTGGCTCAAACAAACTTACTTTATTCCACCACATACGTTCATTGAATATAGGTTTATACATCTTAATGTTAATATCCGGATCAATACCTCTTGAATTATCTGTTATACAAATAAAGTCATTAATTTTAGTTGTTTTCTTTACTTGTTTAAATAGTTCGTTAACATATCGATGTTTGTAACCCATACCAACCTTTAAACACACTACATCAATCAAGGTATTGCCTCCATACATCTGCCACCCAACCGTCATTTATATCTAGTGGATCTGGTTCATGGTCTTCCATAAAAACACACACAGCATGATCTGGTCTATGTTTATACTTTGAAGCGCTTCCAGCTACGGTATAGTTATCTGGATAGGCTGCTCCTCTGTTAAATGAGTATACAGTTCCTTTTGGATAAGTATTGATCTTATGTCTCCACTTTCTCCATAAGTATGCATCTGCACTATACAAGGCTTGCTTAGTTCGCTTATAGTTTCTTGTAAAGTGATCCCAGATTTCAGTTGTAATAGGATCAGTATTGTCTACATAAATTAAACTTGCATTGAATAGCATTGTAAGAAAATAATTACCACCATGCATTCCAACGTGCCAAGGAGGCATCCAGTCACAACCTATTATGGCAGGTGTTGGTGTATCTATAACTCTTTGTAGTGATCCAAGAAAAAGATTATCTAAATCAGAAAAAAGAATCTTTCCTTCTATACCACATAGTCTTGGTGCAAACAATGACATCTTGATTCCATCCCAAAAGTACCATTGTTTTTGGTGAACAATATCTTGCCATAGCCATTGTTCTGTTGACTCAACTGGTATGATATCTTTATCCAATCCAATTGGATCATCCGTCATACAATATGAGTTAAACTCACAAGGCATATGACGTTTAGCCATTCTATGAATTAAGTTAGGGTAATCAGCTGGAAACTTTGTACCCCACTTCATCGTCATCAAATTAATAATATTCAACTCTCCGTGTTATAATTTTTTCATGTGTCTTAATGACTTTCTCATCAGACTTTCTAATTACATCATCAGTTGGTTTAACTAAATATTCTTCTTCATCTCTAAATTTTTTACCTTGTCCATTAAGTAATCTAAAGATATAATCATCTCTTCTTACAAAACTCTCTTTGTCTTTAGGAAAGAACTCAGAACCTTCTTCTGCACCAAAGAAGTATGAGTAAGCCCAACCTCTTGGTAAAGTATTGATTACATCTCTATGCCAATGGTTCATATATTCATCATTACCTCTGAACCTAAATGTAAATGTTTCTGGATCTTCCATGAACTGTTTCCATATCCAATCCCAACCCTTACCATGCCAAGCCATGATTGATGAGTTGATTAATGTTGCAAATTCAAAATCTGGATCAAACTTAGATACTTTAAATGCTTGAGATTCCCAATCAATTGGTTTCCAATAACAATACAACATTGATATTTTATCATATGGAATAAACTCACTGATCGATGTAAAGTCTCTTTGTATAACAGTATCAAGATCAATGTATATGTTTAATCCATCACCTGAGAGTTCTTCACTAAACAATCCCATTTTATTCCACCAACCCCATAAGTTCCAATGAGTACAATCGTGAATTTTAATTCCAGGCATTGCAATTGTTGTATCATTAGTAACTAAATGAAAGTTAAACGGTTTGTTAAAGTATGTGTTAATTTGTTCTCTGATATCATAAACATGAATATCAGTATAGTACTCACTAGGATCCCATTCTGTTTGGTATGGGCATTCTTTATGTACTGTTTTGATAACCCATATATCAGTCGTGGCTGTCATCAATCCATTCCCTTTTCACAGACAAAAACTCATCTACAATTTCAATATCAACGTGTTTATTTTTATTCATATCAACAATAGTTTTTCTATACATTAACACCAAAGGCATCCATTCCTTTGTCACTATCCAATCTTTGATTGTGTGATGATCTTCAATAGTAGAAAATGTTAAGAAAGTTCCTTCACCATGATTTCTTAGTTTCTTAAATGACTTTTCAATAGTAAACATTCTCATAGTTTTGTTAAACTCAAATGGCAACCTATTAGCTGCCTTGAATTCATTTGCACTAAGATATGCTTGGTAGCGATCCACATATGTAATCACATGATAATATTTATACTTCTTTGAATTATATAATAATCTTATAGGATTCAATGTATGGTCTTTACCTTTAGTAAAGAACTCAGGTATCTCCATCAATAACCACCCTCATTAGCTACAATGTGTGCAGGAAGAGGTGCAACCTTGAAGTCTTCTGTTATTCTTCCTCTACGTGTTTGATTCATAAAAGGATACAGTCTCGTGTCATCATGACTATCCCAATCTGCTAACTTAACCCAATATCCGCTTCTATGTAACATTTTTGTTTCAGAATTAGGATCTATAGGAAACATAAATGTATCTTCTTCAACATGGTTTCCATATATTGGTTTATCTCTCCATGAGTTAATATAATCAACTGACACACCAAAGTGTTCAGAACATATACGTATCATATCATCCAGCTTCCAATTGTCTACACTTTCTAATAAATACCTTCCATGTTGTCCAACGTTCTTGAATCTGATCATAGCATGTTCTATTTCTAGTTGTTTAAACAAATGCAATAATCTAGATGGTGCATCATCATTTATACCTTTACATAAGATAGTACCAGTGTCAACAATAAAGTTAGCTTTCTTGATATTACTTAATGCTTTAACTTTAAGTTTTGCACACCTGAGCTCATCTATCGCCTCATACCAGTCATCGTTGTCTACGCCGTTTAAACTAAGGTATACGTGTGATAATTTGGCATCTTTAAGACTTTGCGTATACCTCATACTAGCCAATTTTAGTCCATTAGTCAACAGGGTACATCTATGTTTAGCTTGTTTAATTTTTTTTATGATGTCAACTAAGTCATCTCTCATCGTAGGTTCAGCACCCATGATCCTTATCATTGTTCTTTTAGGAAACTTACTTATACATTCAATAAACTTGTCTATATCCATATCTGGAACATCTCTATTTGGAATATAACAATTGCTACACGTCATGTTACACTGATGAGTAACA
>MDSZ01009657.1_pt1 | contig 13597 bp, 11 predicted proteins | sample 811201 | NCBI WGS metagenome assembly MDSZ01 (sample SAMN05326647, study PRJNA326480) | marine metagenome | isolation source: seawater | place: Indian Ocean: North | collected 2010
GGGGGAGCGTGTTGATGTCGATAAATAGTAGTACCATGGTACAGCATCAAAAGTATTATTATTATTATTATTATTATTACTAGTAGTACCTATAGTGTAGCATTGAATGTAAACTAACAGCGATGCTCCGCGTCGATGACCCACCCCTTCTTCGTCCTTTTACCAGGAATACTTTGCGTCGATGAACCTTTCTTCGTATTTCTCCGCAGCGCCGTCCCACGTGTAATCTTTTTCCATGCCTCGCGTTTGTAATCCGCGGAAACTTTCGCGGTGGTCTCGGTAAGTCCCCAAGGCGTAGCCCATGGTTTCTCGTAACAAATGAGATTCAGCGGAATCGAAACACCAGCCGGTACCAGTCTTATTGTATGGGTCATACGGTTGGACAGTGTCTCGTAAACCACCAACCGCGTGGACGATTGGGACTGTGCCGTACCGCATAGCGTAGAGTTGGTTCAAGCCGCACGGCTCGAAGCGCGAAGGCATTAATAAGCAGTCGCACGCCGCGGTGATTCTATGGGACATTTTCACGGAAAAGCCAACCCATCCTCGAATTTTGTCTTTATTTCTTTCTTCCATACCTCTCAATGCGTTTTCTAAATCGTCTCGACCGGAACCGAGCATGACGAGTTGGACGTGGTTGTCGCGAAACCACCACTCGGAGTCGGTGATTAAATCAACGCCTTTTTGGTCGTCCAATCGGCCGATGAATCCTATGAGTAATGCGTTTTCATCCTCCGGTAACCCAAGCTCGCGTTGCAACGCACGTTTGCACTGTTTCTTTCCGCCATCTAATCCGCTAGCGTCTGGGGAATACGTTGTGTACCCGTCCGACATCAAATGTTCGTCAGCGTCGGGACTCCACTCGTCGTAATCGATACCGTTGACGATGCCGGACAACTTCCCCTCCCCAAACTCTCTCACGCACGGGGCTAATCCCCGACCACCCATGTCCGTGGAAATCTCCCACGCGTACCCTTCCGATACCGCAATTACTTTCGTCGCTAATCGTAAACCGGCTTGCATGATGTTCATGCACTCGCCGCCGTACGGGTCGTCCAAGTAAAATTGTTCCTTGTACTTTCCTGAATCCAAACCTAATTGATCGAATTCGTCCAACGGACCTCTACCTTGGTGTGCCATATTGTGGACGATAAAACACGATCGAGCGAATTCGTACTTGCCGTAATCACGGAAATAGCCTTGCAAATACACCGGCAACAGAGCGGTATGCCAATCGTTGGCAACGAAAATTAAATTTTCGTCTCCGTACGGCACGTCCCCAGGCGCGATACAATACGGTAACTCTAATGCCGCTTGACATAAGAGCGAGTTTCGAAAAGTTTGTGCGCTGCGGTCGCCGGAATAAATAGAATCTCTAACATAGTGGTAAGAATTATGATCGACAAACACGATATCCACGCCATCTCGGTAGTGATGAAAAAATCCAACTTCAACGTCTTGGCCCAAAACTTTCAACCGAGTGCGCACGCCGGTATCGATAGCTTCCTCGTACTCTTTGTATCTCGGGACGACGGTCATGACTCTGTGGCCTCTTTTCGCTAATCCTTTCGGTAAGGATTGCATGACGTCTCCTAATCCTCCGGTTTTTGAAAACGGCGCGCATTCACTCGCGACCATGATTATGTTCAATTTTTCTTTACATTTAGGGGCATTTTCTTTTGTGACTTGTTGAGGAGGTGGGACGGCAACGACGGGTTGAGGTTGAGGTGTAGGCGGTAGTGGCGGTGGTGGTGGCGGTGGTGGTGGCGGAGGCGGAGGTGCTCGTGCAACCGGCGGCGGCGGCGGCGGCGACGGTGCTACTGCCGCGGCGAGCCCTGGTATCCCCGAATCTACGTACTTCGTCTCCGGCCTCCTCGCGTTATTATTCGACGGCACACCGTTTGCACTCGTGCTCTCCCTGGCTAACTTTTCCAGTAAAGCTGTCTGTAACCTCTTTCGTTCTTCCAGTTGTTCCAGAAGGAGGTGTTGTTTTCGCAGTAACTCCTCCGATTCTCTCTGTAACCGAGCGACGTCGTCTGAATCGTCGTCTTTGGCCGCTCCAAAAACCACGACGAGACCGTCGTCGCGGGTTCCTCTCCCGCGTCCAGGTTGTCGTCTCGGCGTCACGTCCGTCCATCTCTTCCCGCCGAGCTTCTTTTGCAGTCCCCGTCTCGATGAAGACGACGATGATGATGATGATGATAGCGCGCCAGAAGCGGCGTCGACTCGCATCGTCCTTTTCCCTCTCTGTTCTCTCTCTCTCTGAATTAAAAAATAAAAACAAATCGACGCCGGCACTCCTTCTTCTTCTTCTTCTTCTTCTTCTTCTTCTCTTCTTCTTCTTCCTGGTGGTGGTGGTGGTGGTGGTGGTGTCAAAGTGACTCCTGCCGTAAAGCCCAAAGTCGCTCTCTCCGGTCTCCTCTCTCGTGTCTGTCTCTCGACTTTTTTTATCTAAAAAGTTTTTCCATTTTTTTTGTTTAGGGTTTTGAATCTGTGTGAGTGGAGGAAAAAAAAGGACTCGACATTTTGAAAAAAAAAAAGAAAAAAAGAGTTCATTTTCGAGTCATTATTATTCCGAAGAAGACAAAGAAGAAGAAGAAGACAAAGAAGAGATGGTGGTGGTGTCGGTGACGACGGTGGGAGGAAGGCTGCTGCCAAAAGTACCGCTATCGTCGTCGTCGTCGTCTGTGGTGGGTCGCGACGACGACGCGCGTCCGTCGACATCTGGTTTGAAAACGACGACGCAAAAAAGAAGACTCTCTTCTTCGCGTTGTTGTTGTTGTTGTTGTTGTTGTTCGTGTGCGTCGTCGTCGACATTAGTAACCGACGCGATGACGTCGTCGTCGTTCGTATCGTCGGTAAAAATGTCGTCGTCGTCGTCGACGACGACGACGACGACGCGGGGCGCGCGAGGCCGAACGATGGCGACGCGGGTGGCGTTCGGATGGTCTCCTCTGCGGTCGAAGAGGGCCTCCTGGAAGAAAAAGCAGTCGTCGACGACGCTCTCGAAAACCAAAACCTGTGTCCCTCGTGCAAAAGAATCCAAAGACTCGTTTCAAATGAAGGAAAAATTTTCCAACGAAACGAAGCTGAGATCGGAAGCACAAGCGCCGTTTCGAGTGGCGAGACAGTTTTTGTATGCTTCGTGCGCGTTAAGCGCAACAATTGGGTTCGGCATCGCGACGATTCAATTAATAACCGGCCTGGCTGGAGCGCCAAATGCACCGCCGTTCGATCAATCGGTATCAAACGTCGGCGTCGATTTCGCGTGCGCCGCAGCGTTTGCGTTTTTATGGAAGAAAGACGAAGAAGCGAAAGAGAAGCAAATGAGCAGAATTGGAAGAGAGGAACGGTTGGGAGGGTTAAAAGTTGAGTTGACGACTGGGAAAATCGTACGAATGCAAAGTTTGAGAGGTTTCTCCAGAGTCGTTTTATTCGCCGGGAATCTCGAATACTTGGAAAATTCGTTAGAAGTCGCCGAACGGTATAAAGACGAGCTGATTAAGAAAGGCGTGTTTTTAGTACCAGTACCTATGGACGACGACGCGGCGACGAAATTAAACAAACCAGACAACGCGAAAAAAAACGAGCGCCGGTTCCGAGGCTCTGCGGTGAACGTGTCGCAAAAAGACGGGTGGCGTGATTGGATTTGGGAACAGAAGAAAATGGCAAAGTTAGGCGACGACGTTGGCGTGTACGTTGGTTTAAGAATGGACGGGAGAGTGCGAGCGAGTGGGAAAGGCGTGGCACCGTTCGATAGATTTGCGGCGGAGCTACCACCAGTCGATGGTGGATGGGGAGGCGTAATGGACGGCTTCGACGGTAAAGTTGGCGTAGATAATTAATTTGTATTACCATTCTTCTAATTCATCTCGCGAAACATGACGCGTTGCGCGCTTTGTTCAAACGTCGGACCTCGGTTGTTATTGAACAGTTTTATTGGACCTCTCGTTTCGTTTCTAAACGCCAACACATCGACTTCCCACGTCGACGTTGGACTTTTAAACGAGCCTATGCCGCGTTGCAAAGAAATCAACTCGCCAGCTTTCTGATCGCCTTGCAAGTAATATCGAAACGCCGCGTTCGCGAGCGCTACATCGAACGCTCGAATACCTCCGATATCTTCTTGCAAATTGAAGAAATTACATTCGGACATGATAACCGGGAAGTGACAATGCGTGGCAAACCGTATTTGAACCAATAATGCTTCTAGCTTTTGGGCTTCGAAATAAAACGCATGACTTCCACTCAAGCCGCCCATACCGTCTTCCGTGCCAGTCACGATGACACTCGGGTTATTGTGTAAAATCGATTTATACGTGTTCCACAACTCTAAACCAACTTTTCGAGCCGCTCCTGGTCGCTCACCTATCGTTGGTGCGAGTAAAAACGACACTTTCAAATTACTTTGATTTCGACTTTTCAAAATGCTGCCACTGTAAGCGGCTATGGCGCCGCCCACCGAGAAGCCGAGTAAGGATGCATTTTCAACGTCCACTCTGTCGTATAACGTATACATTCGCGTTCGGTAATTCCTTCGCGCGGTGTCTAAAACGGATTCACCTGGAGTGTACTCGGTGTTAATATTACTTCTACTCACAGCAGTACCGAAAAAATCGTTCGTCAAGTACGTAAAGCTCGCCACCGTAAAATTCAAATATCTCTTGGCGACGTCTTCGAGCGAGACGCCGTTCGTTTGAGCATCCGAATTGGGTAAAATAGCACCTAAAACTTCATCCGAGGAACCTTTCTCGCCAATAGACGATGGCACGATGACTGCGTACCCGTGCGATGTTAAAAAATTAATCATGTACGGTTGCATAATCTCTGTCCATCTTTGAAAAGTGAATCCGTGCATCGGCGTACACACGTATACCAGAGGGAACTTGGTCCGTACGGATTCGGGCGCGCCTCTCGGGAAGAAGAGTTGCACGCTGCCTTCTTCGCGATGGTAACTGTCGAATCCACTGTTGCTGGAAGGTTGGTCGACGTGTGACTTCGGAATTGAAACATCTATCCTCGTATTTCCAAAATACGAGCCTCGTTCATTGTATTCGAAAAGAGCTTTGAATTCTTCTTCGTTCGCGCGAGCGTTCTTGGCGACAGCGAAGCCCATCAGTACCGCAAGAAGCAGGTGTGCACGTCTTATTTGCCATTTTTGCTGCGCAGTCGATGATGATGTTACCATTTTATGTTCGCACCTTTTACCGACCGTTCGTTACCCTTCTTTCATTTCGCGTTTTTTCATATTTTCTCGTAAAATCGAACTCGCCTTCCGATACCGCCAAATCACCGAAAAGAAATCGAAAACGACAAAATCCGGCCACAACGCGTCCACGAACACAATCACCGCGTTTTCCAATCGCGTTGTCATGAAATCCGAGAGCCTTTTGGTACCAGACGTTCGAACGATCAAATCTACGTTTGGGATTAACGCTTCGAATTCTTCTTCTTTTTCGTCGCCGTTCTCGCGACCCCTACTCCTTCTATTACGTCGTCTCCCTGCGATACGACTGTCCCTGCTCGCGCACGTATTATTACTCTTCTCTCTGTCGCCGTAATAAAACCGTCTTTTTATCCTCTCTTCGTCGCTCTCGCCTTTCGTCTTTACTCCCCCGCTCTTTTCGTTGTGTTCTTCTTCCACGTCTCGCCACACCGCTCTCCCGAATTCCTCCGCGCCGCTATACGCCAAACACACGTTCAACACCACTTTCCCCGCGTTCTCTTTCGTCTTTTCCATCGCTTCTATGCACGCCTCTCTCACTTCTTTCGGCACTAAGTCCAGTCTTCCGCTGACGACGATTTTCGCTTTTGCTTTTTTCACCCCTTCGCTTCTCGCCAAGTTCGGGAGTTCCTGCGCGCACAGTCGCATCAACAGGTCGATTTCTCCTTCGTGTCTCTTGAAATTGTCGATGGAAAACGCGTAGACGGAAATCGTCTCGATGTGTGTCGACGTCTCGAGCGACCATTCGAGGACGTTTCTCAAGGTTTCCGCGCCTCGCTCGTGACCTCCTCCTTTTCTTCCTCCTTCGCGTCGTCGTTTACGTCGTCGTTTCTTTTCCTTCTCCTCCCAGCGCCGGTTCCCGTCCATGACGAACGCGATGTGTCTCGGCATCATCATCATCTTCGCCGTCGTCGTCGTCGTCGTCGTCTTTTTATGATGATGATGATGATGATGATTCTTCAAGAAGAAGAACGAAAAAAAACCGTCGTCGAGGGCGACGAGGAGCGCGGAGAAGACGCGGAGCAAAAGACGGTCCAACGCCCGGCGCATGTGTCTTTTTTCGTCGTCGTCGTTGTTGTGTCGCAGATGATGACAGATTTTAATGATGATTTTGATGAGACGAAGAAGAAGAAGAAGAAGAAGAAGAAGAAACACTATATGTACTACTATTAAACGAATGAGCACTAAATATACTAGTAATATAAAATTGTCAAAGTGTCAAGGCCAGAATTTGACCTTGACACCGTTCACTAAAGGGTGCATTGTTTCGAGAACTTTCCAAATTTCTGTCTCCAAACACGTGTTGTGTTGTTCTCGAGTTTGGAAACCATCTTTGGTGCAGTAATGCTTTAAAAAGCCCGTCTTTTTATACTTGGCGTCTTTCATTTTCACGGGCCATTTTCGTTTATCTTTGCAAAACTCTCTCAACTTCTCGCTCGAATCCGTCAACACCTTCTTTCGGGGGTCCCATAGTTTTCCATCCCAATAGCGTGCACCCGCGTTGTTGCTCACGCCAAATATGTTTATACTTTTACAATATCCGCTGAAAAGAAGAGTAAACGGTAAGGAAAATCCAGTCGTTCCTTTTAAGTACGTCTTTCTCGATTTTTTGACGGCGTTCATGATGTCACGATTAAGAGATTCTACTGGCTCGTTTAGGTCACCTCCAAAAGAAATCAAAGACCAGCCGGCAGTTAGATTACGTCGGTATCCATCGTATATCAACGCTTTCGGTTTCTGATGATTCTCAAGGTCTGACGCGCGAAATCCGTATAAATCTTCGTCTCTGAATTCATAGTTGAACTTTCGTAATCTCTTGTCGCGCACAAAGACGAACGTGTTCTTTTCCCCAGCTATTTCCTTGTATGGAGAAAGAGGTAAGACGCTCATTCTAAACACCGTATCGCATTTGTCGATATCATTTCCTCGGGGTATTCTGAGGAGATTGTTGCCAGAACCGACGAATGCACAGTCCCCCCAAGACCCGGGCAAAATAGAAGGGAGCTTTTCCCATTCGTCTTGTCCAAACGTGGTACAGAAACGTGGTTTTTTCCTGCACACGTCCGACACGGAAGTGAGTCCTCGTTCCCTGAGCTCGTCGTATTCCCACGACTTACACGTCACGTGCGTGCTATTCCGCTCGACGGTCTCTCTCGTGAAAAAATTCCCCCTTGCATCGGAGGAAAACGACGACGTTCTCGCTCTCGTGGCGTGCCGGGAAAGAAGATACCTAATCGCATCGACTTGGTCTCGCTCGAGTCCCACGCACCGCCCTCCTCGAGCGGCGGTTTGATGATGCCTTTTTGAAAGCACAAACCCACCACCACCACCACCGCGATGGTGGTCTTCCAACGACACCACCACGTGCATCAAAAGCAGCACCAAAAGTTGGCGCGCAGCACCTCGCGGCGTCAAAGCCGAAGAAGAAGGAGAAGAACGAATAAGACGACGACGGATGCTCATCATCTTCCGCGTCATCGTCAAAAGGAAAAGAAAGAAAGAAAGAAAGGAAAGAAAGACACACACAACCTCTCTTTACATTGTCTCCAACACTCCTTTTACTCCTCGTCTTTTCTCGCGTTCGCGTCGTAATACACACGATTTCACGCGCATGATAAAAAGAGCACAGAGCACACCACAAAGTCGTCAAAGGTATACGAATACCGATGATATAATACGATACTAATACGATATGATGATGATGATGATGATGATGATGATGAAAATGATGAAATGATGAAATGATGAAGAAGAAAGGACAAAAAAAAAGACTCTTTTGAAACCCTAACAAGTAAAAAGGGTTTGAATTTTAAGGGTTTTCATCAAAAAATGCAAAAGAGGAGAAAGAAAGACAATAATGTGTGGAGCACTCCACAACACTCAAAAAAGAAGGTTTTACTTACGCGCGTGTGCGCGATATAAAGTCGAGTCGACGCGCGCGCTAGACTACTACCACCACTACTAATAATAATAATAATAATAAAGAATAAGAAGAAGAACGATTATTTATTATACGAGAGAGCCTTTCTTACTTACACAAAAAATGGAGGAGGAGGAGGAGAAAAAAAAACATCAACATCATCCTGTGTACCGAGGCGAACACCTCGATCCTTCCGCGCTCGTGTTCGACTGCGACGGGACGATTTTGGAAACGATGACGCTATTCTACGAGGCGGATAAAATAACGTGCGAAGAACGCGGATTGGAACTCTCGAAGACGCGATTTTACGAACTCGCGGGCGTGCCAATCAAAGAGATCTTTCGACTGCTGAGAGACGAACAAGGGAAAACGGAAGAGGAGATTTCGGAGTCCGATTTAGACGCGATGACGATACGATGCGGGGAATTAGCGAACGAGATGGGCACGCCGGAAATCATTCAGAGCACGGAAACCATCATCATGCACGGGAAGAAGAATGGGGTAAAAATGGCGGTGGCGTCGTCGGGATGCCGCGACGTCGTCAGAGGGCATTTGAAACAAAGAGGATTATTGGATATGTTCGACGTCGTCGTGACGTGCGAAGACGTGAAACACGGGAAGCCGGCACCAGATTTATACTTGTTAGCAGCAGAGAAGTTAAAGGTAGATCCGAAACAGTGCACGGCGTACGAGGATGCGACGTTGGGAATCCAAAGCGCGAAAGCCGCCGGTATGGACGTCGTAGACGTCAGACGATTAGAAGGGTACCCGAACCCAGAGGCGTTGGCGTATGACAAGTAATGTGGCAGTGGTATTTATATCAGTAGCGATGATAGTGGTAGTAGTAGTAGTAGAAGTAGTAGTAGTATGGTGTATAATAAAACGATGTGACGTATATATATATATTCATATGATCGCTATGATGTAAACGAACACCGTTGTCGTGCGTTTCGTCTCTCAAGGAGTAGCACGTTTATTTTCTTTTTCCATTTTATCCACACTTTTCCCGAAAATGTCACTCGCGGTATTACGCGTTCTCCGTCGCGTGGCCATTCAGCGCGCACGCACAAACAACAGACGTAGACTTTCGATCTCCTCCTGGCAGGAACGCGTGGGACGAAGCCGTTTTGCGTCGTCGTCGTCGTCGTCGTCGTCGTCATCATCGTCCTCTTCAATGACGTCAAGAATTTCCCCTAATGCGGCAACAACAGCCACAGAAACACCGTCAACATCGCCCTCCCCTCGGCATAAATACGGGTACGTGGATACCCACGCGCATTTGGAAATGATATTCGAAAAACTGGACTCCAAATACGAAGAGTGGATTGAAACCGTTCGCGCGAAAGAACAAGAGAAAATGTACACGTTAGATTCGGTTATAACAATCGGATGTAAACCGCAAAATTGGCGAACGGTTGAAGATTATTTACAGTTTCCGGAAGTTTACGGCGCATTCGGGGTGCATCCTTTGAATGCGAGCGTGTGGGAAGAGCACGCGACCATAGATGGTTTAAAAGAGATGCATAGAAAGTACCCGACAAAAATGAAAGCGATCGGCGAGTGCGGTCTCGATTATTTTGTGCGCCAAGATCCAAACGTTGTCGACGCGAAAGAGCGGGCGTGTCCCTTGAACTGTCGGAAGCAACAGCAGTTCGTCTTCAAAGAGCAAATTTTGTTGGCGAAAGAGTTACAGTTGCCGTTGGTTGTGCACGCGAGGGATTCTGGATCGGGTGATGCCGAATCGGATTGTTTAGATATCATGAGAGAACATTGCGATAAAGAGCAAAACATTCACGTGCACTGTTTCACCGGAACGACGGCGTTTGCCAAGGCGTTATTAGACTCCTTTCCAAACTTAAAGTTAGGTTTTACTGGCGTGTGTACGTTTAAAAACGGTGCGAACGTTAGAGAAGTAGTCAAAGCAACCGATGTAGATAGGATAGTTTTAGAAACCGACGGGCCGTTCATGGCGCCGACGCCGTTTCGAGGAAAAGTCGCCGAACCAAGCATGGTGCCGCACATAGCCAAAGTCATCGCGGATGTGAAGAACATCGCCATAGAAGACGTTTTTGAGATGTGCAGAGAAAACACGAGAGAGTTATACAATATTTAGAGAATTATTTCATCGCGCGCTTCGCGCGCCTCCAACAGATTGTAGTTGTTTTTACATGTCAAAGGAAAACCTACTACATACATATGTATGTATTTGTTTGTTTGTCCATGAAATCCCCCACATCATCATCATCATCATCATCATTATCTGCGCGAATAAACAAAGAAAAAAAAAAGAAGATGTCGTCCACCGCTCTCGGTCGACGAGATGGCGATACTCGCGAAGGAGACCGTGGTCCTTCCTTTTCTCGATTAACGTCCACGATGAATGCCCCACTCGCTGTCCGCGCGAGATTCCAATCCTTTCTCGTTGGGAAATCGAAACAACCGGATTACAACGCGCGAGATTGGTTACGAAGTGTCCTGGCTCCGAAAAATATACGCGGTTTCAAAAACATACGAAACCCGTGGTTGTGTGTGCAATGCGTGACCATTTTATGGGTCTTGCTGACCAAAATCATCGAACCGAAACCGTTGAAAAATTTTAGCGAACAGTTGAGCAAAGTCGAGTCGGTGTATTTGATTATGTTCTCGACACTCGGATTTTTAATCGTGTTTCGACTCACCCGAGCGGCGGTTAGATTCTGGGACTGTCGTCAAGCTTGGGGAAACATGGTCATTTACAGTCGTTGCTTGGCGGATTCTTTAATGGTTCGCGCGGAAGAAGTTCAAATGGATTGCAACAAGAGCGAGGATGTGACTCGCCAAATCGTCCAAGCGTGTGACGATTGCGTGGCGTGGTGCGCGGCTTTCGCGGTGAGTTCGAAACAGTTTTTACGAGGGATTGATTATTTATCGAAGGAAGAGTTGTTGGGAGTTTTATCGGAAGATGACGTGAATAAGTTGCAAAAAGCGCCGCATCAGCCGATGTTTTGTTACGCGATGATGCGCAGGTGTTCGAGTAGGATTTACGTGACGTATAGGCATTCAGACAAGAGCGAGATGAGGGAGATTCACGAGACAATAAGAGACGAAAGTGGGAGAACAGAGTTGAGTAAGTATTTAGCGGGGTTGATTACGCAAGAAGGAGCATTGGAACGTCTTCGAGCGACGAAATTGCCTCAAATTTACGTCGCGCATTTAAGAACGTTTTTGATTTTGTATTGCTTTTCAATTCCGTTCGTGTACGCGATGAATTGGGGGTGGGCAACAATTCCTGCGACGGCAATTGCCACTTTCGCGTTATTGGGCGTAGAAGGTGCAGCCATGGAGTGCGAAATTCCATTCGAGGAGAATAGGACGAACCATTTACGCATGGATCAGTATTGCGAAACGATTGTGAATTCATGCGCGTTGTTGACGCAATGGGGCGGCGACGAGCAAGCGAAGAAAGATTTAAACGGTGGAAGAAGAGGGACGATTACCGAGGAACACATGGACGAAGAGTGCGAAACGTCGAGTCTCCACGAGACGAGAGAGGAGATAAACAGAAGATTGAGCATAAGCAAAGACCACATCGCCTTGGACGTTCTGAATACCAAAAGTGATGGAACGAAGACTACTACTACTAACAACAACAACAACAACAACAACAACGCAAGCGGAACAGTTGACGCGTTCATAGAACGAACGGGGAGTGCCACGAGCGGCGTCTCTTTATCGCCTCAAAACGAGCTCACGTCGTTGAGTTTAGAAAACATCGCGGAGACGTTGAAAACCGGATGATTCAAAGACGTATTCTGTGCGTGTTATTATTAGAGGTTGCGCAGCGCGGGCAGGCTGTTTGTTGTGAGAGTACGTCTAGTCTAAAAAGTGTATTATAATCATTAATTACACGATACAGTATTACATACAGTAATTAATGTTTCCCTTTTTGAACGAATCCACCATACACGGTTTCGATTGACTTTTCGTCGATGCTAAAAAACACCCCTTTCTTTTCGTGTTCGTATTTTTTCAACTCAAACGCGATGACTCCACAATTTACGATTTTCTTCGACTTTGCGTCGTGTTCGCTCGAGCTCGGTAAAAACAGTTTAAAAAATTCTCTAAAATAAATCGAATGTCCTGTGGCGATGATCGTCTCGCACTCTTTCGGCACCACGTTCGGACTCGTCGCCCATTGTGCGAACCTCAAACAATCCGTCGCGCCTCGCCTCCGAATTCCTTTATTCCCCGCGTTCGACTCCACGTTAAATTTCACCGTTTCCTCTAAGATTGTTTTCAACGTCCCTTTATCCTTCGCCACGTTCGTGATTCCTGTGTACGGTACCGCATCGAACGCATCTCCCGCTAACGCGAACGCGTCCACATTTCTCGCCATCTCTTGCAACGCATCGTTAACCATTAACTTCTCCTTCGTTCGTTCAAACCTATCCATAAACGCAATAGCGGCCGTGTGCGCCGCGCGTCTCAAATTCGACGTCACGATGATCGATTTCTTTGCCTCTTCGGTCTTTCCGTCTACCGCGTCCCCTCTCAAGACGTCCACGTGTTTCGTCCTCAGTGTTTTTACCTCCGCGTCGGTTAAAAACGGGTTGTTCACTTCGTTCAGAAACTTCCTCAGCTCTTCCACTTGTTCCAGGCCTTTTTCGCTCAGCGGCGCGTCTACGAAGAACGAGTTTCGACGGTCCAACGCGGACAAGAGTTCCATCAGGAGACCTCGCATCAGTCTGAGTGGAAACCCTGGTAGAGTAAATCCTCTGTTGAAGACGTAATTCCATTGGCTTTCTCCGTGTCGAACGAAGTAGATTGTCCTTTTCGACACGAGCTTCGCTTTGTCGGCGGCTTCGCCGACAGTTGTTGTTGTTGACATCATCGTCATCATCTTGTCGTCCATCTCTTTCCCGAGCGCCTTCAAGCCTTTCTTCTCGTTCGACAGGACCAGGTGGGCGACCGCGCGCGCGTGCCCGGAAAGTTTCCCGACGACGTGTTCCCGTCGTTTCAGAAGGACGACGACGATGCACCCGACGCATGCGACGACGATCGTCGCGCTTTTGATGTCATTAGAATCGTTGACATCATCATCAAAAAATTTTTTCGTCATCCATCGCGTCGCTTTCACGACGCCGCCCCAAAGTCCTCCTCCTCCTCCCACGCGCAGCAGCAAAGGCGCCATGATGATGATGATGCTCTCGTTTCTTCCAAGTCGTCGGTCGTCGTCTCCTCTCTTGCTCTCTCTCTTGCTCTCTCTCTCTCTCTCTCTCTCTCTCTCTCTTGCTCTCTCTCTCTCTTGCTCTCTCTCTTGCTCTATAATAGTGTTTTGTTGTGGGAAAAAAGCACAAAAACACAAAACGTCCAAAAAAACGTAGCAAAACAATAGCAGACGTACAAAACTAGTAAACTAGTATTTGTTTTTAATTTCATTTTTACCCATTTTTGTCCAAAAAATGCCAAAAAAA
>MDSZ01101214.1_pt1 | contig 13597 bp, 9 predicted proteins | sample 811201 | NCBI WGS metagenome assembly MDSZ01 (sample SAMN05326647, study PRJNA326480) | marine metagenome | isolation source: seawater | place: Indian Ocean: North | collected 2010
CAGCAGGCTATTCACCGCTTTTTCTGCTAATACGCGATATGTCGTTAATTTACCGCCATAGACTGACAAAAGCGGCAAACGCGCGTCCTTATGCCTATGGAGAACAAAATCCCGACTAACCTTTCGACTTTCCTTACGCCCATCATCAAATAATGGACGCACCCCGCTATAAGTCCACAAAACATCCTTAACACTTATCTCAGTTTTAAAATGAGACGAAAACGCATTACATAGATACTTAATCTCATCATTTGAAATATGCACATCATAAAGATCCCCCTCATAAGCCTCTTCAGTCGTACCGATAAGCGTGTATTTATCTTCATAAGGAATAGCGAATACAATCCGCCCATCCTCTTGCGTAAGAATATAGCTATGATCGCCCTCAAAAGCTTTTGGTATAATCAAATGCGAACCTTTGACATGACGAATAGAGGGCACATTATCCGCATAACCACTCTCGCGCAGAACATCATTAACCCAAGGCCCTGCCGCATTAACAACCATAGAAGCCGAGATTGTTTTCTTCTTTGGCGTTTTACCCACTTGAGCATCACTCTCAAGCGTAACCCGCCATAAATCCTCACCCTCTTCAATTTTTGCACAGCGCGTATGAGTAAGGATTTTCGCACCGCGCTCTTGCGCATCCACAGCATTGAGAAGCACTAAACGCGCATCATCGACCCAGCAATCATAATAAGAAAATCCTTGCTTATAGAGATCCTTCAAACCAGCAAAAATCGTATCATCTTTTTTATAATCAAGCGTCTTAGAACCCTCGACACGCTTTCTACGCGCTAAATGGTCATATAAAAACAACCCCAACTTCATCATCCAGTAAGGTCTCCCCGCAGCTTTACGCTCATACGGCAATATAAAGCGCATAGGACTGATGATGTGCGGCGCCATAGACAAAAGACGCTCTCGCTCCTTGAGAGCTTCTCTCACAAGCTTAAACTCAAAAAACTCTAGATATCTTAAACCGCCGTGAACCAGTTTTGTCGAGGCTGAAGACGTGCCTTGCGCAATATCCTTAGCCTCAACCAGCAAAACAGAAAGACCACGCCCAGCCGCATCCCGCGCTATACCAGCGCCGTTAATACCACCACCAATTACACATAAATCATAAACTTCATCCACCATGACCTAAAGATACACGCTCACCATCACAATGGCAAAGCCCTCAAAGCAAGATTTAAAACACTGTCCACTATGATCTATGCAAGACCTATCTCACGCAGACTTAGTTTTCATCATCGCTTTTTGCATAACGATACGTATCTTTGCCTCTAACTGTTCTGGAGAAAACGGTTTTGCAACATAAGCGCTCACACCCGCCATTTTAGCTTCTTTAACAGAGTCTAAATCACTACGCCCAGTAATCATCAAAAAAGGAAGATTAGGGCTCACCGTACGGATTTGCCTTAATAACTCAACGCCAGTAACGCCCGGCATATTCCAATCACACAGAACCAAGTCTAAATGCTTATCTTGCTCATAAAGTGCATCAAGCTTTTGCAAAGCCTCACGCCCGTCACCAGCTTCATGCAGTTCCGATACTCCCATCTCAGAGAGCATATTACAAATTACAGCGCGCGCTTCTTTCTGATCTTCAACAACCATAATGCTCAACTCACTAATGACTACATATTTCATCTCTACCCCTCCATCACTTCTGGTTGATCTTTCTGCTCATCAGCCACACTGTCATCAGATCGCCACTTAGCAGCCCCTGCAACATCACCTGCCCCTTCATGGTCACCACTAAGAAGCTTATAAATCAGCGTAACTAACGCCTCATAATTTATAGGCTTAGCTAGAAAAAATGCATCATCAGGAAGAGATACCTTTGCAAATGCACCTTTGGCCGGATAACCGCTCATATAAATAATCTCCATATCAGGCCTTAAAGAACGCATCATTTCAGCGAGTTCAATCCCCCCAAGCTCCGGCATCACGCAATCAGTAACCATTAAATCTATTTTACCTTCATGATCATCTTGTATAACAAGAGCCTCATTACCATTACTTGCGCACAGCACATTCATTCCGAGCTTTTCAAGCATCTGCTTAACCAGCGCTAAAAGGTCAGGCTCATCCTCCACCAACAAAACACCATAACCATCAAAACGTATCGTTTCCAAATCATCAAGTGATCCTTTAGAGTTTTTAGACACCTCCTTATCACTTATCGGGATATAAACCTTAAATGTACTGCCTTCCTTTAACTTCGTATCTACATCAATCGTACCACCGAGCTGATTCACCAAGCCATAGACCATCGAAAGCCCAAGCCCAGTACCTTTGCCCCCACCTTTCGTTGTAAAGAAAGGATCAAAAATCCTAGAAAGTACATCTTCAGATATCCCCTCTCCAGTATCCTCGACACTCAAACAAATATACGAACCACCATCACGTTCACTCTTTATAGATCGAGGCACTTCACCCTGATCACAAACACGACTCGTTACTGTAACTGCCCCCCCATCGGGCATAGCATCGCGTGCATTCACAACTAAATTCATCAAAATTTGTGAGATCGCATCTACCTTACATTCGACGGGCACAACCCCATCCGTCAACGTCATCCGAAAAGCATAACGCGCATCCAACAATGGCGCCAAAAGAGCCTTTTGACTTTGCAGCGCATCATTCAGATCAATGACATCATCAACCACAATCTGATGACGGCTAAAGGTCAACATTTGCTGAACAAGATTAGCCCCACGTGTCGAAGCCGCTCTAATCTTATCAATATATCCCAAGCACTCATCCCCATCATCCAATGAAGACGCCGCTATACGCGCATAGCCATCCACAATGGAAAGAATATTATTAAAATCATGAGAAACACCGGCAGCCATCTGCCCTAAAGCTTCTAATTTCTTAGCTTTAGAAATTTCCGCCTCATTAAGCTTGAGCGTTGTAATATCGTTGAAAACACCAATATACAGGCCGCTATTTTCGTCATCTTTATAAACAGGTGTAAGCTCAAGATTATACCAACAAACCGAGCTACTATCGCCACCTTCATTAAAACAAATTTCAAGCTGTGCAGGCTCTTGCTTACGAATAAGAGTGCTTATATCCTTTTCGATATATATGTTTTTCATTAAGGAAAATAAGTCATTAACTTTCTTTCCAACCGCCCACTGACGATCTATTCTAAAAACATTACACAGAGCCTTATTTGCAAAAATCACTTCATGAGCAAGACCATTGACTTGCAAAACAACAATCCCGTTATTTGCCGCTTCTATCGCTTGGTAAAGCTGATAGTTAAATTGCGAAAGATAGAGCAAATAATCTTCCCGCTGTTTTAATTTACTAATATCACTCAAAACAACGGCTGTTCCTTGATTAGGCAGTTTACGCACTTCAGCCAGATAAAAATGCCCCCCCTGCCCATGTATAACCTCTCGGAAATCACCGCGCTCATCATTAATCATACTTATCTCGCGCAAAGTGTTTCGGATACTTTCATCTTCATCGACAGCGTGATCAAAAAGGTAATCCACAAAGCCACCAAGATCTTTCAAACGCCCTAATTGCGATGCAAAGATAGGTAAAATTTCATACACCCGCTCATTGGAAAAAACATAACGATCTCTCTCATCGAAAAAAACCAAGCCATAACCAGCCATTTCCCCAGCTTCTTGGAGCAACCCAAGACGAAGCTTATTCTTTAAATAGCACCCTCGAAGCTTAATAAGCATACCAACAGAGCAAATCAGTAACGCAACAATAGCGAGCTCTAACCAGACCATAAAATCCTCAAAATGATAAATAACGGCACATAAAATTCACAACCTAAGAGTTATAAATAAAAATGCCTTCATAGAGATATTTGCACGTTTATAACTGTAAATATCAAGCTTCTAGACCTTTGACATACCGACGTGTTTACTTGAATATATGGATTTAGATTCGTAATAAAATCGTAAGAATCGATGATTAAAATCACGCAGCTCAAGCTAACCAGGCATCTACCAATACTTGCATTCTGCATAGCGGCATGTCCGAGCGCTAAAGCCAATAATTTTGATACATCTTCAACCCTATTTGGCCAAAATGGTCTTAACACAATTCCAAACGCCCGCATGAGTGAGCAAGGAACGCTTCAATTTGGCGCTTCAACTCTTGATCCATATTTAAATGCCTGGCTAGGCCTACAGCTCACCCCGTCGTTAAACCTAACATTACGCCAAAGCGCTGAAATATCGCATATCGGAAAAGATTCAGAAGATTTATATCCCGGCTTAGATTTAAAACTACGCTTTCTCAAAGAAAACAGAACGCGGCCGGAGCTCTCTATCGGGCTACAATCAGCCTTAGGACATAAAAAAATGGCTGGTGAATATATAGCCTTATCAAAACGCTATAAGAGCTTTGATTTCACAGCAGGCTTAGGCTGGGGGCGCTTTGGCACAGCTAAACATTTTGAAAACCCTCTCGGAAAAATCAATTCGCATTTTAACAAAGACCGTCAAATATCTGGGGACATGCCAAATGAGCCCGTTAATTGGTTTACAGGTGAGCATATCGGCCTTTTCGCAGGAATTGAGTATTTCACCCCCCTAAAAGGATTGTCGCTAAAAGCAGAGTATGGTGCAGATAGATACTCAAGTGAAACCACACTCACAGACTACAAGGCTCCAGCGCCTTGGGCCATTGGTTTTAACTATGCCGCAAGTAATTGGGCCGACATCGCTATAGCCATGCAAGGCACTGACAAGCTTATGGCGCGAATCTCCTTCCAAAACGCGCTCTCCCATATGCGGCAAAAGGATGAAAAAGCAAAACCCGTCACGCCGTTCAGGCCTTACCGCACAGGCTTAGCACTACCTCAAGAAATGGAACTCGCGGCTCATAAAGGCGATATAGAGCTCTACAATTTAGCGATACACAACCAAGCGGCTCACGGCTTTCTAAACCTCAAGCCACCCTCTTCGACACCATATCAACTTGCTGCTGCCTCCACAGCAATAGCCAATCATGCTGGCGATGAAATAGAACAGATTGGAATTACACCAAAAGTGCTTGGCCTTACAGGCTCCACAATCAGCATCTCACGACGTGATCTTGAGATGTTAAGAGCGCGCCGCATAGGAAGCCCTCAAGAAGTTTGGCACAATACAGACTTCTCAAATAATACCGAAAACATTACATCACGCCCCATAAGCCAACCCAAAGTACCAGCCTTCAACTTCCCGTCCCCAGAAATAACCTTAGAAAATAAACTCAGCCTCTCTGAGGAAGATAGCGCGGCTCTTTACCGCACATCCCTTATCATTGAGCAAAAGATCAACGCCCGACAACCTCAAAACGCACCTTTCTTTTTTGGCCTTCTGGATTTCGCAGGCGCTCTCAGAATAAATCTAAAAGACAATCTTGCGCGCATAAACAAATACCGCCCTCAAAGCCCCTTCCCAATTCGTAGTAATGAAGCAGATTTCGCAAAACGCACCTTTGGCCTAGAGCAGAGCTATCTCGCCTACACACAGACATTACGACCAGACTTACATGTCTCACTGATCGGCGGGTATCTAGAGGAAATGTATGCCGGAACAAGTGCCGAGCTTTTATATCGCCCCTTTGCCAAACCATGGGCTATCGGCATAGAAACAACATATGCATTAAAACGCTCCCCCGATAGCGCACTCAACCTCGCACTAAGCGGTGATGCTACCAAAAGCACTTTCTTAAAAGGCTGGTACACCCTAAATGATACGGGCGCTACTATTTCCACAAAAATAGGACGCTATCTCGACACCGATTTTGGAGCGGAGCTTGCGCTGGAAAAGGAATTTCTCAATGGCGCTAAAATGAGAGCTTTCGCCAATATAAGCGACCAAGCCGATTATGATTTATTTGGTGGCACAACCCACAGCTATACAGGCCTAGAACTAAAACTCCCATTAGGAGGATATAAAACCTTCCCCCAAAACACTAATATAGAGCTTATAGCCGCACCTATTGGCCGCAATAAAGCGCAAAGCCTGAACCATCCAATGCCATTATATGAGCTCACCGAAGGGCTTACAAAACAGCATATATCTAAATATTGGCATGAAATAGCAAGACCATAGAAGCAAGAAGCAAGAAACAAAAACCAAGCAACGCACAAAAAAAGCCCCCTTGCGGGGGCTAGTTAGTACCAGATCGGATGAAACTAATCTAAAATTCTTATAGTTTTTTTATTCCCCTTTTTTATACCCTACTTAACCCTGTTAGCGCTGTGCGCTTAATATTATGTATGAGGTCCCTTATGTCTTTGCACTGACCTTATATCTTTAGTATATAAACAAAGTTATGGAAAATCAAGCAATTTATATAAAATTTTAGATAAATTTTTCAGTAGAAAATTTAATATAACAATTTCAACAACTTAGACAAATCATCCGGCATCTCAGATGTAAAAGAAAGCTCTTCATTTGTACGTGGATGTATAAAAGCAATTTCTGTTGCATGTAAAGCCTGCCTCGGAAATTCAAGACAAGCCTTTATAACAGCCTCATCATACCCCGCTTTACCCATAGCAGCTTTAACAGCTGTTGGCTGAGGCCCATAAAGAGGATCACCAATCAGAGCATGCTTAATCGCAGCCATATGCACACGAATTTGATGCGTTCTTCCTGTTTCAAGCTTACATTCTATCGTAGAAAGCGCATCTCTATGATTAGAGCGCACCATATAATGTGTGCGCGCATCGCGGCTAGATTGACCACGAACTGCCATTTTCAATCGATTACGCGCATCACGTCCGATCGGCATATCCACCACCCCTTTCACAGGTGTCGGCACTTTTAAACATAAAGCATGATAAATGCGACTTAACGAACGATCTTCCAATTGCGCAGAAAGCCCCTGATGCGCATCATCATTCTTAGCGGCGACCATCAAACCACTCGTCTCTTTATCAAGCCTATGTACAATCCCAGGCCTAATAACGCCACCAATACCAGACAAGCTATCTCCACAATGATATAAAAGAGCATTAACAAGCGTACCACTCCAATTACCAGCGCCCGGATGCACAACCATGCCTACCGCCTTATTTATAACTAAAAGGTCATCATCCTCATAAACGATATCTAAGGGAATATTCTCTGCAACCGGCTCAGCCTCAGTGGGCTCAGGAATGATATATTCTGCAACCTCCCCCTTCAATACCTTGCGGGATGTATCAGTGCATAGAAGGCCATTTAATTTAACACTCCCTTGCTTTATCAAGTTTTGAACACGTGAACGCGTCAAACCCTCGGCCAAGCTGCCCAGCGCCTTATCAAAACGTAGGCCATTTTGCTCATCCCCCATCACATAACGTGCACTATGTTGTTCTTCACTCATAAATACGACCTATTCTTTCTAAATTATGGCGTGCGATACTGTACAGGCTTACAAGGATCTTCAAACGGATTAACTGACTGCGCCGCAGCCATCCAAGCATCACGGCTAACAACACCCTCCATTTCAAGAGAGGAATCCGCCATAGCCTCCTCAGGACGATACAAAACATCAGACTGCCCAATCATCACGCGCTGCCCTTTATAACCATTAAGCAGCTTATGTCCAGTCACACCTTGCCCATTAAAATATGCTTCAGCATCGATTAACTCACCACGAGGACTAAAAGTAAGAAGCCTTAAATGCGCTATATCAACCTTATATTCCTCATCAGTGCCCACAATGTCCGCATCCACCTCTTTCATTGGCGCACGCTTTTTACCATCAACACTAAAAGGAGCTGCATTTATAAGAAGGCTCCCTACCCCCTCATCATTGATATTCATATCGATAACATCCAAATCCATTTGCGAGCGCAAATAGCGCTGCCACAAAACAGCGCCATCAACCTTGCTCACCGCCATTACAAAACCGGCGCGGCTCGCTTCAGCTTCTGCAGGGGCGGCACTACCAATGAGCAAAAACGCATCACTCAAAAGTGGTTCGCCCATACTCAGAACAGCCCCAGCCCCCCGAGGATATTGCTGCTGCCAGAGCAAATCATTATGCTGATCTATACGCACGACCCAGCCATTTTTACGCCCATCAGCTCCAAAACTATAACCAGAACCTAAAAGCCCCTCACCAGGCACTACCGCTAAATCATTCATACGGCTACCACTTCCCGTCGCTAAAGCTCTATCCGCAATAACCTTACCCGCTTTATCAAGCTGTAAAAGCACAGCATTTTCCTGTTGCTCACGATGGGCATCCGGTAAGCCATCACGCACTTTGGGAAGAGTAGAGCTTGCCACAATATAGGACGCCTCAGAGCCAAGAAGAACACCGTCATTGACGATCACATCATGCCCCATAACATCATGTGTCTTATTCTTTATCTCTTGTTCAGCTATAAAGTTGCCCGCCATATCAAATCGACCAACCCAAATATTAAATCCCGCCTTCGCATCTCGGCGATTTACAAAAACAAGCAACTCATCACCCGCTCTGAGAAGTTTAAAAACGCCCTCAACCCCAGATAAACTATATCTTTTCTGCCATCTAACGCGGCCATTGATACGGGTTTGCGCAAATATAATCTGCGAATGCATAAAATCACGCCCCGGATCTACACCAACCGTTAAAATTTCTCTATTTCCAAGTAAAATCCCATCAACAAAACTCTCCTGAGTATCACGCTGCCCCATCTGCGTATCCCATACGGAATAAGCCCCCATACGTGGCTCCTTAAGTGTTAATATAAGCCCTGATACAATCTCGCAGTCTTGCGCAGAGCTGGGCTGCACGTTAAATGCACATGTAACAGCCAGCATGGATAATAGAAAAATTTTGTGGGTTCTTATGCTCATCTTCTGATACTTTCTAGCCTCCTGCTAAAAATAAGGTACACATGAAGTATAAGATGTATAGACTAGGCAAAACAATGTTTTGTTATAAACCCTAATAATCAGCTTCGTGCAATATATAACGGTAAGATGAAAATACTAATCATTACAGATGCATGGCACCCGCAAATTAATGGCGTAGTGCGCACATATGAGCACCTAAACAAAGCGCTTATAAAACGTGGCCATGACATTGCAGTGATCAGCCCTAATGATTTCCCCCACCAAATGCCTATGCCCGGCTATAGCGAGATTAAGCTAACCTTATTCCCCTATAAACGCTTGAGCAAGCTCATAAAAGACCATAAGCCAGACAGCATACATATCGCCACAGAAGGCCCTTTAGGCTGCGCTGCTCGTAAATATTGCAATAAAAACAACATCCGTTTTAACACCGCTTACCATACGCAATTCCCTGACTATATTGCTAAGCGTATAGCTAAAATCTGCCCCCCATTATACAGCCCCGTAAAAAACACAGTCATACGCTGGATTAGAAACTTCCACGCCCAAGCCAAACCGACCTTTGTAGCTACTCAAAGCCTTGAAGAAACGCTCAAGCGGTGGGGCTTTAAAAACGAGATGGCTCACCTGACACGCGGCGTAAATCTTGACCATTTCACCCCCGGCCCCAAGACTTTATTTAACGAGCTCCAATCACCTATAGCCCTCTATGTCGGGCGCATAGCCATCGAAAAAAACATCGAAGATTTTCTGAAAATGCAGTGGGAAGGCTCAAAAGTGCTCGTTGGCGATGGCCCCAGCCGTGCAATGCTTAGTGAGAAATACCCAGACGCACATTTTGTCGGCACCCAACAAGGCCCATCCTTGATCGAACATTATCGCTCCGCAGATCTTTTTGTCTTCCCTTCAAAGACAGATACATTCGGCATGGTCCTCATCGAAGCCATGGCTTGCGGCTTGCCGATTGCGGCCTATGATGTCACAGGACCAAAAGACATAGTCACTCAAAGCTACATTGGAGCTTTAAGCAAAAGCAATCTAAACCAGGCCGCTCAACAAGCCTTCTCCCAGAGCAGCCCACAAGACAAAGAAAAACGCGCCCAATATGCGCAAACCCACTACACATGGGATATTGTCGCCGAACAATTTGAACGCGCCATCACCTAAAGCCGTCAAAAAAATAAACATCTATATGCGCTAAAAACCTCATAAAGCTTGCAAGAGAAGCGCATTTTATTTTACAACGAATCTAACAGATAAAAGGGTAAACAAATGGCCAATATACTTCTCGCAGAAGACGATCAATCCATGTGCAGCTTTCTCGCTCTCGCACTAGAAAAGGCTGGCCATACAATCAAAGCGACAAATGACGGCATGGAAGCGCTAAACGCTCTCAAAGAATCACCTGAAAGCTATGAGCTCCTTTTAACAGATATTGTCATGCCCGGCATGGACGGCATCGAACTCTCACAAAAAGCAACCGAGCTTGCTCCTAAACTCAAAGTCATGTTCATTACTGGCTTTGCAGCCGTTGCAGTGGGGCATGAGGATCTGGATGAAAAGAAAACAAAAATGCTTTCGAAACCCTTCCATCTCAACGACCTAGTAGAACAAGTCAACACTCTTTTAAGCGCCGCTTAAAATAAGACTTGAAATCCTCCCAGTGACACAGTAAACATAGCGCACTCTTATCGCATAGCGTGGGCGGTTAGCTCAGCGGTAGAGCACTTGCTCGACACGCAAGGGGTCACTGGTTCAATCCCAGTACCGCCCACCACTTAAGCTTCCGCACAAGAGCGCACAACTTCACAGAAGCCCCCCCCTCTCCTAAAGCTACGCAAAACTGATAAAATAATTATATTTTAAGTTGCATAACAGCGTTCATATCAATACAAGTAAAAAACAATCATAAAACGAAAAGGGAGAGGTAATGACACTTAACATTACAAAAAAGACAACATTATTAGTTGGAATCATTAGCGCCTTAAGCCTAACAAACTGCGCTACTTTAACAGAAGATGCTATGACACCTATAGCAATTTCATTTAGCGACGGCTCAGAAGGCACCTGCAACCTCTCCAACAAGCGTGGCGCATGGAAAGCTGAATTACCAGAAACTATTTATGTCAGAAAATCAGATGATGGCCTAAAATATGACTGCGATACAGAAGATGGACGAAATGCGGTAGGTATAATACCTAGCACTATGGGAGCTAAAATAATAGCAAGTGCTGTATTTATAGATTTTGGCATAACAGATGCCATAACAGATAAGCACAGAAAATACCCTGAAAGCTTTACCGTACCTATTAAGAAAAAATAAAAACCTAAAAAAGTATTGTTAATTAACACGAGCCTCGACAGGACTTAAGCCTGCCGAGGTTTTTATTATTCCCCCCTCCAAAACCCATCCATTCTCCTTATGCTGCAGCGCTACATACAAAACACATAAAACTACCTTAAGTTGGTTTTAAATGCTATAATAACCATATAGCTAATACGTTCAAAATCCTTCGGAAGAGCACTCGCAAAAAACCGAAAAAACACTGCATACCAACGTATTAAGCCAATAATAATAATAAACCTAAGTATAGGAAAAGGAGTAGACGGATGCCTTCAACCATATACAAAAGTATAAAATCAACAACTGTAAAAACAACCCAAAATAGAATTAAAGCAAGCTTTAAATTAGCTGCAATAGCCTCAATACTTCTCATCGCCTTTCCCACCCCCAAGGCCCTTGCCGCAGCCGTACCAGGCGACGCTTGCACCACTACAAATGCCATAGCAAGAGATGGGGGCGTCGACACATCTGGAACAAATTACATCATGCGCTGCAATGGCAGCACATGGGAGCGCATCATCGAAATGGATTCGGCAGGTAACATGGGCGTTGGCCAAGCCGCCCCTTCTGCAAAACTCCACATTGATGGCGAAATCATACTCGGCAACACCTCACTAGGATGCTCTGCCGCCACAGAAGGCGCTGTGCGCTACAACACAACACTCGACCTCCTAGAGCTATGCGACGGATCGGACTGGAGCGTTATAACATCCTCGACCTGCGCCGATGCAATCCCGGACAGCTTTAATTTTACAGACCTGCCAAACCAGAGCCAAAGCACCCTCATAACATCCAGCATAGAACAAATCAGTGGCATCGTCTGCCAGATTAACGTAGAGACCAGCGGCGACGGCTCCCCAGAAATTAGAGTTTGCGCAAATGCGAGCTGCTCATCAGTCCTCATCGACTGGACAGATCTAGCAACAATCAATAACGGCGAATATATCCAAGCGCGCCTAACGACGAACGGGACAAGCGAAAGCCTCAGCACAGCCATAATCATGGCTGGCGGCACAGCAGACGCCTGGAATGTCACAACAGCAGGAGGCTGCACAGGCACACCAAGCTATGGCAGCGTCTGCGCTGATGGCACCATCTATGCAGGCTTAACACCTGATGGAAATGTTCCGATGTATGTCACACGCTGTGACGCAGGCCTGACATGGGATGGCGTAGCATGTAGTGGTAGCGTCACAAAGCTGCCATGGAATGATGGCTCTAACAATTGGCTAGCCGTCGGCGTTACAGATTCACTTACTGGCGATGACAATACAGCAGAGCTAGCAACCCTAGACTCAAGCTCAGAGGACGGTACCCAGCCACATAGAGCCGCTGATTTTTGTGACACACTAACCCTACACGGATATTCTGATTGGTACCTCCCAGCCGTTGAAGAATTAGCCAAAATGTATGACAACATCGCAGACATCGCTAATTTTGAAACATCCGGATCCGGCTTATATCACAGCTCGACCGAACAAAATAACTACTACAATAAAGTTGTCAGATTTAGCGATGGCAGCAGACCCCTAAGATCAAAGGAGAACTCTAATTTCATAAGATGCGCCAGAAAGTAAAGCGCATCAATACTTAATAAAAATAACAAATATAGACAAAGGAGCAAATAAATGCTTTCAACTATATATATACAGTCCGTATCGGTAAAAAATATTATTAAACACTTCCCCCTCACTCAGCTCGCTATTGCTTTAGCGATAACGCCTATTTTTATGAGCACAAGCCACGCAGCTGCCACGCCAGGCACAAGCTGTAATATTACAAATGCAATTGGCAGAGATGGCGGGGTCGATACCGCAGGCACAAACTATATCATGCGCTGCAATGGCAGCTCTTGGGAGCGCCTTGTTGAGATGGATTCAGCCGGTAATGTCGGCATAGACCAAGCCGCACCAGCCGCTAAACTGCATGTCGGTGGTGAGATCATAATAGGTAACAACGCCATCGACTGCACAGCAGCGACAGAAGGCGGCGTACGCTACAACACAACCGATCATTACCTTGAATTATGTGACGGAAGCACATGGGAGCCAATAACCTCATCATCATGCTCCGATGCAACCCCTGCAAGCATGAGCTTTACAGACCTCAGCAATGAAAATAATTCCACGCTCTATACATCAAACATCGTACAAGTAAGCGGCATAGCATGCCAAATTAGCGCGCGCATTAATGGTGAAGGCTCCCCGGAATTGAGAACATGCGCAGATTCTAGTTGCTCCAGCGTACTCACAGATTGGACAAACACCGCAACAGTCAGCGATGGGGAATATATACAAGCGCGCCTCACCTCCAGCGCAGTCGATAACGACATTTACACCGCAACAATTAGAGCCGGAAACACAAGCAGCACATGGAATGTAACAACAGCAGGCGACTGCACCAGCTCACCAAGCGTTGGAACAATATGTGCTGACGG
>MDSZ01063387.1_pt1 | contig 13596 bp, 10 predicted proteins | sample 811201 | NCBI WGS metagenome assembly MDSZ01 (sample SAMN05326647, study PRJNA326480) | marine metagenome | isolation source: seawater | place: Indian Ocean: North | collected 2010
TGATTACACTGTTGATACGTATGGCGCAGACGCCACAACGAAGGAGCGATACCACCTAAACGATGTCTGGACGGGGTACACGATGGAATTACGAATGAGAGATCGTACAGTAAAAGTTATTGATGATATATATGAAGTTGGAGAAGACGCTCTTAATGAATTGATTAGATACCAAGAACTTGCCAATGAAATTTGTAGTTACAATAATATTACCGGCGCCTTTAACGAGTTTTTTACCGAAGGTGTTCTGAAATATTATGAAGAAGGCGGAATCAAACCATGGATTCAAGCCGCATACGTGTATAATGCTCTCAGAGAGTTATTATTTGCCTCTTTCAGTGACTCAGCCGATGCCCCCACAGATATGGACAAATTACTAGAAGATACTAGATTAATCGCAGACTCCATTGGTCCTGTAAACGGTACGGTTGCAAACATTCAATCTTTTGTAACAAAATTGAAACTCGTACTGCACAATATATATCCTCAAACTGGATACAGCGGTGGTGCTGCTGTAATTTTTCGCGCATGGGAAAACTCCGCTGCATCGCTTTTTGGAATCTATGACACTAGTGACTGGGGCGATGATCCTAACTTGCTGATGGAGGAAATGAAAAAAGCATGGCAAACGTGGACCCATGCCAGATTTTCAAATTTCATGCCTATCACAAAAATGATTTATGGAAACTTGGCTCTTGCTGCATATTGGGAAGATGGGTATTCTGATTTTGTTCCCCCCACCTGCGCATCTGCATATATGGATCCTGATAAATCCTTGTCGGATCGAGTAGCGGCATTCCTAGGGTGTATTAGCTATCCTTATAGAGCAAGTCTCCCGGATTGGTGCAAAACCCGCGCCGGCGGCGAGGATGTCGACGCATCAGCTTTTGGCGCCAGCGGTACGAAATTGTGGTCGGCATTTAGGTGGTCAATAATTACTATTGCTTTTTTGAATGAGTTTCAGAGCGAAATCAACGAGTTGTACAACAGCATGCATTCAACCGGCGGTTCAGGTGAAGACCTTTTAAATCCATTTTACAACGAGGACCGGTTCGTAGAATTCTTCTCTGCCGACCCATGGAATTTAGACACCCTGTCGCCGTGGCTGGATGGCGAGACCACGTGGATGGAAATCTTTAGATTGGGAATGAAATATCTTTTCCGTTTCAACAATATTGATTACAGCGGCACTCTTACCGATACGTGGATCCCCACAGACGCATGGAACCAAGATTACACCACCGCTGGTCGCGTCACGGCGGGCAATCCATGGAGTATGAAATTTGTACTAGTAGAGAAAGACTTTCTTGACACTTATGGAGATTCTTGGGACGACGAAGACGATCCGGAGCCCGATGATGTAACTTACTTCAAATTACCTGCATTTTATTGGCTTGAGTGGGAAATAACAGTGTCAGGGGAGCATGACTACTACACGCGCACGTGGACTGAATCTGATGGTGACTTCTCTGGTAGTGAAGCTTCCGATGGATTTCCGTTCGATGCAGGAACATATACCACTGATGGCATTTGGACTACCAAGTGGTATGACGGCGCTCAGGGGTATTTTAACTGGGAAGATCAGTTTCAGTTTGATTTGGGTATTGTATCTGCTTATGAGACTGGCGGAGCCACTGGTATCGCCCTCAATGGCACACCCATTGCTCCCCCGAAACACATCCATGACCCGTGATGCCTTGACATGAAATATACACAAAATTACAAGGCATCTATTTACTAATAAAGGAGAACCACAATGGCAAAAAAACGCATAAAAGTTACTAGCACCCACAGCAAATCGCCCGGGGGATTATCTCCGCAAATGGTTGCTCAGAAAAAACTTGCAGCATCTCAGTTCGGCAAGGTCGACGGACAAATAAGCAACCAGCAAGGAACACCGGCCCGCACATTAATCTTGAAAGCAAACTCAATATTAAGCGCTCAAAATTACACATGCGCACAAGAAGTTTCAACCTTTACAACAAAAAAACTAGCGCAAAATTTGTTAAAGGATCTGGGCTGCACCGATGCTGGTTTGCCGCCAACCTTTTCCTTTATGCAAACAAAAACTAAAAACAAAGCATCTAACCCAAATATTAATATTCCGAACACCCAACAACAAGGGAACACCAGAGTGTCAGCAAAAGCAAATTTTCCTAACGATTGCGATCCTATATATAATTTAGATGAACCAATGACAAATGCGGAAAAAAATAACAAAAAGCTAACTCAGCAGAGCCTCACACCAAATTTGACCTTAACAGCAATGACTATGGTGCAAATGAACTTGCTTTCTAATAAATCCTTGGCACTTAAGCCATTTTTGGAAGAAACATCAATAAAGAGGAGTAGTTTTTAATGTTTGAATACGAAGAGATGCCGGGTGGTGGTCCTGAAGGGTTTGATACCGAAGCCGAGGAGCTGCCCAAATATTACACAGACACAGATGGAAGAATAGCTGGCGAATATTACCCTCGCGACGGTAATATGAACCTTTTGTTCACTGCATTGGGTCAAGTTTTAGGTCAACTGGGCTCATCAATTGCCGATGAAACAGATTTATTAGACAACATGTTTGTGCCCGATGGCTCCAAGGTGAAGTTTAACACACTTATTAGTGGTCTTCCTCCAACCTCTACAAATCTTCAGGATATAGGTTTCATGGATACAACAATGCCGTGGTGGTTTTCATTAGAAGTAATAAAATGGGATGCAACCCCCGCATGGAGTTCGGCAGATATGACTGACACAGCCACCGGCGATTCTTTCCATCTGTACACGGATTGGACGACGTCAATTCTTGCCGGCTTTTGGCTTGATCCGACTACCATTGAAGGCAGCACCGACACAGACGATCCGTGGGGTGCCGTCGGCGGCACCGACACTCCTATGTTTGGCCGTCTTCTTGCAGAGGATTTTGAAGAATGGTTCCCGGATGTGGATCCGTCGACGTGGGACTACTGGTCATCCGGATATATACTGATGGATGTTGGCACTATTAATAACATGGCGAACTGGAACTGGATGGCAGATGAAACGTGGGAATATCCGAATGAAACCACGGCACCATTATGGCGCGCTTGGGGGGGCAAATCAATATCTTGGGAGGACGCCAAGTGGTATACTACAGTCGGTGGATTTAGTGATGCTAATTATATGACCTTTAAACAAGAATCGGTGCTTATAAATTGGTTCGACACCATGGTGAACGACGACATTTTAGCAGCATGGGCTTACGAAAGTGAAACCGGACTCCCGTGGTCTTGGGCGCTGTCCTCTGATCCTGCAAAGTACGCCTCCACCGGCGTCGTAGGAGGATATGAGATTCCGGGTTCAGAAGAGTTATTTGGAGCTGTTAAAAGCATGGTTACGATTGATGCCAACATGGTGCTTGATTATGAAGACGTATCTCCCGTTGTTCCTCTGGGAGAATATGGAGTTTCAAGAACAAATCCGTATACAACATCCACCTTAGATCCATCAAATTATTATTCGAGCCCTATTGTTTCTGGCGATCGCCAACATCCCTTAGAGACAAGCCCCGAAGTTCAAACCATGCTAGCAGAGAGATATAGAGAACACCACACCATAATGGCTGAAATGGGCTTGTTTGTAGCCAATCAGTCTAAATTAATTGAAGCCACTCTTTATAGTTCTATAGGGACAAAACAATTTACAACAAAAATGCAAAAGTCTCAGCCCATTAGAGAAGTTTCCGCTGTTGAGGGAGACTATATTAGTTCAGATACAGCAGTAACGACAGACACACCAGACGCAGCTACAGTCATAGAAGAAACGAAGAGTGCCGCAATGACAACATCAGTCGACTCCGGCGCCGGCGTTTACGGAGGGTATTGAAATGGAACTGAGTGAACTTCCAGTCGTCGTGACCCTCGGCGAAGGCGGTGCCACTGTTATTTTGGTCGCCCCCGGCTCTGCCGGACTATCGCTGCCGACAAACAATGCGAGAGCAACAATTCTATGTGAAGATATATACACCAATACCTCGGATCATCTTCGATCTTTGCTGGGTCTTGTGTGGGAAAGATTGAATGTAATTGATGAGTCATATCTTACTTATGATCTCACCATGGGCACCAAATACCCCATCAGCACAGACTATGATATGAACCTGAGACTCGTATCTCGAATGAGTCCTCGCTCTTCTTTCATAGATCATATAGAATTTAATCCAAGCTTAACCACAAGAATCGATTCGTATGGTTTTTTGCCAAATTTTTCTATCCCGATGAGGCTCTACGCCGATGCGGAACACACTCGTGGCGATAGATTTTGGAACATATTGCTCAATGGCGGTGAGTTTGGCGACGAAATCTATCCATCCATTGTTCAGTCTCCATATGTGTTTTACGATGAGTGTTTTATTTTTGATATGCCTTATTCTCAAAAATTTGTAAACGAGAACAAAGAAGACCTAAGTACAGCAGAACCGATTCAGATAACTTGCGAATATGATTCTTACTCTGAATCTGTAAGGGACTATCAAACATGGACGTCCCAATTGGAATCACCTCTTTTGATTCCTAACTCCAATATAATTGCTTCATTTACTGAGGCTTACGCGTCAGTCCCGCCGGGCGCCACAGCAGAAGGATTAGAGACAGGTTTTGGTGTGATTAAAAATATGAAGTATGATTACGTAAAGTATCTAATGTATGCTCCAATGTCGTTGGTTAAAAGTTCGTACTATAGCGTAGAAGCCGGCTTTTCTGCTTTGGATGACAAATCAACATATCCTTGGGCAGCCAGCTGGTTCACATCAGCGCTGTGGGCTGGAACCATGGCTGACGTTGTTACGGATATGATATTTGATGAGTCTAAGAGCCCAGAAGAATTAAAAATAGCAGAAGAATTTGCTTATCAGATGATGCTGAGTTGGTATATGCAGTCGTTTTTCACAGATTATGCTGACGGATATACAAAACAGAATTATCTTATGTTTTTGGGCGACGGAAAAGATTTTATAGATCAAATCCCATCCCCTCTCAAGGAGCTAGCTGCGACTCCACAAGAAAATATAATTTTTGATGAGAATGCTTTTGAGGATTTACAAATCACAGCGCGAAAAAATGCCGCTAATCAGTTTCCCTATAGAATAAAGATCAAATTTCCGCAATATGGCAAATGGGATGATGGCACTGGCGAAGTCATTAGTCCGTCAGGCGCCGGCGATTTCGATCCTGAGAATGCATTTGAAGGCTCAACTCCCTATAAATTTCGCAATGCGATCCGTGATAATCACTTCAGTTCAAAATTTATGGAAACCCTAAAAGACATACATCATGGCGCCTTTCCAGATATAAACATGGAGCCGAAAACCTTTATAGTTCAGAATCAAGACTGGGATCCCACAAGAGATGATGACGTAAACGATCAAGTCAACAAAGAGACTTACAACACAGTAGATTATATACAACTTTTAACTAACGCATATAATAACTATGGAGCCGCTTTGGAAGGAAATTATCAATTTGTTGGAATAGATGTAAAAGAATATCTATCGGTCGGTGAAGATTTTGGGATGTATCGGTATCTCGATAATCAAAATATATTAGGGTGCCTTTTGGATACAGCCAAAATCACATCGGAGTGGTTTAGTTTTATGAATTTTGCCAGCGCAGAATCCGACGAAGCCAACCAACAACTTTTGTACAATATTATTCAGCCGAGACCAAGGCACTCTGAAGTATTGGCTTATCGTATTGAAAAGAGAGGTGGCTCTACTCTCGGAGATCAAACTTCATCTGAAGTGTTACAAAATTTTTGGCTATTCAATGATGCAACCTATGGTGGTGAGGAGGTGGAGATATTCGATACTCAAGTTAAGTACAACGAAGACTACACATATTCAGTTTCCGCATATGTTCTTGTGCTATCGCACAAGTATAGGTATAAAGATTGGAGATTAACGCAACAGATCGGAACATTAGAATCTACACCTGATATGGATGGTGATGGTTCTCCGGATGGTACATACGATAGATATTGTCTTCAATTTTATGATCCAATTACAAACGAATATACTGGACAACTTTTTTATAAAACAGCAACGGACGCTGATTTCATAGATTTATACGAAGGCGGTGTGCCGGGCGAACGTAGCATATTTATCGAAGCTGGATATGATACATACGGAGATAAAGCTTTTATAGATAGTGACTATGACGCGTCATTTGGCCCCTATGCCAGTACTCCGATGGATTCAATGTGGCTAAGTGCAACCGCTCGCTATTTTTGGTTGTCGGAAGGTACCGAGATGCCTATTATTGGAGATGAAGCAGAATTTACTGCCATATCATTGCGAAATCAATTTGCAACAGACCAGCAAGCCTTCAGCCGCTATCCTCAACTGGCTGATTGCAATCTACACATAGAGCCGTGTCTTAAGATCATTGAAATACCGATGTATACAAAAACTTTAAGAGTATTAGATAATCCAGCTAACGATATCACGTCAACTCCCTTTCAGTTTATAGATTCGTCAGATCGCATAGGGTTTCAGAATCGATACCAAGCATTTCGTTATGACACTTACCCAGAATGTATCTCAGCATCAGACATCAATATTAAAAATCACTATTTGCACGCCAAGGATTTACCAGCAACAGAAGAAATAACAGGAAGATCGCTATCACCACCACGCTTTTTAGAGGTATATCGAACTGACACAAAACCAAAGAGTTTGAGAGATTTTGAAAATAAATTAATTAAGACTGTAGACTTAAAAATTTCTGATTCGGATCAGACATATTCAGATGCAATTATTGGCGAAAAAGTCTTAACAAATAAAAAATATTATTACATACTTAGATTCTTAAACGAGAACCGTATTCCGGGACACTTATCTCAAATAATATGCGCAGAATTAATTGACGATGGTGGTTATGTATATTCGGTTTTTGATGTTCTTTCAGAAGACGATTATGATAAAGATGTGTATACCAAGAATTTTATTAATTTCAAGAAAGTTTTTCAAATTCAACCCAATATATCACAACTTGAGCTAGATACGACTGATGCCAACCTTGCTTTAAGTGCAACTAGTCAAAAAAACCACGTAAAAGTTGGAATAACGGATGAACCAATTTGGGGCGAGACATTCAAAATAAGAATTACATCTAAAAAAACTGGAAAGAAATTAGATCTAAATGTGACGTTTAAACTTAAGACAGAAGATAGGTATAGTTTAGGAGAGTAAAATGGCTTATAACAAAACAGCAGGAACTATAATAATCGACGCAGCTTTAACTGACAAAGGAAGATCCCAGCTGGCTCGCGGAAATCTTAAAATCGTCAAGTTTGCATTAGGAGACGACGAAATAGACTACACCACATACAATGCAGCAGATGCCGAGGTTGCCGGATATCATCCAGAACTTACAGGATCTTCTATATTTGAAGCATATGGTAGTCGATTAAAGAATCTGCAATATGGGCTTTTTAGCCGTGATCATTCAGCAATCGGAACAGAGGAAGACGAACACGCTGATTTAATATATCTTCCTTCTTTAGTAATAAATGATAAGATTGATATGACTCCCACACTCAAAGGAGGAGTATATTATCTTTCTGTTAATGACGAAACAACAAGCAAAGTAAACGAAATATTTTCAACTCATTTTAATTTTTTAGAATCAAACTCTCCAGAGAAATCGAAAGTTTTAATAGAAAGCGGCTTAGATCGCGTGCCGAGTACGTCAGATTTTACAGATTACCCTACTGATATGCACGAAGATTTGTATGATTTATATTATTCAATATCTCCCCAATCTAGAGAATATTTTATTGAAAAAAAATATTTGCTTGATAACGATTTCCATGTATATGTTGATAATAGATTTATCATAGGTGTCTTGGGTACTGCGCCAACAAGTGTTTTTAGAAACTGGAAAAACGGAGAAGCAACAATTAATTTCGAATCACTCGAAAGAACAATTCCGGTATCTATAGAAAATGAATTTGAAGAATATGCAACCTATTTGGTTAGAGGAATAAAAAATTTAATGTTTGATTTTGAAGATGAAGTCACGTCTCCAAGTACTACTTATTCTTCGCTAGGTGGACCAAAGGGCACCATAGCAAGCCTTAATTTTCAAATAAATGGATATTTAAAAAATAACTCTACTGCAACAAGGGATTTTAGATATTCTCAATATGGCACGACTGATGCCTATATATTCGATTCAAAGCACAAGTTTGACTACATAGATACTACGGTTTATGTAATGGGGTACGTTTCTCAAAGCAGGGTGCAAGTACCTCTTCGAATAATTCGGTATTCTGGCACATAAAAACTTAAAAGAAGATAATTATGATGTTAGAATCTATTTAACGAAAAAAGTACTAATTATTATAGCGAGGTAAACAAATGTCGAGTTTTTTGGATAATTCAGGCGATATTATAGTATACGCCACTCTCACCGCCCTCGGTCGCGCCCGGGCAACCGGAGGGACGGGCTTAGGTCAGCAAATTGTAAAATTTTGTGTATTTGATGACGAGATCAATTATGGACTTTATGATAAAAATAATGCTTCTGGATCCGCATACGCAGATCTTGAAATAATGCAAACTCCTATAATGCAACCTCAATCAATGAACAATCCAACTGGAAAATACGGACTATCCACAAGACCGTATATCAACAGCCTATACATGGTTACTGCAAAAGTAAACGAATTGCTTCCACAGCAATGTGTAAAGCCGTATCAAGGCATCTACTATTTAGCAGTGAATGATGGAACCACCGGTCCTGCCCTGAAGAACCTTTTGGGAGAAAGCTATGTTCTAGAGGCTGGTCTTCAAAATGGACTAGGAATAGTAATTGAAACGGGAATTACTGATGCAACCGCCGGCGTAGGAGATCAGCAGTCCAAGCAAAGAGATATCATCTCCCAAGGACTGATGGGTACAACACTAAGAGTGAGATATAACACCAATGTCTTGGCACAGGTACTCGGTCCCGGACGCGGATCTTATTTTAACAACAACGGCGGCAATGGACGCGCGCAAGTTAATTTACCACTTCAACCCACAAGTGCTGGAATTGCCAACTCTACAGGTAATGTGTCCTTTGGAACTGCTACAATTAGAGTTATCAATAATCAAATGGTATATAGAGAAAACGACAACGAACCAGTGACGGCAAATTCGGTAATTGCAAGCTCGCGCGCGGGGGTTGTTAAACTGAACTTCAATACCAGAGTACTTACAGACTCTCAATATGCAGAAAAAGGTCGAACTTCTGTAACATCAACTGAGCTTTTTGGACAGGGCTCCGGAACCTATAAAACTATTGATACCATGGTCAGCCTTGAGTGGAGCAACGGCGCCACAATGGACTTACCAATTCGACTTATTAAGAAAAACAGCTAATGGAGCTAATAAATGGCAAAAACTTATAAACCTATAGGACCCAAAGATAGGGCAACAACTAGAACACTTCTACACGAATCAGTACCCATTACGGGAAGCATCATAAGCGGAGTTTATGGCACATGGCCAAACGACGATAATGTTAAGAATTATACACATGGACAATTTCAAAGTGTATATGACTACCCGACGCTGAGTTCTTCAGCGAATCATATTTTTGATATAATGTGCGGCTTGAACCCCAGCGGATCCGCCCTGTACTCAGCGGCAACAACCGTACAACATAAAAAGAAACGCAATAATTGGAATTTGGTAACCTCCATGATGGTTGGGTATTCTTCCAGTGTAAACAACCAAGTAGTAAGACCGGCAGAGACCGATTTGGTTTTAGATGGTTCGAATCCAATTAATGATATGTTCATGGTGTGTCTTTCGTCTTTGCTTACCAAAGATGAAATCAAGAAAGGTTCAGTAAGTATCACAGTAGGAAACGGCGCCTTCGCCACCCCCTTTAGTAAAACTCGCACCTTTCAAGATGTAAATGCCACCGCCACCGGCGCCGGCACAAAAACCACAGATGGTGGACAATATGGAGTATTGATCGACACAGTTAACGCCGTTACTGGAGGTATTGTTTGGTATCAGGGTGGTCAAATTTGGCTAAGTTCATCAGCTTTTCATTCGGGAGCTATTGATGGACCGGGAACCCAACAATTCTATGCAACTGCCTCGACAAATACTTGGACAGTTGATCAGCAATTGAGAGAAGGCACCATCTCTGGATCCGCAGACGCACTTCGTCATCGTATTCAAAATATATCGTTCAACAACACTACTGCGATCAATTCTCAGATTTACTTCTGTAGAATTGGGCATGCTGATTATAACTATAGCACGAATCCAACCTATCTTAACAAAGGAAAAATCAGAGTTAAGAACGTGGCTTCAGATCAACCGATTACATACATCACGACGGTTGGGTTGTACAACGCGGCAAATGAGTTGGTAGCAGTCGCCAAGCTTTCGGAGCCTCTCAAGAAGACCCCAGAAAACGAAATAACGGTTAGAGTTCGATTGGATTACTAAAATGGCTTTCCGTAAGTTTGGGCCAAATGACATAAACATCAACACAATGAAAGCTCACCCAAAAAGTGAGTTCGTCATATATGATTCTGATGTTTATTACAATAATCGTACTATCCAATCTGGAGCATATTGCGGCAATGTAACTATGCTAAGCGGCGGCTTTGTTAGTTTGTACGAATACAATATTGATCGTACTATCAATTCTTTCCCTCCATATCCAAATTTTGGCGAATGGAACCCGATGATTTATCCTTTTGTGACTAAAGATAGTTCAAGGATAAGTTTTAAAAATACCGTAGCTATTACTGCCTCTGTTTTTAATAATGAATTTGGGTGGGGTGACATAATATCTGGAACTTATCCCCAATACGCGTCTATTACAAGAGAGTGGGTAGATATTCCGGCATCTCAGCCATATTCAGCAAAAATGAATTATATTTCTCTCAAGAATACACTCAATTTGTATGGCGTCCGAAGCGCTCACTATAAAGTAAACTCTATTTATGGAGATAAAGATCAGCAATATCTTAACCTGATTCATGTTCCTTCAATTTTCTATGGTACTCGAATTAAGCCGGGCACCGTTTCGATGAAGATGTATTACACAGGAACACTCTTGGGCGAACTAAGAGACTCAAAAGAGAATGGAGAATTAATACAAATCTCAGGCAAACAATACTATCCCGCCGGCACCGGCATGGCTGGAGAATTCCACCAAAATGTTACTTCTAGTGTGGCAGGTGTTGTTTTATACGATGAAGGATTTTTGTTGTTGACTGGTTCATGGCCAATTGGTAATGTTGGCGTTGGAAACCTAAGAGGAACAACGCCCATGGGTGAGCAATTTCCAAGATGGCGTTTCTGGGGTGCGGGATGCAATGATGGACTAACGAGCGGCTCATATGTCGGAACCAATCCGATCTCAGTTTCCCAGCGCTGGGCAAAAATGGCTTACACGCTGGAATTCGAAGGGACCACTAAAACTCAGACTATTAGTATGTTGGCGCATGCTAAAAGAGGTAAAGTAAATTTCTCTCACAATCCAACATTCTTAGAAAAAGGTCAACGTCAAGTATCTTTTACATCATCTCACGTTTACGAAGAAAACAATGAGCGTTTAATAAAGAACACAGTTAGTTCAAGTTATTCAGATTATAGCGCATCTTTTAAGAGACAAGTATATGTTAGTAAAATTGGAATATACGACGTAGATAAAAATCTCATCGGCATCGCATCCCTCGCAGATCCTGTCTTGAAAGAGGAAGACGAAGACATCACCTTTAGAATAAAATTGGATATATGACTCTGGATACAAAAAAAGCAGCTATTTACAATAGAATATTAAAATTAGGAGTTTTATAATGGCGAACAATTGGAGACCATCATGGAAGAACAGCCCGGGCGCAAACTATGCACCCGCATACGAAGTAGCCGGCATACCTTTTGTTAGTGGAAGCATCGAGTGCGTAAACAACCCCCACAGAGTTGTATTTCCGTATGTCACAGAATGGATTACTGTTATAAATCGCTCACAACTTCGATCATTAAAGGTGGGCTTTTCTGAGGCTGGTGTTAAAGGTAGTAATTATTTTCGAGTGGCTTCCCACAATACCGGACCTCTTGCTCCCGGGCGCAAATGTGTTGAAAGTCGATTGGAAGTTAAAGTAGGTGAAATTTGGCTATATAATTCCGAAAATTGTGATATCATAGCAGGACTAACAAACATCTCAACAGATCATGTTAGCGGCTCGAAAGGACCAAGTTGGTCCGGCTCCGCCGGTGTTGGTTAAACAGGAAGGTTAAGTGATCCTCGGAATCGATATTTCTACTAGTATTACCGGATTTGCTGTAGTTGGCGATGGGCAGTTGTTACATTACAGTTCCATCAATTTAAAAAAATATAAAGGCGTTTTCGCTAAAGCCGAAGCATTAAAAGAACATATCGAAGATTTTTTTGAAAATTATCAACTAGATCAGGATACCGATGGCTGGGGAAAATCCAAACACCCCATTGAGAACATTTACATAGAACAACCTCTGCACATGTTCATGAGAGGCAAATCATCAGCAAAGACCCTATCAACGTTGATGACATTTAATGGTATTGTTTCTTGGCTGATTTATGAATTGTTCGAAATCGAGCCGGAATATATATCAGCCTCTTCAGCGAGAAAGAAAGCCGGCATTAAAGTCCCGCGCGGCGAAAAAGCAAAAAAAGTAGTACTTGAGCACCTGCTATCAACTGAGCCTGCATTTAATATCGAATATACAAAGCATGGCAACCCCAAAGCAGAATCTTATGACCGCGCCGATGCGATTGTTATTGCCCGGGCAGGCTATATAATAGAGAAAGAAAGCATTTGACTTTATTCTCGTTATGGGTTATAGTAACTATATGAAGCTCGGCGATATCGTCGAGATTACGGACGATTGGCCACCCAACAGGGCTGGCACATTGGCGTTTTTTCTAAAAAATTATGAAGAAGCGAATTGTTGTTATATCCTGCCTTTTGATACCCTAGAAATAGAAATGTATCACCACACCGACATTAGAATTGTGAGCAAGAGTGAACAAGAAAGAAGCCCTAAAGATACTGAATGAAGTTATTGGAGACCACCGCCAAACCAGCAAGAAAGAGTATTATTTCAAATGCCCTGAATGCAATCACTACAAACATAAGCTCGCTGTTAATCTGGATAAAAATGCTTTTCATTGTTGGATTTGTGATTATCGCGGTCGTAATATTAGGCGTCTTGTTAGACGTTTTGGTTCGTTTGTGCAATTACAAAAATGGGACGGAATATCAAACCGGTCAGATCTTGAAAGATTTGCTGACCTCTTTATGGAACGAGAGCATAGAGAAGACAAAACAAAAGTGGAACTCCCAGCAGAATTCACAAGCCTCTGCTCAGAATCAATCCCAGTCACCGGACTGACGGCATTCAAATATTTACAGAAGCGAGGGTTCACCAAAGCCGACATACTTAAGTGGAAAATAGGATATTGTTTTAGCGGAGAATATCGCAACAGAATCATTATTCCATCTTTCGACGAAGATGGCGATTGTAGCTACTTTATTGCGAGATCCTATACTGGAGACTCCTATAAGTATAAA
>MDSZ01080343.1_pt1 | contig 13592 bp, 10 predicted proteins | sample 811201 | NCBI WGS metagenome assembly MDSZ01 (sample SAMN05326647, study PRJNA326480) | marine metagenome | isolation source: seawater | place: Indian Ocean: North | collected 2010
TATTATTAGTTCGACACGGAAAATCAATATGGAATCATGATAGCAAATTTACTGGATGGACAAATATACCATTAGTAGAAGAAGGACGTAAAGAATCGCTTTCAATATCAAAAAAATTAATACAAAAGAATTTGAGACCAAACATATTTTTTTCGTCGGTTTTGGATCGTTCTTTGGAAACGGCCAATATAATAAAATATAATGTAAATCCCGAAGCAACAATGCAAACGTCTTGGAGATTAAATGAAAAGCATTATGGTACATTGGAAGGTATTGAACGTAAAAAAATCCGTGAAGAATATGGAGGTAAATTTACTACAATGATGCGAAATAATTTTTATATGAAACCACCGGTAATAAAGAATTTGGCACCACAAACAGAGTATTCAGTTTTCAAAAATTGTTACTTTCATTCTATTCAATATGGAGAATCAAAAGAAAATGTAATGAATCGTTTGTTGCCTTATTTTCAAAATGATATTTTGTATACCATAACAGAGAACAAGTTACCAATGGTTGTTACACATAAACATTGTTTGCGTGTTTTAATGAAATATTATTTAGAATTGACTGATGAACAATTTGAGGAATATGATATTCCTCAAAATGCAATAGTAAATATGGTATTTGATGAAAATTTTGATTTTCAAGATTATAGTTTTGATTTTTATTGAGAGCTACATATAACTAGTTGAATTATCTAAAACCTCGATTAGTTGTTGTTATTTTAGCTGTCGAGGGGTCCCGCCAATGTCCCGTTTGGTATCCTTCTTTAAAGGGCTTCATAAACGTATTTTTGAGTTTATCTTTGATTGATTCTAGGGTATACCCTGCTCCAGGACCACCACCCTTATTTTTGATAGTTTTATTTTTCTTTCTCCCATATTTGCAATATTGTTTTTGTGAAAAGCCTTTTGGTTTTTTGCAATTAATAGACATTTTGCGTTTTTTTGTCCAGTTTTTCGAAGATTTTTTTCTAAATACTTTAGTTTTTGCCATATATAATATATATATAGAATTTTTTTTATACAACAGGAAAACTTGGTTGCATAGCAATTCCGCAAATTCCAGGATCATTGGTACTTTCACTACGCGCAATTTTAATATAACCATTGTCGCCCCATTGTTCGCTCCACGAATTTTTAACCAACCAATATTTTTGGCCATCTTCTTCGCCGTAACCAACAACAAGAACACCGTGATCTAATTGAGTACCACACTTAGGTGTATCTAAAATACCCGATGAATAAGATTGAAATTCAAAAGTATCCGCTTCAATTGCAACTGCAACTGGTTGTTGAAACACCGCTTGTTTTAGAGCCAATTGATTATTTGGTTCAACATCAAAACAATCGCTAATTTTTGCATAAGGAGTACAAGTTTTCATACAATCTTCAGCGGTTTTTGTTTCACCCGAAACATAAGGATATTGCTTGTTTTGGCATTGTCCATTTTCAATAACGAAATCAAATGCTCCATCCATTTGGCCACCATTGCATCCGTGCGAGCCATACTTAATTCCGCTTGCACAGTCAACCAATTCTTGTTCAGACAAGTCAACCAAATCTTGTTCACTAATGGCCCAAGCACCTTCAATTGCGCCGGTAGCAGAAAAGGTCCAACAAGAACCGCATTTACCTTGATCTTTAACAGAAGTTACTGCATCAAGATCACGCCAGTCAACCTGATCAGCTGCATTTATTTCTTTTGGATTGAATGCTTCACAAGAAAAACGACCGTTAATTTTATTGTATAAGCTGAATCCATTAAATATTCTGTATTCATCATTTGTCAAGTCAGTAAAATGATTCATACCTAATGTAAAATTATGCTTTTTACTATTGTGTTCAAAAATATCAAACATATTTTCTTTGAAAACAGAGAATCTGAATCTAAAATCATCGAGTGAATCATATTTTTTATTAAATTTTTCGATAAAATAATTAAACTCTTTCCATAAATAATGATTATCGTCATCATTTTCACTGTCTATATTGCTAATTATAAACAATATATTATCGAACAAGGTATTATTTGATTGTGCGGTACATTTAGAAAGTAGAAAAAACAAATAAATACAACCGAACATTGCAGTCAACATATTCATATACATATATACGAATATGTTTTTAAATCATTTTTAAATTGTGAATACATCGTTATAAGGCATAATTATCTATTCTTAATTATATAGAAATGGTTGACAAAAAACAGCATTTCATAATGTTCATAACAATGGTGATTGTTGGTATATTATTTAATCCAATGAACATATTATTGTATAGATATTCAGATTTTTATCTGTCATTGACGTTATTTTACGGAGGATTATTAATGGCTTCAAATATGATTTGGGCACACGAAATCGTTCACTATTTAGCAATGGGACATTTTAATATGATTATTTTTTCAATAGGCATTGTATTATCAATATGTGTGTCGGCATTGTTATTGCGAGAACAATTTCTTGTCAATGACGAGCAATGGTTAAAACGGATGATAAGTCATCATTCAACAGCTTTAACAACATCAAATAAAATTTATAATAGAACAAATAATTATAAATTAAAAAAATTAGCAAAAGAAATCATTGATACACAAGAAAGGGAAATATCATTAATGAAATCAATGTTATAATCAATAACTGTCTTCTGTGGCTTCGCAATTTGGTGGACTGACATCATCAACAGATGAACATTCTTCTTTTTTATTTAAATAACTACTGAAAAAGGCACCGTCCATATTTGTAGTTGACATTAAAATATTAGCCAATACATTCATTTTACTTTTATTGTAATGAATAATATTGACAGCCTCTTTATATGCTTCATCTACTAGTTTTCGAGTTTCTTCATCAAATGTTTGTTTAAGATTTTCAGAATAAACACCATCACCAGTAGCAAGACTGCGTCCTAAAAATGGGTTACGTCCATTATCTGTATTTTCATTATAAAAAGTCTTCAATGATTCACCCATACCATAATTGCCAATCATTTGCTTTGCAAGCGAGTTGGCCTGTTTTAGATCTTGAGTGGCACCCAATGAAATATCTTTGTCACCATAAAAAACGTATTCAGCTGCTTTACCTCCGAGTGCAACGACCAGTCGTTTTTTCAACATATCTTTTGTATACAATCCACTTTCAATTATTTCTGGATATTCACTGAAAATGGTATAACCACCTGCCCCATTGTAAGTACTTTGAATAGAAACCTTTTTTAATTGAAAATAATCACTATAAGTAGCTGCTAAAAACGCGTGTCCAACTTCGTGTATTGCCACTCTACGAATCGCTTCTTCGCTTCGGGTATCGTTTTTCTTGACAATGCCAATTGTCAATTTTTCCAATGCGTCAAAAAGATTTTTTTCACTAATCATTGTTTTGAATTCGCGCACGGCATTAATCGCTGCTTCATTAATAAGATTTTTCAATTGAGCACCAGAATAGCCAGCAGTCAATTCTGCTAACATATCAACAGAAACATCTTTTTCAACATTTTTATTTTCCAAATAAACTTTTAAAATAGATTCACGAGATGGTTTATCTGGTAATGGTACATTAATAATTCTATCAAAACGTCCAGGACGTAACAAAGCAGCGTCTAATACATCGCGCCGATTTGTTGCAGCAATAACAATGACATTGTCGTTTTGGGCAAATCCATCCATTTCAGCCAATATTTGATTAAGTGTTTGTTCACGCTCATCATTTCCCATATTAATACCGGTACCTCTTTGTTTTCCTACTGCATCAATTTCATCAATAAAAACAATCGAAGGAGCATTATCGCGCGCTTGCTTAAATAAACTACGAACTTTTGAAGCACCCATACCAACAAATAGTTCAACAAATTCACTGGATGCAACAGAAATAAAATTGGCATCTGTTTCACTTGCAATCGCTTTTGCTATGAGTGTTTTTCCAGTACCTGGTGGACCTTCTAGTAAAATTCCTCGTGGAATTTCAGCACCGGCTTCTTCATAAAGGGTGCGATTATTTAAATAACTAATCACTTCTGTGCATTCTTGAAAGATTTCAGGACTGCCTGCCCAACTACTTAAACTAATGTTTGCTTTGATCATATTTTCTTTGTCATTATTTTTATCTCCATTAAAGGGGTTTAATGAACTGGAACTCATTGGGTTCATTGGTCCCATATTGGGTCTTGTAAAAAAAGCGCGCGCAATAGAAATTACAATAATAGGTACAAATAGCGCATCAAATACACCATAAACACTACCCAAAAACTGTTGAATAGGATTTACTACAGGTTCTAAAATGGTTGTTTGCACTTTGTTTTCATTTGCGTGTTCAATAACTAAATCAGCAACTGAAGGGTCAGTAGTAATAACAGTGTAATCATCGATATTGTAATCACCATCACCATTTACATCTTTCCTTGCGTAAAGGGTTTTCATATCATTTGTAAAATAAATATTTTCAACATCGTTTTCATCAATCCGTTTTATCAATTGTCCAATATTTTGTTTTTCCAATAGACTTTTTAATTGTAAAGGATTAATAGAATCTTTTAATTTTGTAGCCCGGTTTCTAAAATTAAAAGATTTAAAAGAAACAACGCAACTAATTAACGATAAAAAATATACAAATTTCATTATGCATAATAATAAAACTTGTTTTTATATTATTATAATTTTTGATATAAATTAGTTTTCTCCATAATATGGTGGAGAATATATGAAGTTGTTATATATATTAAACCATTTTCTTATTTTTACGGGTTTGGAATTATAAGCTTTGCCGATATTTTCATTACATTCATTACAATAATCAATAATCTTATTGACTTCGTTTAATATATGTGCTAATTCAAGTGCTTGGTTTTCAGTGACTGTTTCGATAAAATCTTCTTGTCTAAGAACATCTGCAAATCTATATAAAATGTCAGTACTTGCATTTACAAATAATATTAAAACATTATAAATGTCTTTTTTCTTTCTATATCTTTTATCATTTTTTTGTAATACTTGTTTCAAGTCCTGTTCAGTAATTTCATTCATCAAATATTGAATTCTCAATTCTTGATTATTTACAACGTTATCTGTTTGATAGACAGGTAATTCGCTAAATCTATAATGAATAATCGTTCTACAAGTTTCACGAAAGGGTTTTCTCAAGTTTGATAATATTCCATTTGCTCCTAATAATACGTCGTTAGCTCGTGCAAAATAATTGTTAATTTCTCTGCCGCATACAACTTCATTATGATTAGCAGGAATCTCTCCACCAGTACGTCGCATCCATTCATAATAATGAGGATTATGAATATTGGATTCAATTCTTCCCGTTCTCCAACTAAATGCTGTTTTGCAATCTGGACACCACATTTGATCGCATCCATCAATTTTATGTATACCAGTACCACAAGATGGGCAAGGTTTTGTATCATTAGTAATGAGTTGAGCGGTTGCTTTGTCCGCTTCATTACACACGTGATCACAATCACGCTGAAGACCTTTAACCACGTGACAATCAGGGCAAGTCCAATGTTCACAAATACCACATTTCCATTGGCTGCTTAAAAATCCTCTACATTCTTCTCTTGGGCAAGGTTTTACAAACAGCGACCTTTCTCTTTTAACTGCAGTTCTATCTAATAATTTGTCGCGCTGTATTCGCAAGTTAAGAATTTTTCTTTGAATCTTTCTCATTTCAAGTTGCTCGTTATAAATTTCGGTATCGATGTTTCTTGCTTGTATCATATTTTCAACAATGGGTTGCGTTGCAGGTAATAATGCTCGTTCTTTATCAAAAAGAACATTTTCTCTATGTTTTTTTAATTTTTTTGTTATAAAGTTGTTTGCAAAGTGATTTGCAATAAATCCAGAGGTCCATTCTCGATTACAGTCATTATTCATACATTTTGGAACATTTTCAGTTAAAAGCCATCTTTCGAAACATTCTTTGCAAGCTTTAAAATCGCAATATTCACATTTAATTGGTTTTCTCTTTTGAATACTGAAGTCTTCGACACAAATATTGCATTGATCTGTCATTTTAATAATAGTAAATATAATAAAAACATAAAACAACATAAATATATTCAATTTTTATATATTTTTAAATAACGATTTCTTTTAAACTATTTATAAAAATATTACATTTTTATAAATTAACGACGACACTTAGTCCTTCTTTTCTTATTGGTCTTTCTTTTCTTGGTGGTCTTTCTTTTCTTGGTTTTCTTTTTGCCGCCAGCGTTTGCGGGATTTTTCTTAGCATTTGCGAGATTTCGCTTTAATTCCTCCTGTTTTTTAATGTAGTCATCTATAGTGTACTCATCTGATTTGTATTGGTTTTTTTCTCTTCTTTTTTTTGCCCTCTCTGCGAGCTGTTGCATACCTTGTTTTGGTGTGAAAGAGGAATTATCATCTTCGTATACAGGTTCTGAATCTTTCCAAGTTTTTTCATCTCCAAAAGATGATGATGAAGAGCCAAAAAGTGATGTGGTTTTAGATCTGCCGTCAGTACTAAAGAGGTAGCTCATATATATATAAACATAATATTTTAAAAATTGAATACTATAATGCTAAACAGTTCGTAACTACAAATTTATATTTATTATGGACTTTAATACCTTATCACTTCACGAGCAGCAAATGATCCGTTCCGCATACAATACAGTTTGCACTATGGAAAAAACCGAATTTTTGAAAACATATAATCCCCCGGCTGATAAAGGGTTTATGTGGGATGACAATAATACAGTTATACAAATAATGAATAAAATACATGATGAAAATGATTGCCATTCAGGAGCAAGTCTAGCTTACACAATGAGATGGATTCAATACATTCTAAGAAATGATTTGATTATTAATTAAATTTTATAAAAAACTTAATTACAAAAAATATAAAATAACATTTAAACTACAAAATTATTTGCATTTAACGTCATTTTGAATAATGGTGCTATCTGTATTTTTTATTTTTTTGATTTCATATTCATCATATGAGTTATCCAAACAATCTTGAATAGTGTTTGGTTTTGTCCATTCAAATTCATATAAGTGAAATTTATTTTCTAATGGATCTTCGTGATTAGACCATAATCGAGGAAAATGTTTGTAAAACAGATCTTTATATTCAACTTTAGACTTCAATAATTGTATAAAACCTAAAATGTATTTTTTAATCACAACTAAAGGTATCATATCGAGACTGTCCATCCAAGTATAAACTTCTTGATAATGTTCAACTTTACCTCTTAAATAAATTTGACAAAACCAGATGCTCCAAATATAGCAGAAATGGTTTTGTGATTCCACGTGTTGAACATTGATTTTAATAGCGTGTTCTTTCCATTTTTTATTATTATGCATATGTTGTAAAACAGGTGCAATAAATTCTTCAAACCCACCTGTTGGTTGTAAGAAGTAACCGTTTTCTACGGCTTCGACATCAAAATCATCTGCATCTAAATCTAATCCATCATATTCATCATCACCAATAAATAATTGTTTTGCAAGATTTAGAAATATTTTTTCAGTACCAGATTCAAAATTATCACCTTCGAGATCTACACCCGACATAGAATCAAATATCCATATTTTTTCGTCTTCCATATCACATATTAAACTACCATAATGTCCACCTGCTTCAAGATCTAAACCAACAATAGTATAAATAATTGAATCATCATAAACTTTATTTTTAATTTTTCTACTGCATTTTTTGATGTAATTTCTAAGAGTAGTTTTGTTATCTTCTGTATCTGTGAACATCCAGGTACCATCTTCTTGATTAATAGCAAAGGTTTCAGTTGGTAAAAAGATGGTATGTTTTCGCTCTTTTCCAATCATTTTTAACACTTTTTCAATATTATCATTTCTGTAACCTTCTTGCATAAGGATTCTAAACAGTTCTCCTGCATTTTCAATAAGTACTAAATCTAATGCGTCTTCTTTACAAATAAAATCTTTTTCTGCTTTATCCAATTTTCCAAACCTATCTTCATCTATAAAAGCTAAAGGGGTGTCTTCTTCGCTCATTTTTTGAGATTTACTTTTCGACATTTATATATTTTATTATACAATATAAATATACTTTCAATTTTTGTAAAAATCGAATAATATTTTTTGAGTAATATATTTAAAATTTTATTATAATGATACATATATGGCTGAATTTATGTCAACCACTACTAAAGGAAGAAAAAAAACCAAAAAGACGATTTCAATCGTAGAGTCACCCAAAGTAGAAATACTACCAGATGAATCTTTAGAAACTACAGTTGAAGAAAAATCTGAAACACATGAATTACCAGTAGTTGCTGAAGAGAAATGCTGTGCTGAAGAGAAATGCTGTGCTGAAGAGAAATGCTGTGCTGAAGAGAAAGAATGTGTTGAAGAGACAGAATCTGCTGAAGAGAAAGAATGTGTTGAAGAGCATCTAAATTCAAGTCCAGGCGTATATACAATCAGAAACTTTATTACAAAAGAAGAGTGTGATCATATGATAGCGCTAGCTAAACCAACACTTGTTGATAGTGTAGTAAGCGATGATAAAAGTGGATATAAATCACCTGGACGCACAAGTAAAACAAGTTGGGTGGATCATCATCACGATGAAATAACTACAGGAATTTGCAAAAGAATATCAGAAAAAGTCGGAATTCCAATAGAAAATGCAGAAAAATTCCAAGTCGTTTATTATGGAGAAACAAATGAATATCGTGCACATTGTGATAGTTGGGATCACGACGGTTCTGAAAAATCAATGAGATGCATTAAATATGGTGGTCAACGATTGTTAACAGCATTGGTATATTTAAATGAAGTTGAAGAGGGAGGAGAGACAAATTTTCCAAAATTAAAAAAATCAGTTAGTCCAGAATTGGGAAAATTATTGGTTTTTGAAAATGTATTTAAAAACACTCACAACAAACATCCCCTTTCAGAACACGCTGGAATGCCTGTAATTAAAGGCGAAAAGTATATATTTAATTTGTGGTATAGAGAGTGTCCACGATCAATGTTGTATGAGGATTTTAATCCAGCATATTATAAACCAAAACAAATACCTGGAGCTAAATTGGAGCATTTTGAAATCAAAGAATTAGAATCACAGAGTGAAGTAAAAAAGGTATTTAAGACAGACAATTTTGTAACACAAGAATTCTGCGAATCACTTATAGACAAGTGTACTTTTTCAGAAGCAAAATATCCAAATTGTTGGTTAAAGAATGTTGATTTTCCTTCATTAATGTATCAATTGAAAGAAACATTAAAAATAGAGCCTCAATATTTTGAAAATATGAGTGTTGTAAAATATGCATCTCAACAATCCCACGGTCCTTATTTTGATGCATACGATTTATTAACTGAAAACGGAAAAAAACATACAGCTGTCTCTGGTCAGCGTCTTCAAACAATTGTTATTTGTCTTAAGAATGAGTTAAATTATAAATTTGACTTTTTGAATAGACAGATCAACATGAAACAAGGTACAATTTTGTATTATGACAATATTTCAGTATCGGAACAAAGAGATTCTGGAATGAGACACACATTAACAAACGAAACAGCTGAAGACACATATGTATTAAACATATATGTAAGAAAGTACGATAAAAATAAGAACGTCAACCCATTATTTACAGTATTGTCACCTGAAGAGGTAGAAACACAAAATGTCAAAATGGTGGTTCAAGATCCTGAAGATCATTTACAAACATATAGAGAAGTATTACAAATGTTTGAAGACAATAAGATTAGTCAAACTTGGCAAGGTCATAAAAGTTTCAAATATTTTTTTAAAGGAGATTTCAAATATTTCAAAGAAAGTGTTTTAACATTTAAGAATTTATCTGATTTAGGAAAAGGTTTAAAAACTGAGCATCTAGAAAAAGAATATGCCTTCGATGAATTTCATCCAGTTGTAGTGGAAAATGTCGTAGGTGAAGAAATGGCGAATTTATTAAAAACTTATTATAGAAGTTCAATAGAAAACGATGTATTTTTATTTGGTGATAAACAAGCCCAACGATTTAAAGCAAATAATGAACCTTTTTCGCGATTTTTGCATTATGAACTATTACCATTGATAAGAAAAATAACAGGTAAATACGTAAGACCAACATATACCTACTTATCTTCGTACATTAAAGACGCAGACCTTCCACCTCATACCGATCGACCAGATTGCCAATACACAGTATCATTTTTAGTAAACAAATCACACGACTGGCCTATTTATGCACATAAAATTAAGCAGCCTGCACCAAACAAAGGACGATATTGGGAAGATGTGCCATTAGAAGAATGTTATGAGCTACATAGTGGTCCTAATGGACTCATTATTTTTTGTGGTACCGATCATGTGCATTTCCGCAAAACGTTTACTGGTGATTTTTATGACATTTTATTATTGCATTATAGAGATATTGAGTAAATACGTATAAAATATATACATTTTTATATTTTATATAATATAAATGGACGATTTAGTGTCAGTAATAATTCCTACATACAATCGGTTTAAATATTTATTAAATACTTTACAAAGTGTACAAAATCAAACATATAAAAATATTGAAATAATCATAGTGAATGATGGATCCAGTCAAGAAGAATATTACAAACATAAGTTCGAAGGTTGTATTGTAGTAAATATGGATAAAAACACAAAAGCACGTTTTGGTCATGCATCTCCAGGTGGATTTCAACGATCTATTGGTATGAAAATAGCAAGTGGTAAATATATGGCTTTTGTTGACGATGACGACTATTGGATGCCAGATAAAATAGAAAAACAAGTAGCTGCAATGAAAGAAACAGGATGTTTAATGAGTTGTACAGATGGTTATTATGGAAATGGCATTTATAATCCTGAACAAAAATATACAATATATAATCAAGAAAAGTATTTTGGTGTATTAAAGAGCATATATGGTCGCAAGGGTAAAGGTCATTTATTAGAAAACGGGTTTCCAAAAATATGGAATAAAGAATATATGGATACTCACAATTGTTGTATAGCTTCAAGTGTTATGATGGAGAGGAGTATAATAGATAAAATAGGATATTTTAGTAATCAATTGTGGGCACCCGATTATGAATATTGGCAACGCATAATTCAACATACAGATTGTGTATATTTGTCTGAACCTTTATTATACTATGATGGAGGGCATGGTGGCGGCCAATTGTATTAATTAAGTTTATAATATAAATATTTTATATATTATAAAACATATGAACAGTTCAACGATTTTAGAAAAAAAAAAAGTAGTTAGTTTTTGTTTGTATGGTTGCAAGGCCACGTATATAATTGGAATGAAAGAAAACATAAATTTGGCAAAATTGCATTTTTCTGATTGGGAGGTAAGGATATATTATAATAGTACAGTTCCTGAAAAATATATAGATGAATACAAAGAGTTAGGAGCCAATTGCATTTTATGTAAAAATTTAGGTATTAATAAAATGAATTGGGAGGGTATGTTTTGGCGTTGGCTACCAATGGATGATGATGATGTTGATATATGGATTTCACGAGATGCTGATTCAAGATTAAGTGAACGTGAAGCAAATTTAATAGGCGAATGGATAAAATCAGGTAAAACATTACATTGCATAAGAGATCATAGATGCCACGCTCATTGTATTATGGGTGGAATGTTCGGTATAAATAACAAATTATTTAAAAGTAAATATACCTTCAAAAAAGTACATGAAATCATAGATGAACTTTATAAATATTATAAAGAACGACCTTATAATGTTGATCAAATATTTTTAAATGATACATTGTGGGGTGTTTTAATGAATGATGTTATTGCTCATATTTCAAATGGTGGAAGAAAAGTATATGACACAGATATAGAAATACCATCTTGCGATGATTTTATAGGAAAACAATACAGACTTGACGATAATTTAATAGAAGAAAAAATGGAAATACCTTTAGAAGATATTAAAGCAGGTTCTATTTTCAGAATCAAGTCGAAATACACTGATTTATATTTAGATGCTTTTGATCATAATGTTGTAAAACTAGCAAAAACTTCTAATAATCCTACTCAATTGTGGAAATATGAAGACGACAAAATAGTCAATTTTTCAAACAAAATGTTTTTATCTAATAATTCGTCAAATGATACAATATTAAAAGCATCTTCTGATGATAAATGGATAATACAGCAAGGTGGATTTATAATATGTAATAACAAAGCGTTAGATATGAAAGGTGGTATTAGAGATCCAAGATGGGAAACGTGGATGTTTAAATTAAATTGGAGTGAAGCACAACAATGGGATTTGGTGAAAGCTTCCAATGAAGAATTACAAAAAAATTATAATTTCAGAATAAAATCAGCACATAAAGACTTATATATTACTTACTTTAACATAACAAAACGTGTTAAATTATCACCAATAGAAAAGAAAAAGTCACAATTATGGAAGTTTAATGAAGAAAAGGGACAAATAATATGTTTATCAAATAACAAGTATTTGGACTATAATGAATCGGGAGAATATTTAACTGTATCAGATAATAGTTCAAAATTATGGCAAATAGAAGATAATTATTTCGTTTTTAAGGGAAACAAAGCAATTGATTTCAAAGGTGGAGTGAATGATAATAGAAAAGAGGTTTGGATATTTAAATTAAATTATTCACAAGCACAACAATGGATGTTAGAGCCAGAATTCGAAGAATACAGTGACGAAATGGAACCATTGGTAAAACCAAAAAATTATGAAAAAAAAGTCTTAATATTAAATCACAATTATCATCATAAAAACAAAAAAGGAATGGAGTTAATGTGCGATTATTTAAATTATGAGGTTTTGTATGGTGGAGTAAGTGATATAAAAGATGCAGATGTAATTTATTGTCCATCGCATCCTCACGATGCCCGGAATTTTCCTAATAAACGTTTTATTTTTGGACCTCATTTATCTATTTTCCCTGATCAGCGATTAAATAGAATAAACAATACACCAAAAAATTGTTTTTATATCCAACCAAGTCCGTGGGCTCGCGATGTATGGATTCATCAAAATGCCGAGAAGCATTTGCCTGTTAAAAGTTTTCCATTTACAGTAGAAACTGAGAAATTTTTACCTATTTCAGCAAAAGCTGAAAGAACCGAAGTTTTTATTATGTTTAAACATAGGGATCCAGATGAATTAAGGTTTGTTGAAGACTTTTTGCGAAATAAAGGAATAACTTTTAGAGTGTTTAAATATGGTTGTTATAATGAAGATGATTATTTAAAGTATTTGCAAAAATCTAAATATGGAATATGGATAGGAAGACACGAAAGTCAGGGATTCGCTCTTCATGAATCATTATCGTGCGATGTACCATTACTTGTTTGGAGTGTTATGAATATGCAACAACAATATGGATGGGCTGGTTGTCCAGATGTACCAGGAACAACTATCCCATATTGGGATGCACGCTGTGGTGAATATTTTAATCATAAAAATGATTTTGAAACAACTTATAATAAATTTATTGAAAAGATTGATCACTACCGTCCTAGAAGTTACATTATGGATACAGTAAGTGTTGAACAGTGTGCTAAAAATTTCAAAGAAGTTTTCTTAGGAGAAAAGCA
>MDSZ01245986.1_pt1 | contig 13590 bp, 7 predicted proteins | sample 811201 | NCBI WGS metagenome assembly MDSZ01 (sample SAMN05326647, study PRJNA326480) | marine metagenome | isolation source: seawater | place: Indian Ocean: North | collected 2010
ATCGATCTAACCATCTTGCATTTGTAGGGCTGTGATATTCAACATGGTCTCCAATTTTAAATGAAGGTGGCAATTCTATTTCTGGCATTGGTGGAGGTTGAGGTTTAGCTGAACTTTGTCCTATTACTCCTAATTCTTGAAGTGCTGTAATAACTGCTGAAGTAACTGCTGTTGCATCATTGTTGATTACTGTTTTATGCACCACATCTCCACTTACAATAGAATCCTGCATATTCAGTGCATTTCCTTCAAGTTTTTTTTTTGCCTCTTCTGTATTGTTATCTACTGGAATCCATTCTTTTCCATTCCACATGAATTTGCCGTCTGGGCTAAGAATTGTATTTTCTTCTTCAGCATCTTTAGAATTGTTAGAGGAGATTTCTGAACCAGAGCCATCTGCTAGTTTTTGTTCAGTTTGTTGTTTTAAGAATTCTTGCATTACGTTAGAATCTAAAGCATTGTTTTCAGCAGCCAAACGCATCATTTCTGCTTGTAAATTGTCGGATTGAGCTTGGCGTTCGATGTTTAAATCAGATTGTAACTCCATTCTTTTACGTTTATTTTCTTGTACTTGTTCAAACATAGACATGGCTCTTTTTACTTTTTCATCTTCAACTTTATTTTCTAAAATTAAGTTATCACGACGCATGGATAAATCTTGTTCATGTTTAATTTGTGCAACTTCAGCTTCATTTCGTGCAATTTCGATTTGATGCTGACTTGCTTTAAGAGCAAATTGCATATCCGCTTCTTCTAATTCATGTTGAAGGGACTGTTCGTTTTCTTTTTGTGATTTCAGTACTTCCCACCTTGAATTTTCTAGATCTTTTTGTGCGTTAATTTCTGCTATTTCAGCCGCAATATTTCTTTGTGCTTCTACAGTAATGTCTTGAACATGAATGTGATGTAATAAGTCTAATTCCCTCTTTCTTTTTGAGAGAGTCGCTTCCATTTCAATTTGTGCTTGTTCATCTAGTATTGTTTTGTGTTTACGTAAATTATCAACTTCATTTTGCATTGAAATTAAATTTTCAAATTCTGTTTGATTCCAGTTTGCGTAACAATTAATGAATTGTAATCCAAAACTTCTCATAGTTTTTGAAAGATTTGCCCTAATGCTTGCTTTGAGGTCTTCTTGCAAATCAGCGTTAGTTCTTATTTGCTCAAGCGTATGAGGGCCAATAATTTCGGCATTTACTAGTGCATTTACTTCTGGTGAAAGTGCTTCAACTAAATTGTCAATGCCTATTGTTCTTTCACCTTTAGCCGGAAATTGTAATAATAATGGTGTATCTTGTGTATTGAATTCAACTTTAATAGACACCATGCCTGAAAGGTCATGACCATCTGCAGTACGTCCTGAAACAAGAATCAACACGTCATGGGGTCCTAATAAAACAAAGAGAAATGCCCTATTTGGCTGTCCTTGACCAAAGATTTTAGACAATAAACCAGCTTTTGGATTGACTTCCATTTTTGTTTGAGTTGAAATTCCAATTACGCTTCCATTTTCTACAACAACACAGGCTTCATTTGGTTTTAAAACAACATTTTCTCCATGCTTTACGTTTCTATCAAGGAAATATTGAGCTATAATTCCTGGGTTAGTTCTCCATCTAAAGTTGTCCTTTCGTGCCATACTCAGTTATATGTCGAGATATCCATACATTATGAGTTTTCTCTGGGAGAAATGATGTTTTGATTCTGAGAGCATTGACCTAATTTCTGTAGATTTGTCGTATAGTTCTGATTCTGTAGATTTACTTTCAATTTCTTTTATGAGATGTTCAATTTTTTCTTTACATTTTTCTAATTTATCTAGTGTATTAAAATCGTGTCCAATTAATACTTTGAGTGATTTTTTATTCATTTTTACTGCAGCATCATGTTTTGAATTAGATGTGTGAGAGAGCCCGTATCGAGCATCCGAGATGAATTCATCACAAAGGTCTATGATGTCTTGAAAAGATCCTCTTAATTTTCGTTGCTTATTTTTATGTGCTTTTGAGTATAACAAATCTATCTGACTGCGGATATTTTCACTTCTGCTTCTTACTTCATTCCTAAGTGCTTCATCAGATTTAGTCATTTTTCCTTTTTGGTAACCATTGTATGCTGTAAACAAAAGTCGAGTTGCTGTGATTACAGCAGAGATACTTGGGTCGGGGAACACTTGTCGTCTGCTAAACTAATCTGTATTCAAATCCTTCTATAATTTTTAATTTACAAATTTTCTTTAATTGATTCAACAGCATCAACAATTGTTTGTTCTGGATTATATGTTTTTATTTGTAATATTTCCCAAGCATCTTCTACATCGTAACTAACTTTTACCCCTAAATTTTCTTTTAGAATTTTAATTGTCAATTTGGGATGGAATATGGCAACAATGTATGCTAAAAATTTTGGTAATCTCCTGTGAGGCCACCTACCTCCCTTTTTAGATTTCAAAATTTTCCCAATTTCATTCATCCACATGTCTGATGTATGAGTAATATAACGTCTGTTATTTTCCCCCATAGTAAGTGCATTAATATGCGCCAAAGCAACATCTCTTACGTCTACAAAATTAATATTGAAATCTAAAACAAATGGAGGGCCGTTGACATAATGTTTGAGATACGACATAGAACCTTCTATATGTTTTTTATGAAATACAGGCCCAAAAACAATAGATGGGTGAATGGTAATCAATCTTACATTTCTTTTTTCGGCCCAATTTCTCATTTTTCTTTCTCCTTCTGCTTTTGCAAAACCATACGGATTTGAATTAAGTGAGGCATCGTCACACCAATCTTTAATTGTGAATGTTCCACCATTTTCATAATTAGTCGGGCGGATTGCTGCAATAGAAGATGTGTGAATGATAGTTTTAACATCACCCATTACAGAGCATAAATTTTCTACTCCAATTACTGAAGTATCAATAACATCTTTTTGAGGATCTAATTTCCCCAATAACAAGTTTGCAGCACAATGAATAACACTTTCACAACCCTCTACGGCTTTTTTTAACGATTCTACGTCAAATAAATCGCCATAAACAACTTCTAAAAGTTCATGTTCAGGGAAAATTGATTTAAGGGATAAATCCCTCATCATAGCTCTTGTTTTTATCCCCTTTTTTAGCAATTCATTCACAACATGCGCACCAATAAATCCACTTGCGCCGGTAACTAATACAATGTCTGTGTTGTTACCCATGTAACCTCTCAATTTTATTTGGCAAATCAAGTTTTTTGTTTTTTTATTTATTGAACTAATTTAGATTTTTTGACCGAGTTAAACATCAATCTTGAAAATACTTGTCTTTTTCGCTATTAATATGGCGCTAATGATATATGATACTAGGCGCAAGCAAAAAGTAGCATTTAAACCAATAAATTCGGGAAATATTTCAATGTATGTTTGTGGTGTAACTGTTTATGATTTATGTCATTTAGGTCATGCGAGATGTTATGTTGCTTTTGATGTGATTCATAGGTGGTTAGAATCATCAGGTTATGATGTAAATTATATTCAAAACTTTACAGATATTGATGATAAAATAATTTTAAGGGCTAATGAAAAAGGTGTTGATTTTTTAGAATTAGTTGAAGAAAATATCAATGCATATTTTGAAGATATGGATGCATTGAATATTTTGCGAGCAGATCAATATCCAAGATGTACAGAGTATGTTGAACAAATGATCTCTATCACTGAGGATTTAATTGCTAAAAATCATGCATATGTTACAAATGATGGGGTTTATTTTCATGTTGAATCTGCTCCAGAAAAGTACGGTGTTTTGACTGGACAAAATATTGATGCGGTATTAGGTGGAGCAGGTGGAAGGGTTTCAAAAACAGGTGAAGGAAAAAGGGATCACAAAGATTTTGCATTATGGAAATTAGCTAAGGAAGGAGAGCCAAGTTGGCCAAGCCCTTGGGGAGACGGAAGGCCTGGATGGCATATTGAATGTACTGCAATGAGTATGGACCACCTTGGTGAACAATTCGATATTCACGGAGGAGGGCATGATTTGAGATTCCCTCATCATGAGGCTGAAATTTTCCAGGGAGAATGTCACACAGGGAAATCCCCCGTTGTAAATTATTGGTTACACAATGGTTTTGTAAATATGGATGGTGAAAAAATGAGCAAAAGTTTGGGCAATTTTTGGACAATAAGAGATATTATTGCAAAAATAGACCCTTTAGTTTTAAGATTTGCATTAATTAATGCTCAATATCGTTCTCCAATCGATATGAATGAAAAATTATTACATGATGCAGAAAAAAATCATCAGAAACTTTTAGATTCATACAAATTAGCTTTAGATTCGTGGGATAATATTGAAGAAAATAAGTTACGACGTTTACCAGAACCAAATCTTTCTTCATCAGAACCTCTCTCTCATAGTCTTGGTTTGATTGAAAAATTTGCAGAAGAATTTGCTTTGGCTATGGATGATGATTTTAACACCAGAGTAGCAGTGACAAAAACAATGTCTATTGTAAGGGAGGTAAATCGTTTACTAAATTCAGATTTGGATGAAGAGGATTGTAAATCCGTTGGGTTTTTTGCTGTAGAATTATTTGAGCAACAAGCAGGTAAGGTATTGGGTTTGTTGCCAACAAGAGAGCAAATTTCAATAATGAATGAAGAATCAATAGAAGTAAAAATGCGTAAGGAAGAAATCTCAGATGAGGTAGAAGAGTTATTAAATCAACGAACTAAAGCTAGGGATGAAAAAAATTGGTCTGAAGCCGATCAAATCCGTGACAAACTTACTGAAATGGGAGTCGTAGTAACAGATACAGCCGAAGGCCCTGTTTGGGATTTATCTTAAATCACTCAGATTTAGGGGGTTTTAATGGAGGCATTTTCACTTTCTTTTTATTGTCGTCTTCCTCATTATTTCCATCAAACCAAATGTTATGCTCTTCAGAATTTCTATTTTTATTTGTTAAGAATAATACTACTGAAGTAATTGAAATAAATATTAATGCAATAATTAAAATGATTATAGTTCCCGTTTGATCATTTGATTCAGATTCTAATACAGATGCTTGGTCACAGATGTTGTCTTCACAAACCCATTCACCGGAATTACTACATACGCAATTATTGCAATCTTCTTTCTTTACTTGTCCAAAACTACATGCAACAGTATTTTGAGAGTTATCAGTTGAATCCTCTGTTGAATCCTCTGTTGATTCATCAATACATCCATCACCGTCATCATCTGCATTTGTAGCATCTTCTGATGGACATTGATCCGAATTATCTCCTACTCCATCTCCATCAGTATCTGTGGTTTCATCAGCATCATATGGGAAGTCATCTAGATCTGCGCAAACACCATCATTATCGCTGTCATCTTGAGCATCATTTGGGCAAGGGTCATTGTTATTTCCGACCCCATCTTTATCTGAATCAAACCATTCTGTTGGATCGTTTGGGAATGCATCAGTCCAATCAGAATAACCGTCTTCATCAGAATCTACATCATTGATTTCAGTATTCAAACGATATCCATTTTCATTTAATTCTACATCATAATAATCAGACCATAAGTCAATTTGGCTAATTGAATTGAAAGGAATAGAATTATTTAGGGTGTTAAAGTAATAATCATCTCCATATGTAAATACAGAATCTAGGTGCGTACCTCCTGATAATCCAGGATATTTTCCATTAAACCAATCTTCAAATTCTTCTTCAGTCATTGTATTTGCATAGTTAAAACTCTCATACATTTCATCTAAATCAAATTTCATTGCTTTTTCTAAATCTTCAGAAATACTCGCCCATGTTTGCCCACCTTTGGAAACACCTTCAAATGTGATATCTACTGATTTGCTAAAACCATCTCCTTGAATTATTTCACTATCTACACCAAGTTGAGTCAATAGGAAACTGTCACCAAAAATAGGTAATCCACCAACAATTGTTAATTTCATATCAGGATCTATTGCTTCAATTAGGTTTCTATATGGGTCGTTTCTAAAAGAATCTACAACCATTAAATCAGCACTTAATCCTGCTTTTATTCTTCCAACGTGTTCATCCCAATTCATTCCATCTGCTGGGTTACTTGTTACCATTTGAACTAATTCATAGTCTGAAAATACATCTCCAAATCTGTTTGTATCCAACCAATCTGCCATTTTCAATTCATGCAATGGGCTTTTGGTTCCTGAAGGAGACCAATCAGGTGCTAGAGAAATTGTAACTCCTTCCGCTTTTGCAGTAACAACGTCAGTAGTATCTCCATATAGAAGAAGATTTGATGTGGGTGACCATACAAGATCTGCACCAACATCGCCCATTGCAGAAAATTCTGCTTGACCTAATCCCGTTCCATGGATTAGCATTAATTCACCAACTAGTAATTCATTTTCTACCAATATGTCGAATTCAGCTCTAGATGATTCATCAGTCCCTTCAGCTAAGTGTAAGAACCAGGCATCTAATTCGCCAGATTGATTCCCCGTTTTGATGTGATTTCCTACGTAATCACTTTCTAATTCGGTCACTTTAGTATGCATGTAGTCTCTGCCAAAATTATAGTATTCTATATTTCTAGCTAATATTGAAGCAAATTCATCATCATCTCCAGTAGGGTTTCCTTGTACTGCTGTAGTTCCTCCAACTACTGCACGAACTTCGACATACTTCATTGATTCATGTTCTAAATCCCAGAAATCCCATCCTTGAATTAATGATTTAGCACCAGTTACATCTATTGAATATGTTGGATTATTTCTCCATTGATATCTATTTTCATAAAAATCACCATTTCTATGATCTAATGAGTAATCCCATAAAGGAACCATATTGTAATGAATGTGGTTATGAGCATCAATAATTCCAGGATAAATTGTTCCAGCAGTTTCAACAATAGGGACTCCTTGTAAATCTACTTCTGTAGGCATAGAACCTTCTTCCCATACGGCTTCTATCATTCCATCAGTGACCATTACACTTCCATAAGGGATTACGCTATTTTCTGCTTCCATTGTCACAATTCGACCTTTAAGAACATACGAACCGTCATGATATAAATCACCGGTATTTGCATAACAGGTGCCTATGGCATGATTAATACCAGGACCTCCTTCTGCTTCAGGCCAAACTTCATCATTTGCTATACCAGGTGTTGGAGGACTAATTTTTGTCCAATTTCCTTCGGAATCCCTAGCATATGATGTATCCCAATCAGAATCTTGCGCTTCAAATGAAAAACTATCTAATACATTACCCGAAGAATCTGAAATATGAATTGTATCTCCAGACCAATAATCAAATTCTAATCCAGTATTTACTCTGTAAAATACCATATATCCGCCTGCAGGAATTACAGTATCCCAACCAATTGAACAAGAGGGCGAGCCTTCATTTTTGAGATCATCTAATACCCAATTAGAGATGTTAACATCACTATCGGTAGGGTTGTGTAATTCTACAAACATGTCATTGTATGTTCCAAATTTACCGTCTCCATTCCAATCAGTTCCCCCATATTCTTCATTATTTGGAGATACTAGAATTTCGTTAATAATGATGTGATTTGGTAATTCTGCTGAAGATGATTGAATTACTGTAGTAGAAAGTGGTAATGTTGAAATTAAGAATCCAATTACCAAAATCCAACAAATTGAATGCCCATTTGATGTCCTGCCCATACCCTGTCGTAAGCAAACTAGCATTTTACTCAATCTATTGAGTTTATTGATTTCTTTAAGGTAATGTGTCAGGTCCACCGACTGGCATTGCCATTAATGGTCCATGCATTCCTCTAAGTGATGGGCCTTCTGTAATCGTAGCAAAAATTCCAATATCTCCTGCACTATTGTGGGACAAACCAAACCATGGTCTACCATATTGATCAACACTCATGTCGAGGAAATCTCCGAGGCCTCCGCATCTATTGTAGCCACAATCTTCTGTAGTATCTAAGGGATCATCATCTGCATTAATTTGTACTGTGGTAAATAATGGATTTTCATTAAATACATCAGTAGATACTGTAAGATAACCATTCCAAGAATCATTTCCTGTATCTCCTACATAACCGAATGCAACTTTCCCACCTCCCCCTGCAGTAACTACAGGAAATCCTGTTCCTACCAAATCAATTGGTGGTGCAATCATCATTGCTTTGCTCCATGAATTTCCGTTATCTTGAGAATTTGCATAATATGGCATATTGTCTATTCCCATCCACATTGCATGTACATTATTTTCATCATCTATTGCTACTTGTGCTTCTTCAAAATTCCAAGTATCAGCAGTTCCAGAATCTTCAGTTGGAAGTGGATGTTCAGTCCAAGTAAATCCTCCATCAGTGCTGCGGTAAATAGAGTACCCACTGCCACTACAACCCACATTTCCGCGATAAAAATTACCATTTTCCGCGCCTTCTATATGAGCACTTAATCCTCCACTGTTACATCCAAGTGGTGCACCAGGAACTTCTGGACTCCATGTGTTTCCTCCATCAAAACTAGTTGAGCATAATGGTGCTTCCCAATTACCATTAATGCAAAACACCCAAGTGGTTGGATGTAAAGCAGCAGGATATGGTGCAGATCCAATAGTCTGATGATCTTGAACAGAATAAGAAGTAGCAGGAGTGGGTGGAGACCATGATGCACCTTCATTGTCTGACCATTCTACAGTCATCCCCAATAGAGCATGCATGTCGAATTTCATGATTCTATCCGTCCATTTGTCTACGTAAACATAAGGATCGTTACTGTTGGGTACTGGCAATATTGGATCGTAAGTATTTACGCATGAATAATCTGAAAGGTTGCTCATTGTAATTAATCCTGAACATTGAACAATTGCTGTCGAACCTGCAGGTCCATTACCCCAACTTGAGATGTAAAGATTATCGTTTGAAGTAATTCCTATAGTGGGCTCGAATGTACTCATACCAATGCTGTAATAACTTCCTTGAGTCCAAAAAGGGATGTTATTTTCTGTAAGATTAACTGTGATATTTCCTTCTAGAACTGCTGAATCATTTAATGCATTAATTCCACCAGGATAATGGTACCATGTAGTAGACGGGATATCTCTATCAAAATCAAAAGGGCCGGGTTCAATAATTATCTCTTCTTCTTCACTACCAAAACAACCAGCTAAACTAGATGTCATCATAAATACGATTAACAGTGCTGATGCCCGTCTCATGTTTATGCGTGCAAAGTCAAATTATAACAGTACACCGATTAAAATTAGTGTGAATTTAGTGTTATGGCACACTATTTGCTTTAATCATACTCACTCAACGATTAATTATGACCTCGTATCACCTATTGCTATGCGCAAGTGCAATGTTTGCCTAATCATACTCACAATGATTTTACCAATTTTCTCTGGTTGTTTTGGTGATTCTGTTGAACCTGAAATAATTGAAGAAACAGGTTATCCTTCAGTTTGGGATAGATATGACATAGATTATCGTAGTGATGATGTATTTAGCTGGGTTACTGTGAATGGATCTTATGAAATAGATGATGTAAGATCTATATTTGTTGAAGTTGATATTCCAGCATCTCAGGGAGGTTGTGCTACAAATGTTCCAACTGATTGTCTTGTTCATTTGGGTTTGTGGCTGCCGGTAATTGAGGGATGTGATTGGGATGCAGACAATTTGAGTGATGATTGCAAAGTCCCAGCAATTGCAGAGGTTGGCCCATATTATAATGATGGAGACGTGGATGCATTAACTCCTGCAGACAGATTAGGTCGATTTTTGATTGAAAATTATGTTCCTCATGGATATGCTGTCGCTCAAGTTAGTGTTTTTGGAACTGGAGATAGCACTCATTGTATGGATTTAATGGGTGTTGATGAACAAGCTGGAATTGATGCTGCTGTAACTTATTTGGGAAGTGCTCCTTGGGCAAGTGGGAATGTCGGAATTATTGGGAAATCGTACGATGGTTCTACTCCTTGGGAAGCAGCTACATTTGGTAATGAATTTTTGAAGACAATAGTGCCTATGTCAGGATTAATCGGGGTTCAAGATTTGATGTGGAGAAACGGAAGTATGGAGGCTAGAGGGGCGATAATGCATAATGGTGTTTATGGTTCATTTGGATTAGATGGTGATTTAGAGGACACTCAGACTGGTTGTAGAGGCTATATTGAAGGATATTACGCTGGAGTAGGTGCATATCTGAGTGGCGATGATCTTAGTTGGATGGGTTCAGATTATTGGACACAAAGACATTTTTTAACTAGGGCAATAGAAAATTACAACGGTTCTGTATACATAATACAAGGTATGCAAGATTGGAATGTAGATCCTCACATGGCATTTCCAGTACATCAGCAATTAGAAAATGCTGGGATAGAAGTAAAAACATTGGCTGGACAATGGGGTCATGATTATCCAGATAGAGAAAGCGGACATTCTTCTTTGTCTTCAGGTAGGGGTGCTGAAGCATATCCATATTCATTGAGATGGGATTGGGCAGATGAGATGTTGTTGTGGTTTGATTGGTACCTAAAAGGAGAAGGAGATAAACCATTATTGACTGTAGAAATGCAAGATAATTTGGGCGGTTGGAGAGTTGAAGATACATGGCCAGCACCAGATACAGAATATAGACAATTTTTGGCAGGTTCTGACATTGAAGACGTCAGCGGTGGGTCCACGATAACTTCGACTTCAACAAAAGTTCTTTCAATAGGTCCCTTTGAAGAGGATTTACTAATTGCTGGAATGCCTACATTTCATCTAAAATCCACAATTTTAACAACTAATAATGGTCATTTATTCATTGAAATGAGGGATGGAGAGTCTGGGATGCATCTTGGTCATGCAGTAATGGATTTACGGTTTCATGCAGGGGGGAAACAAGGTACACAATTAGCACCATTACAGACTGTTTTAGCAATGATGGAATTTTTCCCAATGGATGTAGTTGTTCCAGCAGGAAATACAATTGAATTGGTAATTTCTCAAACAGGAGAAGATTATGTCCCTAGTGCTTCTGCTATTGGACCTGTACAACTTGATTTATCAGATGAAAGTATTTTGACACTTCCTATAATAAATAGGACAAGTGGAGATTATTTTAGAGCATCAGGACATGATTATTCTGGAGAAAACGGTGCTAGGAGTTATTAATTAGAATCTTGAGGTGGTTTTGTGTTGGAAACAAAGAAGTTGACTGCATTAATGTTGTTTTTAGTAATATTACAACCACTTCTTGCAGGATGTTTTGGAGATGAATTAGAAGAAGATATGCCAGCACCGATTTCAATATTTGAAAAATTTAGAGCTTATGATTCAGGGTTAGAAGATCAAAGAAATTTCACTTCAATAGATTTAGCAATTAATTCATCAACAAATCTAAGTTGGGCTGTTTTTGGAAATGAAGAAGGTGGGAATTGTTGTGAGCATTATCTTGCAGCAACAAAAGAAGGTTTGATTTTGAACTTTGGAGGGGAATACCCTACTTGGAGTGTAGATAGGGGTCATACCTGGGATGAATACATACCTTCCATATTTTCTCAATTTGGTTGTATGGAACCAAAACCAACGGTGCCAGGACAAGAAGGATTGGGGGAAGGAAGTATTGTTCAAGCAACAAATGGAGATATTATTTCCATGGGGTGGTTTCCTTATCCAAGTTCAAGTGGAGCCGATCAATTTTATGCATTCTTTTATGATTCCGAAGCAGAAGAATGGAGCTGGTGTTTTAATCGAACACCTGAACCGTTCTATGATAGGTCTTGGCAAGTAGAAGTTATTGGCCCAATATCTGGTGGAATTTATGGTTCAGGGCCATGGGCTAGTTTGGTAATTTCTAATTTCTGGCATCAGGTTCAAAATGTTGGTGGGCAAATCTCCACTGATGGGTTAAATTATGATTATTTCCCCTTCCCAGATAGGGATGCAGATTTAGATGTGGTGCAAGTTAATTTAACAGCTACAGATTTAGGTATGGAGTGGGATTACACTAAACCACACAAAGAGATGAGAGCATTCCCTGTGCCTTCAGGAGGATTATATTTCCCAGATTATTTTGTTAATGGGGATGATGCATATCTTGATACAAATTTAGATTGGTACAAAGCTGAAACTATGGAAGGTAATTCCTTGCCAAGTGAATATTGCGCATTTGATTCTAGTGGTGCATTACATTGCGTGGTTCGAGAAAATATGGTGCTCAAACATCAATTATCTTGGGACGGCGGGGAAAGTTGGTTAAATCAATCGTATAATATTTCTGAAATGGCCTCAGATATTGAAGAGTGGGAATTCCATTCAAATGGAGAACATGATTTATTTGTTCTTAATGTTAGATATCAAAGTTCAGATGGGCCTGATGTAGATGTGGCATGGCATGTCAGAGAATACAGCCAATCATTAGTTCCAGATCAATTAACATACCTTGGATTAGGAGATTTAGATTCTACTTCTGGTGCTGGAAACGATATTAGATTTGACTTTGCAAGTATGGGGATACTTCCTGATGGAGGCTCTTTTATTGCATATATGGATAGTAGTGACCCAGATCCTCTATTTGGTGTGGAATTGATGATGCCTGATGTATATGGCCCTATGCCATTTTAGTACTTAATTAGCCAAAAGTTATACTGTGGTGATATTTCGATTAAAGTATGCGAATAACCGTAATTACTATACTGATTATTGCAAGTTTACAACCTATGATGTTTTTTGATTCATTAGAAGATTTTAATCAAAATTATTTCAGTTCCTCAAGTGGTATTGAAGTAATAAATGAAGTTGAACCAAATAATGTGAATACATCTGGGCAAGAAGTCTATCCCGGAGATGTGGTTAGAGGCGCAGTTGATATGTGGAATGATAAGCATGATTGGTATTCAGTTTGGCTTGAACCAGGTCAAACATTATTGTTGACTCTTTCTCATGCTTCAGGTGATGGTGTTTCAATGTCAGTTTGGGACGAGGAGAGCACACACCTCGGTTCTAGCAACCCAGCTAAGACACGTGATACAATTTTCTTGGGTGAGGAAGAAACAGACTTAGGAGGCATATACAGTGTTTCCATCAATGCAACAATGACTGAAGCTGGTGGCGGAGCATATGTGCTTGAGATTGATGCGGGATACGAGGTGAATTGGTATTCTGCAGCTGCAGGATGGTATGTTGCATCTGATATCTATGATGCTAAAGGTAACATTATGTATACATCAGAACTTTCGTCCTACCAATTTGCTGAATCAGCATCAACTGACACACAAAGTGCACCAGTATGGACAAACGGTGATTTTTGGAATTTCTCTGTTTCAATGCCAGAATTCTTTGGAATGACTTATGATGAATATTACCAAATGACTGTTACAGGCTCAGATACTGTTTCTGGTAAAGACTGCTACAGGGTCTCAATTGAGGGTAAGGCGACTCTGACAATTGAACTAGGTGGAGTGGAAACAAAAACAATTGACGAACAAACTGGCGATGCATGTTATGCAAAGGATAGCCTGTCACTTATTCATGAAAATCTCACGATGACAACAAAGTTGGAAACGAGTGGTTTCGGTTTTATGAATCAGGATCAAGGAAGAAGTTGTACCGATGACTTTGGTGAC
>MDSZ01019148.1_pt1 | contig 13589 bp, 13 predicted proteins | sample 811201 | NCBI WGS metagenome assembly MDSZ01 (sample SAMN05326647, study PRJNA326480) | marine metagenome | isolation source: seawater | place: Indian Ocean: North | collected 2010
GGAGATCTTCTTTGTCCAGACATATTGTCACTAATATAAGCAAATACTTTATTTTCAACGATAAGTTCTCTTAGTATTCTTGATGTTCTTGGACTTTCCATACTTTTTCACCTTTCTAGACTTTCTGGATTTTCTGGACTTTCTGGACTTTCTAGACTTTCCAGATTTACCGCGTTTCACAGTTTTCTTTTTTCTTTTTCCGCCAAATTTCGTTGACTTTGTTCCGGAAGAAGATTTAAATGCCTCTGGGAACGCTGCATTGAAACTTTCTAAAGTGGGAGTGCGACGAATAGGTATAGGTGTAATTCTGCGTTTCGGGTGAGACTTCTTGTCTAAATCGTCAGTTTCACTTGATTTATAATTACTGCTCGCTCGTAACTTAGTTAGTTCAGATATATCTGTATCGTAAAACGCACTCTTATTATCTTCTTTTTCCCAATCGCTATTTTCTACCGCTACTAATTCAGTGACCATATCCGGCTGAGGATTTTTTAGTTTTAAAGCGTTACGCAGAGCAATTCGTTTTTCTCGTGCGAGTTCCATAGCTTTGTTTTTTTCGTCTGCTATCTTTTTCAGACGCTGCTGTTTCTTACGATGTTCTTTCTGCTGACGTTCTATTTCATCATAACTGTACCCACGACTTTTACTTATCATCATTTCAGCGGTGGTAGCTACAGGACTTAATCTATCACTAGATTTAAATGAACTAGATGATGTTTTTTGAGACATATATAATGTACAAACAAAACTTTTGGATTATTCGGGGCATTATATTCTACGCATATAATAAGTATACTAACATACATGCAACTACCTCCCACAGAAAACACACATGTCGGAAAAAGAACACCTATTAAAGTGTTTGTGATGACCGGACCAGAAAGTAGCGGAATCGTAGCATTTAAGCGAATAGTCAGTGGAAAAGACACTTACGAAGGATACTCCTGGGAAATATTTGAAAAAGTATCAAAAATGCCCGAGATAGCTAAAAAATACGATTTTCACATAACATTCTCCGATCCTGGGTTCACTAATTATGAGGAAGTTATTGACAAAATACAACAAGGACATTATGATTTGGGTATCGCCGGTTTTCTGCAAACTGCTGGACGCGAAGATAAAGTTGACTTTACCGCTATCAACAAAATAGATTCCAATGCCATTTTCCACGTAGACGATGACTCAGAATATGGACTATTTGTCACTACTATTCAGAGTATCGGAAATATAATTTTCGTGATCTTTCTTTTGGGTATTCTTCTCGGAGTTCTTTTGTATTTCGGTAACCCCGGCAGAATGCGCAAAATGGGCGTGACAAATAAAAAAGAGTTCTTCATGAAATCCATCATTGCTGGGATAGCGTCCATGTTCGGCGAGTTCGGATACATCGCGGAAGAGGCAACATTAAGTTACAGAGGTATCTTTATTGCAACGCTTATTATGGTAATTGCCTTCGTGACACTCCTATACGTCCAAGCTAAACTCACTGCTGCACTCATTGAAAAGAAAATAAGCTCCGATGCCAACGAATATAGATTGACAAAGGGTGTTGTATTAGGTCATGAAGGATACGCTGTCGCAAGAAAAATACAGGCTGAGGGAGTCAATATAAAGTTTATCAAAGACCATACCAATGATGAACTCTTTGATTTATACATGAAAAACACTGACAAATACGATGGCGTTGCGCTTTCTTACTGTGACGGATACCCTTACTTGACAATCTACCCACAACTTCGTGCAAGTATTGGGTTCGGCAACGAACCTTCTGGGTTTCCCGTGCGTGAGACACGTCGCGAATTATTGGGCGACTTGAATACGGCCATATTGAAATTGCGCGACGATGGAACTCTGAAAACTCTTTGTGAAAAATATTTCGGAAAAATGAGTTATGCGTCTAATTTTCCCACTTGTTCGTTGTCTTAAACCATATTACACGCGGTTTTTATTGAGTGATAGTACATTCAATAAAACAACCTCCACCAAAAAATTCTTTTTTTCCAGAAACTTTTCCCATATTTGGGATTTGGACATTTTAAATTTGTCCATTTCAAATTATCGAAAACTTTTGTTGCAAAATTCTTGAATTTTTGGGTTGTGAGCATAATGCTGTAATTTCAATTTTTTGATGAAATTTATTGTGTACATAAAAATTCGCATTATTTTGCAAAATAAAATAGAGGGATTTTTTTACTATCATATATTAAGGAAAATGCTTACAGAAAAATCCCAAAAAATCCCAAAAAATCCCAACGAATATATATGTGAACAATGTGAATACATTACGCTAAGTAAAAAAGATTTCAATAAACATTTAATGACACGAAAACATCAAATGATAGTAAATGATAGTAAAAATGATAGTAAAAAATCCCAAAAAAATGCCAAATCATATAAATGCGAATGTGGTAAAGAATATAAGTATGATAGTGGATATTACCGTCATAAAAGAACATGCACCTACGTTCCTGAATCTAAACCCGAACCCGAACCTGAACCCGAACCCGAACCTGAACCTGAACCCGAACCAAAAGAAACGACGTCTTCTATCAGTCAAGACAAAGTGTTTATGGACACAATGATGCAATTTATGCAAAGTCAAACGAAAACCAACGAAAAATTATACGAGAAACTGGAGGAAGTCACCACTGAAAACAAAGTGGTTAACAACTATACCACCAACAATTTCAATCTTAATATGTTTTTGAACGATACCTGCAAGAACGCAATGAACATAAGTGATTTCATGGAATCCATCAAGCTTAGTATTTCAGATATGGATTATTTGGGAAAGGCTGGATATGTGGAAGGCGTGAGTCGCGCCATCATAGACAACCTCAATCAACTAGACGTAACAGAACGTCCTATTCACTGCACAGATGCCAAACGTAATTCCCTGTACTTGCGAAACAACGACGAATGGAACAAAGAGAGTGCTGATATGCCCAATATGAAAAAGGTCATTAAAAATGTCACGCAGAAAAATCAGTCTACTTTGTTTGAATGGATGGGTAAGAACCCCGGACACAAGAATCCCATGTCACAGAAGCACAAGGATTATATGACTATAGTGGGTGAAGCGATGGGACCCGGAACAGATGAAGAAGAGTCTACTAGTTACAAGTCTATCATAAGCAAAGTGTCCAGCGCCACCATCATAGATAAACAGACCGGTTCTATGAAACCTCCTGGTTAATAAATAATATTTGGATATTATAGTAACGTTCCTCAAAGTAAAATCACTACTACGTGATGACAGAAACAGGAACCGCGTATAATATTCAGAACCCCTCTAACTTAGTGGTGACCGTTGCAGTAGTTATGCACGGCCGAACAACCAACTTAGATTTAAAACCCGAGGTGGCCACACTATTTGACAACTCACGACTGTATCAATTAAGCGGAAAATTCGCAAAGGCGCGCCAAGTGACTCTTATGTTTACAGGGACAATACCTTACCTAAGAGATAAGTTTCGTATAGATTTGACTGGAAAGACAACATCTGATTTAATGCAGGAATACAAGGACGTGACTCTTGATAAATATAAAGAGATTGAAGTAGATGCAGGCGGAGTCCCTGATGAGGGTATGGGTACATTGTATGAACCAATTACATTTGATAAAGTGTTGCAAACATACACCGGTTCTGATTCTGAAAAAAACAGCGACGACGAGTTCGCAAAAATACATTTGATTTCGGTTCATGAAAAAATAGATGGAGGGCTGCGATTGGTTTATCCTCTTCCGCATCATGCTAATCAAAACGTTAATCTTTTGTTGTTAAAAGATATTGTTGATATGGCTTCGTATTTTGGGAAGAGTGCTCTTGCGCAACATGTGGTCCACCAATTTCAGCGAGAAGGCATTCAGTCTAAAATCCGAAAGCTTAGATTAAGCACTATAATGAAGATTTTGAAATATGTGTTAGGACCGGGCATTTACACAAACATTTTTGATTATTCGTGTTCTGTGTTATCTTTGGAGATGTCCGAAAAAGAAAAAAAGTTTGCACAATATATGAAGGAAGGAGACATAGAAACGGGGGCGACGCGTTCGTATGGCGGACGTCGTCGTTCGCGAAAAATCAAGCGTAATAGAGTTAAAAAAAGAAAAGCGTCCAGAACCCGAAAAGCAGGTATGCAGCGTCCAATCAACGAAGAGCACTCACCAGAGAGAACTGCGACCAACACGTCAGGCACGTCATATAACTACGAGGCTAACATTGAAAATAGGCGTGATGATGATTCTGTCTCTCAATTAGACCTCAGTAACTTAAATATAGATGACAGTCGTGATTCGGAGTCTTCGCGATACAGTATAGCTAGTATGAGTAGTATGGGTGATTGGGAAGTTGAAGACTACGAAGATTTGAACAAGATTCTTGATAAAATTGACCATTTCATTAATTTTCCTAACAGAGAACCCTATTACGATACCATTATTTTGAACCGAGACATAAACAAACTTCCAGTTTATGATTTGCACGGACGTATTCAATGGTTGCTGAATAAGTTGGACAGCGAAAGTGAAATATATCGCACTATGGACAGATCAGGATACAAGCGATATATGGAGGTAATAAATACGTTGAAATCCATTCAAAGTGAGGTACCGAACACGCGCACTCCAACCCCCGCAAATGAAATAGATTTTGGAGCCACTGGCATTCGTCTTGACGAAAAGGCTCTATTTAAACGTATTAGTTCAAATGATTCCTTCCAACGAGAACTGAAAAAGGGTGGACGCAGAAGAAGCACGCGTCGTCGTGTGAAAAAACTACGAAAACGTAGAACCAAAAAGAGAGCAAACGATAAGAAACGTAAATAATTCCATACTCTGTTAATAAAATAAAAATACACGCTCGTGTATTTTTATTTTGGTAATGACTCTGACAATGTAATTTAATATATATACAGAGTTGGCTAACACTTCCAACGGGCACCGCATTCAATACAACTTACAAAAGTGGTCATCGGTTCATCCGCCGAGCGCGTTTGCATTTGGTAGTATGTGCACTTGTTTGACTTGCATTTTCTGCATGTAAACGTATCTGTGGCTGCCTCAATCTGAGTATCATACTTGTGTTTATCTCTTTCCATCTTTTTCTGGATATGTGAATCCCATTTATCAGGACACATTTCGTAGTGTGTCATAGAAGCTAATACTTGTGCCTCTATGGTTCGGTCTTTGAGTTGTTCAATAATCTTGGGGTCCTTGAGGTTATTGTAAATGGTGCGCATTCTATCTACGTAAAGCTGTACAAAATGAACATTGTCCCATTTTTTCACTACCTTGCGAGTGTTGGCTTCTTTGAGGGCAAAGTTGAATACACCTATTTCCAAATTAGTGCTTTTTACAGGATTGTCTATGAATCCATTAAGTTTATTGCGAACGTTTTGTCTGAACTTGGTGGGATTAGCTATGATCATGATGCCTGACTTTCTTAGTTAGTTAGTATACAATAACACTTACATTTAAATACTTTGGTCATTCAATTTGAAGACATTTTAGATTTATACTAGTTTACATTTCCACTATATAGCTCTCCTCTGATAATTCTGAACATAACTCCTCGCCCGACTCTTCCTCTTCAACAGATGAACCAAATAAATCTTCCTCCTCGTCTTCAGCACTCTCCTCCTCTTCTCCAACACTCTCCTCATCGTCGTCTACGACAAATCCGTCTTTGAGATACCCACCCTCCTTGGTCTTTTTTGATTCTGCGATGTTGTCAAGTTCATCTTCTTCCTCTTCATCTTCTGCCGCAGTGGCGCCCAGATCCTCAAATCCTCCGAAGAGTTTCTCGTAGAACTTTTCCCATAGTTCAGTGTTGATAGATTCCAGGAGAGGTTCACCGGATTCTCCTTTGTATTCGGTGTGACAAACAATTACACAGTTTCCAAAAAATAAGGTGGTGTCGTTTGGTGGAGGAAAATCATATTTGTTTTCCGAATTAGCTTTTCCGGTTGTTTTTCCGTATAAGGATACAATATAAGTTAGATCCTTTGACCTGATTCTCCAGTCCGTTTGTTTTGCGAAGTTGTCAGGGGTCTTGAAGCCGCACTTTTTATAGAGGTCTTCTTCCTTGAACGATTTGACGCACAGGTTCTTTATTGTGCCTGTTTTTTCAACGATAACTACTCCAATATTAGATGTCATTGCTAAGATAACAATATGCAATCGGTTTAAATAGTTTACGTGTGAATATATATCTACCAGAGTGAACCAATGCCAAAATTATACGTGAAAAATTATCATCCTAATGCTATCAAAAAAAGATTGTCTAGTTTACACGATCACTACGTATCCACAAAAATTCGTAAAACTATGTATTCGCCGGAAGGAATATTCTCGGTGAGGAATGATAAGGTCGTAAAACTTGTTCCTCATGATTTTCCAGTGGAAGATATGGATGATTATCTTCTAGACAATAGCTTTTACTCGGAAACCGATATTCTTTCGCAGATTCCGGTAAACTCTGTTTATACTGAAACAACTGAACTTCATTTTTGTGTGGGGAAGAAGTCTAATGTTCATTTTGTGGTAGAGGGTAATTATGACAAGCAGTCACTTGTAGACGGCACGTGTGGATTTGGGTCGGATAAATATGAGCATTTCAACCCCACGGACTTTTATTTTGAGACGCGGGAAAATCTCAACAATGAGTTAGTTTTAAAAGAAGTTAATATGATACTATCTATAATATAAAAAATGATATTTGGACTAGTGAAGGTGGTGGTGATTTCACTGATCGTCATCTTTATTTTACACAGGATTATTCTGTATATAAAAACGATGTATGTGGATACTAGTCTTGCCAGTTCGGTATTACAAGATTCAAAGAAAATGTATGAAGATATTGCCAAGTCAATAAGCAGCCCGGTAAACAATCCTGATAAAAAAGAAAGAAAAAAGGTGGAGATAGACGAGGGTCAAAACAGCGTTCGGTTGATTCCATCTAGGTCGGAAGACCAGCAAATGAATATTAAGGCAGACCCTTTTCCGGTTCCTCAAAACGCAACTACGTCTGCAATTGTAAATATGAAAAACGAGCTGGCTGATTTTATGGATACTTTATCGCAGTGAGTAAATAGATGGATAGATTTAGTAAATTGATATAAAAGTAGCCACACATTTACATCAATACAATAGTTTGTCCTTAGTTGTCGTATTATCAGTATGAGTTATCTACATAAAAATAATACGAGACATACTCCCGTTGATCTTAGCGACATACCGTTCTTGGGGGCCGTATACGAATCTCGTGGAAAAGAAACGTGTCACAACGCTGACGTAGTGATGTTAATTCCCAAAGGTCGTAGATGTTTGTTGTGGTTTACGACGCTTGGTGTGCAAAATGTATGTTACATGATTGAATGTATGCACGTAAATGGAAACAAACATACACTGATAAAACACAGCAATGCTATTATTATCCAAACGAGTTTCGCGTCAGAATTATCGTATGGTAATGGTACCATTCTGCGAGGCACGTCTTTCCGACACAAAGGCGATAATCTTTGTGCGATAGAGGATGTGTATTACTACAAGGGTGAGAAAACACAAACTATGCCTCTTACGCGACGCCTTTCCATTTTACAACAAATGTTTTCCACGGAAATAAATCAGTTCAAATATTGCAAAACACAGACGGTTTTGGCTACGTGTATAATGCTGGAAGGAACGGTGCGACCAGAAACACTCATTGATACGGCTGAATCTCTACCCTATCAAGTGAAATTTGTCCAATACAGATACGGAAAACGAGGTGAAACGCCGGTAGTGAATGTTGAACTAGATGCTATTAAATCTTACGCGGTTTCCAGAAACAAGAACATTTATGTTCAGCGACCTAACCGTAGTAATCGTCATCTAGAATCTATTGAAGAATTAGTGTTTACTGTGAGACCTGATCTTCAAGACGATGTGTATCACTTATACACTTATGGAGAAGGAAACAAAGAGGTGTTTCATGGATACGCAGGAATCCAAAGTTATGAGGCTAGTGTAATGATGAATAAATTGTTCAGGAAAATCAAGGAGAACGATAACTTGGATGCCCTAGAAGAGAGCGATGATGAAGAAGATTTTGAGAATGTAGATGAGTATAAATATGTAAAGATGAACACTGCATACAGGATGGTATGTAAATATATGCCTAGAATCAACAAATGGCTTCCTCAAAAGTTGGCGCATCGCACTCAACATGTGGCCACACTAGAGCAAACAAATGGTCTAGGTAAAACGTAAAATAGTGAATCTAGAACAAATAGATGATAAAACGATAAATAATATTTGTATATATAAGTAATACATTGGTGACAAAATGGATTGTCCTAACTGTAAAACATATGGAGAACACGGTGAAGATTTCCACAACGCGAACAGCAGTATGTTCACTGTTTTTCCTGCATCGTCAAATAGAATGGTGAATTACCCTGCGATAAACTTTAGTGGAAATATGGGGAGTAACCAAATACCTCAGAGTTCTCCAGCATCGTTGTCCAAAGAAATGACCGGAGGCGCGTCCAAATCAAAATCCAAGAAAACACGTCGTGGACGCAAGAAAGGTATCAAAAACAAAAAACGCTGCAGAACGATGAAAATAAAAAATGTTGGCATAATATATAAGAAGGATACAATGAACCCTAGAAAAGATATTCGCGCCGTGAAAAAGCAATTAATGAGACTCACTCAGATTTCTTTCCCTCCTTTATCTGGAAGACGCAGCCGTGCCGCCGCTCGTCGCTCAAGAAAATCCAAAACTTCTAGAAAAACGAAAAAGTCTAGAGGAAGTAAAAAGAGAAAAGGCACCCGCAAACAGCGCGGAGGAACCACTAGTACGGGATACTCTACTGGTGGAATAGCTATTCCGGCAAGTGAACTAAGACTTGCTAACCCCGCTCCCCACACTCCTTACCCTATGGAAGGACACATTTCGCATGCCCGTTCTCTTTAAATATTGAATCACTTCAGTTGACAATTACTGAGCTATTTTGGTATTAACATTAAGTGTTTAATTGTATGAGACACTTACTGAAAATTGCATTGTTTGCTGCTGTTCGTGCAGTAGTAAACGATTCTTCATCATCACTATCTACATTTTCATCTTCGTCACTATCAAGTGAACTGCATTTTTCTCCAGTGAGCATTGTTTGTAATACTGTGGGTCGGGCATCTATGCGTCCCGTTGTAGGAATGTTGCACGTATCGCTTTTTTTGGGACGTCCGCGACCTTTAGATTTAGAGCTGGAATCTGCTACGGATATCCACATAGATGTGTCTGAAGTATACTTCTCACTTGTTGTTTGGAATATCTTGTAGTTATGTTTCTTGTAAAATGTGCGACGTTTATACCACTGGCGAATAAACATATCGTGTTGGTCAATAATATCCACAACAATAGGATTCGTGTGACGCTGTCGCAGTATTCTTCCAACTGATTGTTCAATATCGGTTTTGGGGGTTGCCATAATAAGAGTGGTCAACGTTTTAATGTCCAGTGCTTCGGACGCCATTGCGTAAGTGGCGATAATCACCTTTTTATCTTCGCTTTCCTTGAGTGCAGCCTCTTTCATTCCACCGATATAATATCCCACCGAGGCTATCTTGCGGGAATGAATGGCATCGTGTAAATAAGTCAACAGACTTTTGTTGTGAGCAAGTATCATAATTTGCTGATTGGGATTTTCAACTAACATGTCACTTAAAACTTTCAATATAAACTCGGATCTTTTCGTATATGCGCACAACTTTGATATCATGGAGCTGTGCATAACGTCCCCTCGGAAATTAGTGATAATATGACTGAAATCGTCATCGTCTACTCTATATTGAATGCCCCTCACAATAACGTCGTGTTCCTGGTCACGCTCGCCTTTGTATACTACATCGCCCAAGAACATCTTGAAGACTTTGGTAGTCCCGTCTTTTCGGTTCATTGTAGCAGACAGTCCAAGCATGTATTTAGACACGATTTTGAAGAGCGCGCATGAAAACACTTCACTTGAAATGTGGTGCACCTCATCAATAATCGTTAATCCAAAACTAGAGAATGTTGTGTCGGGATAATCTTTCATAGACAACGATTGCAACATCCCTAAGACGATGTCTTTATTTTCCGTATCTATTGTGCTTCCCTGTATACGGCCTATACGTGCAGTGGGAAGAAACTGTTGGATACGTTCTACCCACTGATTAAGCAGGAACTCTTTATGAACAATCACCAAAGTTTTCACCTTGAGTTGAGCACAAATATACAAAGATAACGTTGTTTTTCCGTATGCGCACGGGAGTTCTAGTAGTCCTCCACCGCCTTGAACCGTGTTTTTGGTTACGTGTGCAAGGTATGTTTCCACTACAGGAACTTGGTTGTCTCGAAGAGTTCCTTTGAATGGGACGTCAATTGCATCTCCCTGTCCGATGCGCATACGTTTAGCTAGTCCAAACTTATCTTCGCCAAAGTAACGAGGCATATATAATCTGGACCCAGATTCGCGAAAGATGGGAAATTTTTTGGGGACGGCTGCAAGCGAGAACCCGCCTTGTGAGTTAGGTTTAGCCACCAATTCACGTTTGAGTGTTTCAATATCTTCTTCTGGGAACTCAGATTTTAGGATGGAATACCCTTTTGCACCCAGAACGGTTTCTTTAGTGGTTTGAACAAGTTCTGTCGCCGATAACTTTTTCAGCTTTCGTTTTACGGGTTTGGGTTTGGGATTGGATTTGTCAGGTTCCGACGATTCTTTTGAAGTTGCAGGTATCTTTTTCACAAACTTGTCCATTTTTAGTATATGGAGGAATATCTATATGTATATGATTATATTTATGAATGGTGATAAAATAATCAATTTATACGGAACTCCAGAATGGAATAAATTGTTATTTGTCGTTGTCTAATTATTTAATCTCAGCATATAACATATACATCATGCTTGACAAGAAATTCATAATGAAGCATGGCAAAAACATTGCTGTCGGTGCTGTGCTCTGTGCCTATATACTGTTAGATCTATCAGTCCCTGAGATATTTACTTATCACGTGAACACCATAATTGGCCTTGTTTTAGCTTGTATGGTGGTTCTCTGGTCTTTTTCCATATTCCATCCTTTTATTGGTATTTTAGCTCTTGCGCTATTGATAAAAATTATCATTACTAACAGAAATCCCTCTCATTTAGACGTCCCTTCTGCTATCACAGAGACCATGAAAGAAGGAAACGACGACGAGGATGTAGAAGATTTTACCTCTCAAGCTCCTTCAATGGGAGGACCTCTTCCTGATGCTCCTGTCAGCACTCTAGAAGAGGAGGTGATTTCTAATATGGCTCCTCCTATGACTTCAGGTGGAGATGGATTTGGAAACACCCAGGTCGCTCCTGTATTGGCTAAATCTCAAGGTTCTGACCTCAACGAGTAATTTGATAACCAGGTAAATAAATAACTAACAACACAAAGAAGTAATATTATGCACACATAATATTACTTAATAATTCAGTAACGGAGCGACTCGCTTAGCTATTTACGTATTTTTTCATTAGATAGTTGAGCAAGAAAAGCATTGCAAGCACTCCACAAATCAAAAGAACTACGATAAATATCCATATGAATACTTGACCTGCTCGTTTAGCCTCTTTTTCGTCGTAAGAAACAGTTACCTGTTCGGTTTCTTCATCTACGCCTACTGGCCGACAGTCAATATATATGTCGTCATCTCCACGACCACGTTTATTGTTTCTATTGACCATACCTTCTTTTATCTTGTTTTCGCTTCTAGTATATGAAAAGAAGTTTAATTTTCGTCCAGGCGCACGAATTGTTTCTGTCACTTCCTCGTTGTCTAGGTCAAATAGTTTTTGGATTTTTTGCATATCTCCCGTTTTAATGGCCTGAAAGGTGTCTATGATAATATACTTATCCTTTCCCTTTGAATCTTCTTCTTTGGCTTCGTAGTAGGAGCCGTTATCTGGAAACAAGTTGAGTAATGACGTACCCTTTATGTCCGTTGGTTCGTCTCCTTCATTGGGTTGAAAGTTCACTATATTGTCTATTATCTCGCTTATCATCTCGGTGCCAGGGGTAATTACTTCTCCTGTGACAAAAGGGATAATTACTGTTAGGTCGTCGTTTACAGATCTCTTAGACTGTAGATGAATAGACACAATACAATCGGGGGTTTTGCTGTTGATAACTAAATCAATAGCTTTGTAAAAGCTAATGCGTGTAGGTGTAGAATAGGAATACGGAATAATACCAAGTGTAAGGGCCTTTTCGGTTTCTTTGTTGTAATTAAGTGGATTGATACTTATGACTCCTCCCTTCTCTGTCTTTTTCCAGCGAATGGAAAAGGAGTGTTTTTCTTTGTTGCGAGATTTGTGAATAGTGAGTGCGCATTTTTTTCCACATTTTCCATTGGCTTCTGTTTTGGTTAAATTTGTTATTCGTGAATTAGTCATATATTAACAAGACACAAAAAAATAATATAGCAATTATATAATAAGAATATTTATGAAGTTAACTAAAGGTAAATTATCTAAGATTCGCAAGACCAAGATACAATCGCGAAAAAAGAAAGCACACGGCAAAAGATCTCGAAGTAGTGGTAAAACATTAAGAAACAAAAAGAGACGTCGTGGTAAGAATCTGCATAGACGTACACTGAAAGGTGGATTGGAGAAAGATTCCAAGGAAGGTGATAAGAAATCCGCCACAGAAGAGTCAACTTCTGTAGATCCTAAGGTAGAAGCAGAAGTCTCTGTTGTTCCCCCTGCTACTGCCACTTCTGAAGAAACCACACAGCCTCAAGAACCTGCTCAGGTATCTGAATCAACCGAGCCTGTGCAACCCGAGGTTTCTGGTGCCGACACTGTTTCCGAAGAGGCGACTGAAGCGCCTGCAGTTGTTCCAGAGGATGCTGTTGCTGAGAGTGTTACTGGTAGCGAACAAGAAACACCTGAAACAAATGAATCTGTGACAGCCTCTGAGACTGCTGAAACCGCTGAGAATCCTGAGACTGCTGAAACCGCTGAGAATCCTGAGACTGTTGAGACTGCTGAAACTACTGAGACTGCTGACACCGCTGAGAATCCTGAGACTGCTGACACCGCTGAGACTGCTGAGGCTGCTGAGACTGCTGAGACTGCTGACACCGCTGAGACTGTTGAAACAGCTGAGAGTGCAGAGGTAAGTGATGTGTCTGAAGAATCTACACAAGAAGATAAAGAAAAAGATAGTGATAGCGAGGAAGAAAGCGATAGCGACGAAGAAAGCGATAGTGATGAAGAGGATGATTCTCCCGAATCTGTATATACGAATGCATTTGACTTGTTTGCCGATAAGTTAGCAATGAAAGTCGTGAATGAGTTATACGGACAAAAGAAACCCCAAGACCCCATTCCAACATTAAATAATGCTAACAGCAAACTAGCATCAGCATCAGCATCTATTTCAAAAGGAAATAAAAAGGGGGAGGAAGACTCTGATGAATCCGATGAAGATGAAGAATCCGATAAAGATGAAGAGGGTGAAGAAGCAACTCCTTCAGGCGAAGAGGGTGATGCTAGCGAAGAAGCAACTCCTTCAGGCGAAGA
>MDSZ01026248.1_pt1 | contig 13589 bp, 15 predicted proteins | sample 811201 | NCBI WGS metagenome assembly MDSZ01 (sample SAMN05326647, study PRJNA326480) | marine metagenome | isolation source: seawater | place: Indian Ocean: North | collected 2010
TGTTTAACATTATCATCTATACCATCCTTACGAAAAAAGTATAACTTGATGTTTTCAGATATTAGTCTATCTAATAACGCTGATAAAGTATCTATGTTTGTAATATAACTCATTTAGCCCTCCAATATTACCTCAGGAAAGTATTTCAGAAACTTATCATTCTTACCATTCCTAACTTTTTTAATTCTTTGTCTGATTTCTTTATAAAAATTCCATGCGAGTGGTACAAAAAGTATTTTTTCATTTTCATCAGTATTTGACAATATATCAATTGAATGAATATCCGTATTCCTGCCAGGTGTTAATAAACCTTGTTTTAATGGATTATCATCTATGATATAATCTAAATCAACCTCTGCGAAATTTAAGAGTGTCATACCTTTTGCAGCGGCACCATAACCGACTATGTGATAACCATCAATCCTCGCTGATTCTATTATCATTTTAAAATCATCAACTATTGTCAAGACATTATCCCTATATGATTGATAGGTTTTATGAGATAATAAACCATATTCCCTCTCAACATCGATTAGATTTACCACTCTGTTTTGGTTAACTTCACGTTTACTCAACACAAACAGATAACTCACACCATGAACAGGAGTTTTTATAACGTCAATCAAATTTAGATTGGTTCTTTTTACAAGTTCATTAAAAGAATTAATATTAAAAAAAGATATATGCTCATGATATATTGTATCAAATTGATTGTTTTTTACCATATCTGATTGAGATGTTTGTATGTATAACTTTGAATCATCATGCATCAACTTTTCACAATTATCCAAAAAATCTTTAGCGTTCTCATTATGTGCAAAAACATTTTGTGCTATAATGACATCAAATAAATTATAATCATATTGATAGGAAAAATCAGTATCTACAAATTTATCAGCACTAAAATAATCACAAATAATTTGGTGATTTTTAGAGCTCGTCTCAAATAAATTTTCTGCAGGGTCTATCCCAAAAGTCTCTATTCCCTTTGATTTGAAACAATCTAACTGAGAACCATCGTTACAAGCGATATCTAAAACTTTTTTAACTTCAATATCAGAATTTTCTATCGTAAAATCTGCAAACCACTCAAAATTATCCTTAAGTGTTTGAGAGGTTCCACTCACATAAAGATAATCCTTAAACAATAAATCAGGATTTACTATATGTGTCAATTGTAGATGAAAACATTTATTACAAAGATTTAAACCAAGTGGAAACTCATCCAAAATCTCATCCTTTGTGTGATAAGAGTTAGCCAAAGGTTGTTTGTTTAAATCTAAAATCAAAGACAAATCATCACTATCACAGCATACACAATTTGTTTTTGCTGTGTAATTATTTATATTCAAAAGGTTTACTCCTATCAGTTTTTATCATATTATCCCAATTATCAATTAATCCTTGAGTTATAGTCTCTACTGTTTCCTTAAATTTAAATTTAAATTCTCTTCTAAATTTGAGTGTTGATATTGAAAAGTTATATGTTTTAGTTTGAATCTTCGTATTAGTTATATTGTTTGGGTCGGTTTCATATTCCATAACAGGCACATTCATAACACTACCTACTTCATAGGCTATTTGTTCAGCGGTTTTATTAAATGATGCTAAATTATATAACCCTCTTTCATCAGTATCATTATCTATAATTGTTTTAACTGCTCCACATAAATCATTTAATCCCAATATTGGTCTCATCGTGTCTTTAATAAATAACTTAATTTTCCCATCTTTTAACGCACTATTAACCATGGCATTTATCATTACATCAGTTCTCAATACTGGAGAATATCCATTAGCTGTACCAAATCGTAGTCCATAATATTCTACATCTGATTTTACCGCGTATAAATCCGCGGTATGTTTTGATATATCATATTGATTATAAGGTTCAAATCCATAATATTTCTCATTCACAGTTTTACCACCGACTGAACCATATACACTTGAACTACTAGCATAAATAAACTTTTGTTTATCTAGCTTTTCTAATAAATCTATGAAGTTTGTAACGTTATTTTTAAAACAGCTACTTAACGTACTCTCAGACATTTTAACACTTGAGTGTCCTGCTAATAAAATTATTGTATCATAATCAGAATAAAATCCCTTACCCATTTTACTATAATCTTTTACTATAGTGTCTTTGATAGTTTTTCCAAACCAACAAGTGTCAATTACATCAACATCGTGTGTTGCATCTAAAAACTCATAAAGTCTATTACCGATGTAACCATTACCACCAATTATTAAAATCTTTGTCACCCTAAATGTCCTCCATGATACTCAAAACCATCATACATATTATTAAATATTTTTGTTATATATGGAACAAAATTCTTTTCATTATATAAAGATTTTTCATAATTTTTTCTACATTTTTGACTCATCTCATCATAGAATCCTTTACCATTTTTGAGTTCTCGTGCTAGGTATTTAGCTTTCTCTATATCACCATCATCGACAGTCAAATCTGGATGTAACTCTTCTTGTGTATCTAATCCTTTATAGCCTATACAAGGTATTCCGTGAAACGCACAGTTTAATGTAAATGTACCAGCAGCGTGTGTTGGCATTAAATGAACTCCGTACTGAAACTGACTTAAAGCATTTATCCACTCAACCCAACTCATATAAGGAAAATGATTTATGTCCATCTCATCTTCTCTGTCAATCTTTCTACCCATTGATGGAGCATATATCGGTTTGTCAAATTCTTGTGCCACCATGTAGGAATCGAACCCACCATACCACCTAACCATATTACCACCAATAATTACAGCATCACCTGACTCACTTCGTGGTGAAATACCTAAACGCTCAGTTAACATCAGAGTTGGCATTTTATTAACTGGTTTGTTTGTCAACCCCTTATAATACTTCACATCTTTATTATTATGAGCGAATAACATATCAAATTCAGTAAGAGTATTATACCACCAAATTTGTTCTTCCATCTTATAGTCTTGAAAATACCAATGAGGACCTTCTTGCATTGATATGACTTTCTTACTTAATTTCTTTAAATCCCCAATCATATCAAATTGTAATAACTTATCTACATTAGTCTTTGGTAATGTTACTATTGCAAAATCAAAATGATTTTCACCAAAGTGTTGTAGAACTTGTGGTATTTGAAATATAGGAAAGTGTTCAGCTCCTAAAATATATTTAGTGGAGACATCATTCCTCATATTTGGATTATCTAATGAAACCTTACCTTGCCAACCACCCTCTGTGAACCAAGCTATCTTATAATTTTTTAAGTCCATCTAATCATCTCATTCATCTCGTAAGATGACATCTTTTCAGCACTTTTTGAATTATATGGTACTTCTAATCTATTAGTGCCTTCATTTACTTCAGACCGAATATGAATATCATTTCCCCTAACATAAGTGTAAGGTAATTCGTGTTCTGCTATTAAATCTTCGTTAGTTTTCTCTCCTGGTCTTTTACCCATAATCTCTACTTTATCAGAAATTACTTTAGCTAAATCTAACATATTCACACATTTCATCTTATACGAAGATATAAAACCACCACCATTAGCTTCTGTATATTTTATTGTTCTATTTATTAATTTTGCTGCATCATTTTGAGTAAACATTAACCTATTCATATTAGGGTCTGTAAGTTTAAGTGGTTTCCCCTTTGATTTTAACTGTAACCAAAATGGTAAAACTGAACCATTACTATGTGCGACATTAGCAAATCTACAAACTGAAAATCTATTATTATCAGTATTTGCATCTAAAAAACATTTTTCCATTAAAGATTTTGTATCTCCATAAACACTAGCGGATGAACAGGCTTTATCGGTGCTAATTGCAATAACGGTTGGAGTATTATTTCTAATTGCAGCATCTATAATATTAAGACTACCAACTAAGTTAACTCTACAAGTATGAATTGGTTGTCTTTCAGCTAAATCTATGTGTTTTACAGCTGCAGCGTGTATTACAATATCTGGTTTTACTTTTTCAAAAGCATTATAAACGGAAATCCTATCTTCAACATTACCTAAAATCTGATACGGAATCTTTGGAAACTCCTTATGTAATTCAACTTGTGAATTTTCATTTCTGCTAAAATTGTAGAAACTTATGTTTTCATTGTAATAAAGTCTTATAAAAGATTTACCAATGGTGCCTGAACCACCTATAATCAATACTCTTTTTCTAGAATTACCTGGTTTCATTGACTTAAAATCCTTATATCATTAGAAACCATATTTTTCACCATTTCATCAAATGTTGTCTTTGGTTTCCACCCTAACTTCTCTTTTGCTTTTGAAGAATCACCTCTTAGCACATCAACTTCCGCTGGTCTCATAAATCTGTCATCCTCACCAACATAATCTATCCAGTCCTCTATCCCTACACATTGAAAAGCTCTATCTAAAAATTCTCTAATACTATGTGCTTTACCTGTGGCTATCACATAATCATCTGGATTATCTTGTTGTAACATTAACCACATTGATTCCACGTAATCTGGTGCATATCCCCAATCTCGTTTAGCATCTAAGTTTCCTAATATTATTTTATCTTGTAAACCTAAATGTATTCTAGCAACACCATCTGAAATCTTTCTCGTCACAAATTCAATCCCTCTTCTCTCTGATTCGTGATTAAAAAGTATACCACTACAATTAAACATATCATAAGACTCTCTATAATTTTTAGTAATCCAATGTCCGTATAATTTTGCAACACCATAAGGTGAACGTGGATAAAAAGGTGTGGTTTCTTTCGCAGGATTTTCAACCATTCTCCCAAACATCTCTGATGTAGATGCTTGATAAAATCTTACATCTTTAATTTTAGATTCACGTAATGCCTCTAACACTCTTAGTGCACCTAAACCCGTCACATCTCCTGTTTGTTCTGGAGTATTCCAACTTTCACCTACGAATGATTGAGCCGCGAGATTATATACCTCGTGTGGGTTTGACTCTCTTATACATCTAACTAATGAATTTTGGTCTGTTAAGTCACCATTTAAGAAAGTAACCTTAGATTCGAGATGGCTTGTGTTTGTTCTATTTTTTGAAGATGACCTACGCTCCATTCCAAAAACTTCATATCCTTTATCTAAAAGGAAGTCAGCTAGATGACTACCATCCATACCATTTATACCTGTTATTAATGCTCTCTTCATTGTAACTCCTTTTCAAAATCATCATACTCATAAAACTTGTCTTTACCAGTAATCAAACGTTGAACATTTGCTTTTGATAATTGTAAAAACTTTTGAAAATTATCTACCTTTTTATTTATAAAAGCGTGAGGATTATTTTCATTCGCAACATAACATCTTTTTTGTGGGTGTCTTCTCGCATGAACGTGTAATACGTTTTTACAAATAAATTGTATAAACTGATTACCCAAAACTTTTTCACTCATTATCGATAAACCCTCATCATCGTTATAAATTAAACAAGAGGGAATATTTACACCACTCTTTATGAAGTCTGATGATAACACTAAACAAGCACCACTTATTTTAGGTTTCGTAATGTAGGTAAATTCAAACTCTTTAGCTTTAGCATTTATCTCATTCATCTTTTCTATTGATAATTGAGATTTCGCTTGATTTGGATTTAAATGTCCCTCATCATCATCGATAAACTCTAAGTGTTCATAATCTTTATGTACCAAAGGATCCCACGATGAATCCCACATTTTTCTATCTGAAAAACTTAACAAATATTTGTGTATGTTTTCTTTATTAGTGTATTCTGATAATGTTTCAATGACATGAAAAGCCTCTCTTGGAAAAAAACTATCTGTTTCCCCCCACATTACATAATCAACCTTTTTACAATAATTGTAATTCAAGTCTCTTCTATAATCTGCGTGGTAATAAAATTCATCATCTTCGTAAATTCTATAATTAACCTTAACATGACTTCTAAGCATGCCAACACCTGATAAAAACTTACTTTTTAGTTCATCTTTATCTATTTTTTCAGTATCTATCTTTTCTAATTTTTCTGAAAGATTGAAACATAAATCAACTATAACATTTTCTTTATTTTCAACAGTTTCCACTAAATTTACCATCCCATCGATAAAATCTTTGAACATTTCTATTTCAAAGAACATAACGTGAGTCCCTATGACATATCTATTTTTTAATGTTGTCAAATTACCATCCTTATCAACTCAAATGCTTCTGCATATTCCACACCAGCCTGAAAACCTCTATACTTAGCCATACTAAAAATGTAATCTTCACTAAAAAATTTTCTACTCGTTTGACTTTTATAACAATCAAAATGTCTTAATTTACTTTTTAGATTTGATTCACTAACTTCTACGAATACATCTGAATCGAATGTTCTATTATTCCACGGCATTTCATAACCAAATATAGTGGTTTTTTTAAATGCTCTAAAACACTCATCACGAATAACTTTGTGGTCTTGATGTGTATCGAATGAAGATGGACATAATACTAAATCATATTTAGTTCCATAAGCTTCTTCATAAAGAATATCTAATATTTGTTGTCTATTATAACCAAGTTCTCTAATTTGCATTTTATGTAAATCATATTCCAACATACCCTTTCTACTCCACTCAGTATTTAGTAAATCCATTGAATTTGCAAATTCACGTTCTACATTCTCACCTGGAGCTAAAGAAAAGGCGATAACCTTCACATCAGCTTCTTTAAATTTATGTAAGGTTGCAGCACATCCAATTTCAACGTCATCAGTATGTGCAGCTAGTGTTAATATTTTTTTAGGTTCTACTTTCATTCTTTATATTCTCCATAAAAATGATTATAAGCTTTTTTCATCCAATACTCAGTTAATGCGTTTTCTTTATTATTAGGTATACAATTAAACTGATATACCCAACCCACTTTCGTAAACGTTAAGTCATCATCAAGCACTTCTTTTCTAGCCATATCGTTCATATTAAATTCATAAGGTAGATGTGTCATCTCTATATTTTCAATATCTAACAACATATTTAAAGGTGTTTGTTCAGTACCAGTAAGAAACTTGTTTTGCATTTCTATTAGTAGTTTTGAATTTGAGTGATAAAAATCTGTGAGCTTTTTAGCAAAAGGTTTATGTGATTTATTAACTATCCAAAAACCACTATCGAAATAGTTCCATACATCTTTTGGCATATGATTTTTAAATACATACTTTGAATATGATTCTATACTTCTAAAAACCCAATCCCAACTACCATCAAATGTTACAACAGTAAATTTATTATCTGTCATTTCAAAAAAATTAGGACAATCTGGATGTACGATCGTGTCAGCATCTACTGACAATACCTGATTATATTCTATCCCATTGGATTCTAATAAATCAAATATATACCAACGTTGCCAACATATTCCCATCTCATCGTGGTTTATAAGTTCCTCTGTTAGTACAAATAACTCACAATCGTTTTTATCACACCAACGTTTCCAACTGTCTACTGAATATTTATATGGGTTAGAACGTGAACTTGAAAATCTTCCTTCTCTTCCCAAGTCCACGTTCATCATAAAGACTACATTTTTCATTAGTAATTCTCTGAGTAAGCCTTTTCATAGTAAGGAATGGTTTTTTTAATACCCTCTACCAACTCCGTCTCTAACTCATAATCTAAATGTTCTTTCATAGGTTCAGGATCTAATGTAATTTCAACGTGATGTTCACCTGGTCGCATATCAACGTAATTACGTTCAACTTTTCTACCCCAAGCCTCTTCAACAGCATCAATTATTTCATTGACAGAATTATTTCTATCAGCTCCAACGTGAAGAACTAGACCACCTAAGTCTTTTTTACTTGTCAATGCACGATAAAATGATTCTACAACATCACCCACATATATATATTCTGAACGTTGGTCTCCACTTCCATATATGTGAAATGGATTTCCCTTTAAAGTTTCCATTAGAATGGTTGGAATAACTTTCTGATAGTTATATGGAGCTTCTTTTGGGCCATCTAACCATCTTTCTCTCGCACCATAGATATTACCAAGCTTTAAACATACAGCTTCAACACCATAGTTTTTTGAAAATAGTTCTGCGAACTTCTCTACTGCAGCCTTTGTAATCTTATATGGATTTAACCAAGTAACGTCTGGTGTGGTTGGTATACATATTCGTTTGATATTATGTTTTTTAGCTAACTTCAACATCTTTACTGTTCCAACTACATTTGTTAAAGCAACTTGTTCAACATCATACATTGTGATTGTTTCACTCGTACCTAATACGGCAGCTAAGTGAATCATTCTATCTATATTATCATCCACAACTATTGATTCAAGTAAATCATCTTCTAAAACCGTACCCTTTACAAATCTAAAATTTGGGTTTTCTGAATGAACTTTAACTTCATCGCTTTCCCACAAATCTAAGACTGTAACTTTATGATTTTCTTCAATTAAACGGTCTACGATATTGCTACCAATAAAACCACTTCCACCTGTAATTAATACATTCATATTATAACTCCTATTTCATATAAGTATTAAGTTTTCTTTTCTAAATTAATTTTATTTTAAGTTTACAACGACACCCTCACGATCGTCAAAGACTAAACCGTGAGCACATATGTAACCATCATCTGCACCAATAAACTTATCAATCGTGAGTCCATATTCATTTATCTTATCGTATATGGCTCTTTTGATATCTTGTCTTGGATTTCCATAATCATCAAAAATAAATGTTGGATTATCTAGTTGTTTCATACACCTATCAAAATCAAATGCAAGAGCTTCATAAGTATGTCCAGCATCGATGTGTACCACATCAGCTTTTGGTAATGTAAAATTAGGATTATAAACATCTGCATTTATAAACTCCACATTATCGACATCTAAACATTTACTTTTCGCAACATTTAAATTCTCTTGTGACATCTCTACAGCTATTACCTTTCCAAAATGTTCCGCATATACTCTTGTTGTATTTCCTTGATGACATCCTAATTCCAAAAGAGTCATATCCTTGTAACGAGAGTCACTAAATACACTAGCGATATCTTCTTTAAACTTTTTTGTTGTTGCGTTTTTATTCGTATCTTTACTCTCAATAGGAACAAGTTTTTTTTCTTGATAGTTACCTTTGATATAATCCCAAACTTGTTTCATTAATTTGTCTCTTTGTGTTTTATCAAATCCACTAAACATCCAAACATAACCGTATTTAATAAAAAATGGTGTTTGGTCTTCATTTAATTGCCAATTATGACCTAGTATCTCTTTTCGATATAGGTGAGATAATCTATATGGTTTTGGAAAATAGGTTATCTCAATATTATTCTTCTGAGCTAAATAATTAAGTGGTGTTTGATCAGTTCCTCTTTTAACTGTTTTAGTTGATAGTTCAACAAACGTATCAGCATTTTTCATGTAAAATTCTTTAAATTCTTTGAAAAATTCTCTATGTGATTCATTAAAAACTGTAAACCCACTACAAAAGTATTTGCTTATATCTAACTCATAACCATTAAAAATATCTTTATATCCTTGAATACTCTCATAAATCCATCTCATATTATCATTTTCTAAACCAGCTGTAAATTTATCATCTGTTAATTGAAAAAAATCAGGACAATCCCAATGAGGTATTGAACAAGCATCTGCCATTGCAATTTGATTATATTTAATATTTTTTCTATCAAGGAAATCAAAAATATCAAACCACCTTTGTACTGTTACTCTATACTTCACAGTATCTTCAATCGATGGTTCATCATATATCACTAACTCATAACCATACTTATCACACCAAAACTGCCATGCTTGTTTTGCGTAATCCATCCATCCCCAACCACCGAACTTGTCCAATTGTTTTTCTTTTGGAACAACTATTGGTATTACAACTATATTATTTTGACTCATAATCTTTAATCTCTTTTTTAGTTACAACTGAAACTCCATGCTTTTGTACAACTATTTGTGTACACATTTGTGCGAAATCTATAGCTTTAATTATATCCTTTGTTCTAACATACTCTATAACTAATCCTGCTAAGAAAGTATCACCAGCACCTGATATGTCTTTAACTTGTACATCCTCAGTAGGATATATTTTATTTTGAAATGAACAACCCTCATTACCTTTAGTGATAATTGTCTTATTTAAGATTTCATTGTTATCAAAGAATTTAATGTTGTTCTCATACTCTAAGGAATTTATTTTAATGTATGTCGCAAAATTTATCCAATCACCTAACTCTTTTTTAGTATCTATAAAAACATTATCATTATTTTGACAAATATATTTTATATCATCCTCTGTCAAAAAACCCTTACAATAATCAGAAATAATTATCGCGTCAGCATATAAAGTATTTCCAAAGGTTTTAAAATTATTATCCACTACATCTAATTCTTCTTTTGTAATTCTATCACAATAATCATGTTCGTCAACTCTCAAAACTAATTGATTTGATTTCTTATCAACGTAACGTATTTTTTTAATACTATTTTTGTTCGTGATAGAAAATACGCTGACACCTAATGACTCAATATTATTAACAACATTTTTCGCCATTCCATCATTACTTACCTCTTTTAATGGATTTAATACTGGTACAGGTGCCTCGGGACTTAGTCTCGATATTTCACCATAAATAAATACGTCTTTACAACTATCTCCTATCACTAATATATTCACCAACTCACCTCCCAATCCTTAAAGTCAGATGCTAAACAATCTATTTTATAGTCTTTTCTACCACCAACTATATCCATTATCTTGTTGATAGCTGTATTTCTAATACCGTTTAATCCATGAGTTAAGTGTAGGTTACCATCTTTATCTCCTCTTCTAACCTTAGACTCGTTATGCCATATATGTAGATTCATTTGTGATAACACTATGATAGCTCTAACTATTTCACCCGTTATTTCACCTTGATGTTCTTTTATAATCAAATTAATGTCATGTACCATATCATCTATTTCTTTAGCGTAATTTTCTTTGTTCTCTGGTATGAAAACTTCTTTTAACTGATGTATGCTAAGTCTATCTATTAATTCACCTAAAGTTGGTAAGTATTTTCTTTTCTCCATTATAAATTCGTAAAGTTTCTGTTGTTATGTTTAATAATCATTTCGTACGCGTATTTTAACTCACTAATACCATTTTCTATCGTATACTGAGGTTTCCATCCCAACCCCTCAAGTTTTTTGTTTGATACCACATAATCTCTATTATCGAAATCAGTTTTGTAGTCATCCTCTTTAATCACTAAATTGTGGAAAAACTTTTTTATAGTTTGTGCTAACTCCATCTTACTAAGATTTGCATCAGATAATCCCACGTTAAAAACATCACCTTTCATTCTATCATAGTTTTCTATACAAAATAAAAACGTATTGGCGATATCTCTGACGTGTATATAATTTCTTTTAAAATGTGATTCGAACAATACCAAATAACCATCCACTATCGCTTTATGTACAAAGTCATTGACTAACAAATCTGTTCTCATCCTAGCTGACGCACCAAAAACTGTCGCTAGTCTTAAGCACACACCACTTTTATTGTTTAATATATAATCTTCTGCGTCACATTTAGTTACTGCATAATGTGATAGGGGATTAAACGGACTATCTTCAGTTATTATTTCAGAGGAACTACCATATTGACTGTTTGTATTTGGCATTATAAGTTTTTGTTCAGTCGTTAAATTATCAACGATACATTTTATTTGTTCAAAGTTTACTTTAGTCGCTAATTCCTTATTTTTATCACAAGCTGGGCCTCCGACTATCGCTGCTAAAGGTATAATCACATCATATGTAGGTAAGATGTGTCTTAAGAAATCAAAATTTGTTACATCTACATTCACAAACCTGAAATTTTTATTTGAACATAAGTGTAGTAACGATGTTTGTTTATACATTAAATTATCTAAAGCATCTACACTATAACCCTTGTCTAATAAAACCTCTGTTAAGGTGGAGCCTAAGTATCCAGCCGCACCTGTTATTAAAACTTTTACCATATTTTCAATTTTCCTAATATTATATCTTTAAACATTATCCAATCTGATAACTTAGCCATGATTGGATTATGAAATGCTGCTGGTTCATTCTTCTCAAAAAAATAATGTCCACTCCAAGCAAATGGATAAATTACAAAAGGAATAAGTGGTAAAAAATACCAATGTCCATGAGTAAATACATCTATTGTAAAAACTATCGTAAAAATTTGACCTATGAAATGTAAAAGCCTACATTTGGGATTTTGATGTAACGATAAATAATATGTATAGTACTCACTCAACTTCATTTAATAACCTAATTAAATTATCTATTTTATTTCTTTCTAATGATGGATAATTACCAACATACCAACTAAAATTATGTATATGTTCGATACGTGGAAATTTATCATAATCAATCATAAAATTTGATTTGAAGTATGGTTGTCTCATTTGATTTCCACCACCTGATAATCCTCGTCTAAACTCTATACCATTTTCATCCATCATGTTTTCAATCCTATCCCTCAGATTTAAATTATGTTCTTTCATTATGATAATAAATGCATAATTACACTGTCCATCCATTTCGAAATCAACCTGATATTTTTCAGAGTTCAGATTGTCAATAAAATATTGAAAATTATCAATTCTTATTTTATTATTTTCGTCTAATCTATTTAGTTGACATAACCCTAACATAGCGTTAATCTCTGTGCTTCTGAAATTGTGTGCTGGGCCAATGAAAATAAAATCCTCACTCAAATCCTTATTTTCATCCTTATATTTTTGGATTAGTTTTTCATCAGTAAATTCTCTTATCATTCCATGTGACCTCAATGACCTACACAATTGATAAAACTCATCATTATTAGTTGATATCATACCACCTTCAATCGTACTCATATGATGTGCGAAATAGAAACTAAAGTTACTAGCAAATCCTATTGAACCAACTTTTTTATTATCAAAAGTAACCCCATGTGATTCACATACATCCTCTATCAATAATATATCATTATCATCACATATTTGTAATAACCTATCTGATAAAGCGTTTACACCTAAAACGTGTGTTACGAATATAGCTCTTGTCGTATCAGTAATTGATTCCTCTAACATATCCAAATCGAATGATAGGTTTTTAAAATTTACATCAACAAATACTGGATTGAAATCCGCAAACAATACCGAATTAATATCTGAAATCCAAGTAAGAGGTGGTACGATTATATCTCCACCCTCAGGATACTTATATTTCAAAGCTAACATCGTTAATTCATTTGCAGATGTGCCAGAATTTACGAACACACTATGTTTTACACCTAACCACTCAGACCATTTTTTTTCAAATTCTATTACTTTTGGCCCGTTTGTTAGTCTTGGTATTGGTTCTTGTTTTAAAAAGTCTATAAGGCAATCTAAATCCTCTCGACTTATATTATCTGACATTAATGGTAGTTTTAAGTTTTTCATATAACCCTATCTTTGTATATAAATATATATTATGTTATCGAAATTCACAATTATTTTTCACCAATCGCGTTTAGTAATTGTCTCATCACAACCTTTTCTCCATATAATTCATTTAGTTTATTCCAAGCATACTCTACAA
>MDSZ01032852.1_pt1 | contig 13589 bp, 10 predicted proteins | sample 811201 | NCBI WGS metagenome assembly MDSZ01 (sample SAMN05326647, study PRJNA326480) | marine metagenome | isolation source: seawater | place: Indian Ocean: North | collected 2010
AGATTTAGATTATTAACGAATCACACTCTCTTAAGCTTTTGGGGCCATAGCTCAGTTGGTAGAGCACCTGCATGGCATGCAGGGGGTCAGCGGTTCGAGCCCGCTTGGCTCCATCAGGATTTTAGCTTGTTATACCAAATAGTCTGAATGATTTCTCACCATTTTACATGATGTATTTTTATGTCTAAATATTTACTAATATGCACGCTCTGAGCAACTCTGCGAGCAGTAACCCTTATCTATTAAAAAGATTTGGGTAACATAATTGCTTTATTTGCAAAATATCGTTTTACTTTTTAAGTGATTAGTTCTCCTAAAAAGTTTTAATATCAGCTAATCAATTAAATAAAATTTTTATATTAATTTTTTCATTCTTCCTAATCCTGATGCTCAATCCATTAAATTTGAAAATTTAATATATTTTTTTAGAGATTAATATATTGGTCTGTAAAGAATTCAAAAATTATGTTGTATTAATAATAGAAGTACATTTAGGATTTTAAATATGTAATTATTTAAATTGGCAATTATTTTTGCAAAAATTTAATAAAAAATTGTCAGAAATTATGGATACTATTAATTTAAAAGAAATTATAAAAGAATTACCAGAAGTTTATCAGCAGATCTACAGAGACTATGGATTAAATAACTATCTAGTAAATCAATTATTTTTGATTACTAACTCTAAAAGATATTTCCTAAGATCAAAAATTATTGATAATTTATGCGAAATTCTAAAGCAAAAAAAAGGTAGAAAATTAAAAATATTAGACTTAGGCTCTAGACAAGGTTTCTTTTCTTTTAAATTAGCAGAAAAGGGCCATGAATTAGTAGGAGTTGATTCTGGCCCAAACACTGAATTTTGTAATAATTTATGTACTAATTATCCAGATCTTAATGTTTCTTTTTTTGATGAAGATATTTATAAATTTATAGACTCTAATAATATTTCTTTTGATTTAGTTCTTGGCTTAAATATTTTTCATCACGCAATTTATTCACATGGTATTAATTTTGTAAGAAAATATATTTCAAAGTTAATTTTGCAATCAGAAGTATTTATTTTTGAGCTAGCTTTAAAAGAAGAGAATGCATACTGGTCAAGTTCACTGCCCAATAATCCATTAGATTTACTGAATTCTTTTAAATATAATAAAATTTTATCTGAATTTCAAATAAATAATAGTGGTATTAAAAGACCACTTATTTTTTCAAGCAATAAGTTTTTATTTGAAAATGAAAAATTATATGATGTTAAAGAATCTCTCCCAAGTAAAGATCAAAAAGAAAAAGATAATCTCTTAAAAAACAATTTAATAAATTATGAGTATGAGAATAATAAACTAAAAGATAATATGAATTCAAAAAATAATGAATATCTTGAAAAGATTAATACTTTGGAATTAGATATTAAAAAATTAAATAAAAATATAAGTAGAATAAATGACTTAGAAAAAACTATTAGTGAACAAAATGAAAAATATATAATTATTTGTGAAAAAAATAAAATACTAAAAGATAAAATATTCAATTATAAAATTCAAAATAAAAAACTTATTGATAATCAAAAAAAGAAAAAATATAATATAAAATTTTTTAAAAAATATATTTTTAAGATTTTTTATAAATTGAATACTCTTTTTAATCGTGAATCATTGATACTTGCAGATCCAATAAAATACTTTGGCAGAATCTTAAAAAAACTTTTATTTAAAATAAGACTAAAAATTTTTTTTCAAAGAAAGAAATAAAAAGGTTTAATTTGATTGATTACTTTATTTAATTTTTAGTCATAATCAAATTTGTTTCTAATCCCATTGATTCTATATAGTCAATAATTTCATCTGTGCTCAAAGGCCTTTGGGGATTTGATACAAATGCTTTTCTTTCGAATAAATCGAGTATTTTTGAAAATCTATATAAGCTAAAAATATTATTAGCTAGGGGGATTATTTCCATAACACATGCAAATATATTGTTATTCCATATTTCTAATGGGAGAGAAGTTGCGATAGAGATATCATTACCTTGAGTATCAGATTTAAAAAATATATTGTTACCACTTTCAATCCATTTCTTTGATTCTTTTTGTATACTTTCAATCTTAATTAATTCTTGTTCAACTTTATTTTTTCCTTCGTATTTCACTCCTTCCTCAGTAGATAAATAACCGAATAACTGATCACTATTCATAGTACTATAATTCCCTATATTATAAGGATCCTTATAAAGATTAATTTCTTCACTTTTATTGCCTAATCCGTAATGAAAACTTTTTACTTTGTCCGAAAATGATAAGTTTCTGTTTAGAATAATAAAATTTTCTATAGAGGGTTCATAACAAAAAACTTGATTAATTTTATTATCAAATCTACCTAGAATTTGTCTTGATATGAGTCCAATATTTGCCCCAATATCTACAAACTCTATTTTTTCAAACTTTGATTTTTGTAATGCACTATCAAAGAAATTTATAGTTTCTATATCCCATTGATTATTTTCAATTACACTTCTAAAAATTACATCATCAGGTCTTAAAAAGAGTGAATTATTTTTGGCTTCTCCTGCTACTAAAGGCGAATTATCATTTGGAGCGAATTCAATAGATTTTATATTATTTTTTGATGCAAATTCAGTCAAAAGACGATAATTGTTTTCCAAGACTTTAAATACAATTTTCTATATATTACTCTATGGTCAACTATATTAATATTTCTTGAAACTTAAATATTTATTGAATATTTTGAATATTTAATAAATATAACTATTTTTTAAATCTTCTTCATTATTAAGGTGGTTTCTGGACCTGCTTCTTTAATGTAGTTAATTATTTCGTCTGAATTAAGTTGCTCTTTAGGATTACACAAAAAAGATTTACGTTTGTATAGGTCTAATATCTTTGAAAACTTTGAATAATCTAATGTATTTTCAAAAGGCATTAGTTGCAGAGCTGTTGCATATATATTATTTTCCCAAATTTCAAAAGGTATTAAACTAGCTAATGTAATATCCATTCCTTGTGTTTTGGATTTTAAGAAAATATTATTACTACTTTCTATCCATCTTTTAGATTCAATTGTAATATTTTTGATTTGAACCATTTCATTTTTTAATTTTTCTCCTTTTTTTAGATAACCAAATAATAGTTTTTCATTTTTAATACTATAGTTACCGGCATTAAATGGGTCTTTATAAAGTTGGACTTCAGCATCCTTCTTTCCTAAACCATAATTCATTAATATGATCTTATTGGAAAAAATAAGATTGTAGTTAATAAATTGGAAATTATCTATTGATGGCTCGTAGCAATAAACCTTATCTAAATTATTGTCAATTCTTCCCAGTATTTGTCTTGATATGAGACCAATGTTGGCACCAATATCTATAAAACTTACGTCTTTTAAAGATGAATTATCCATTGCATTTTCAAAGAAATTTATAAGATCTAGATCCCAAGAGTTTTCATTCTCTACGATATCTGAAACTAAATCTCCTTTCCTGAGATAAACTGGATAATTCTTTGAGACTCCCAAACTTAATGATGAATTATATTCTGGAAATATCTTTTTAAATTTAATTTTTTTATAATTTTCTTCATTGTTATTCTTATCATTAGATACAAAATCATTCTTTATTTGTTCATATAATAAATTGCTTTCTTCCGCCATCCTTTTGGAGGTAAACTTTTCATTAAAAATTCTAATACTTTCTTCTCCCATTTCTTCTCTTATATTTTTATTTTCCGCAATCATCATAATAGCTTCAGCAAGTTTATCGGGATTCCCAGGTGGAATTAAAATACCATTCTTGTTATGAGAAATAATTTCTGGCATACCGCCCGCTTGGGTCCCAATTACAGGTTTTGCATATCTCATCGCTTCAAGAAATATTAGACCAAAGGATTCAAATTTACTTGGAGCCACAAAAATATCACAGTTTTTATACGCTTCTTCTAAGGTTTCTTGATCTACCTTACCTTCAAATAAAACACTATATCGGAATTTCTTATTTTTAACGCTTTTATAAAAAATATCTTCGAAAGTCCTTCCATCATTATCAATTAATTTTTCACCAATTATTCTGAATTTAATATCAGGTAAATCCTTTAATACTTTAGGTATTGCTTCTATTAAAGTATCAATTCCTTTTCTTAATTCTAATCTTCCTACAAATAAAACCTCTAAAGGAGAATCGCTTTCTTTTTTAGCACCAAAATCTACTTTATCTATACCATGGTAGATAACCTTTGTTTGATTTATTGGCATTTTGATACCATATCTATTTTCTAATTCATCTATAACGGCTTTACTATTAGCTCTTATTCCATCAGAATTAGTCATCATACATGCTTCTAATTTCATTAGAGGATTAAGATGATTATCTACCCATTCTTTTGGCAAAGAACTCTTAGGATAATAATCGAGCCATTGTGCTCTACATGTATGAAGACTTGTAATTAATGGCCATTTATTCTCTACCAAAAATGCTGAACCTTCACAATCCCAAATCGGAGCTTCAACAATATCTATTTCATGATGGGAATTAATTCTTTTTGCCTCTTTTAGAGCTGTTTCTGACCAGGCCCATAAATCTGCTGGGAAATTATTGTATGTAGCCCAGAGTGGTCTATTATCTTCCTTTTTAATTAAGATCCTATGAATCCAAACTCCGTTTTCCCAATCAACTCTGCATATATCTTGACTTTCTGAGATAACATGTACGTTATGCCCTTGCTTAGCTAGGGATTCTGCTAGGTGGTTAGTGAATGTTGCAATACCTCCATAACTATAGGGTTTAAAATATCTAGAAATTAGAATTATATTTTTTGAATCTGAATTTTTTAAAGCTTGAAATTTTTTAAAAGGCATTGAATATTTTTCAATCTTGGTTGGAGTTATCATATCTATTGCCCTTTGCCCTTCTTCACCTCTTCTTATCCCAACTTCCAAAGCCCTTTTATAGTCTTTATTAAATTTATTTACATTTTCGATAGTAAGGTTCCCATTTGAAAAATGGTGATCAACGTCTTCTTTTTGATTTTCTATTAAGAAATTTCTTTTATCAAGAATTTTTTCTGGGGAGTTAAATTCAGATGCATGTTTTATTTGAAAATAAATTTTATTTTTTATAATTGGATATCTCTCTTTAAAAACTGAATTATGACTTCTCATGAAACTAGGAGCGAACTTATGATGAACAAAAGCACATGGAAGTTGAGCAATTTTATATCCTGCATCAACAATTCTTACAAGTAAATCAGTTTCATCTAAAAAGTATTCGTATTCTTCATCAAAACCTTTTACTTCCAATAATGCAGATTTTCTAAATGAACAATTACATCCTAAAAGATGAGGATAAAACCAGCTTTTGGGAAAAGAATATTGAGGTGTAGCTTCTTCAGAAGAATATCCATCACCCCATCTATCAAGAAACTCAAAAGTTTTTTGATAGTCATAACCAGTTTGGTTAAAAACAAAACCTCCAGCTGCTCCTACATTGGGATCTTGGTATGCTTTCGCAAGATCTTTTAACCATTCGGGTTCAGGAATAGCATCATCATCTATAAAAGCTACAATATCTCCAGCTGCTCCGCATATGCCAATATTTCTTGATATCGATAGGTTTTTTAATTCGCAATTTAAAATTTTTATTTTGTGTTGCCAATCTTTTAAAAGAGTTTCAGTTGAGTCTTTTGAGGGTCCATTAACAACAATAACTTCAAAGTTGCCTTTATAATCTAACCACCTAAAACTTTCTAATGTATCCTTAAGCTTTGATGCTCTATCAAGAGTATTTACAACTATTGAAAAAGAGGGGTAATTCATTTAAATTTTAATCTAAATTAATTAATCTTACCTGTAAACAAGTGTGTATAAAGATATTATTATATCGAATATACTTCTTGTCGGAATTTATAAAAAAGTAAAGTTATTTTTCATAATTCACAAAATCTTTTTCAGCTTTTAATTTATTTATCTCATCACTAAGATTAGTTAATTGTCTCTTGTATTCTCTTAAAGCAATTGGTGTTGAAATTATGAGATTATCTATTTCTTTTTTTACGGCAAATTTATCATTAATTAACTCTTCTTTAAGAAGAAAATAGCGTTCAACAAAAGGAAGATAATATATTTTCTTAGCAACTTTATGTAAAATAATTTTAATTTTATTTTTATCTGCATCATTAAATCTTATTATCGCAATAATGATTTTTAATGTCTGGTAAAAGAATCTTGGCAATTTGAATATTATTCTTGCAGTTTTTTTTAAAGTTAATATTGTTAAATTTATTGAATTGAAAGTAAATTTTGCTACAAACTTAATTTTATTTCCAATGAAGGGCAAATTAAAAATTTTTTTTGAAATTTTTAGGATTATTTTGCTCATATTTAATTAAGATCTTTTCACAATAAGATATCACAAAAAGAGCACTTTGATATAAATAATTATCTTATTTTTGATGTTAGAAAAATTTTAATTTCGATTTCAAAAAGTAATTTCTGAAATTTAATATCTTTTAAATTAAAAATGAAGTATTGAATTAAATAGAAATTGTTTATAAATTTAGGTTTAAAAGATTTTCTTCGCAAAGCTTTGAGATTATTTTATCAGATACTTTTTGCCAGGAATAATTTTTTGCATTTTTGATTGCATTTTTCGAAAGTTCATATCTTATATTTTTATCTCTTATTATTTTATTTAATTTATCATAAATTGAATTTGGAGAGTTAGGATCAACATATAATGCCCCATCTTTTGCAACTTCAGGCATTGATGATTTATTGGAAACAATTACAGGTACCCCTAATGAATGAGCTTCAATGATTGGAAGTCCAAAACCCTCAAATAAGGAGGCATATAGTAAGCAATAAGCATTTTTAAAAAGTGCTTTTAAATAATTATCATCTTGGTAACTTTTTATATGAACATTATTAGATATCCCCAAAGATATTATTTCTTTATCTAAATTGATTTTACCCCAACCTTTATTTCCTACAATAACTAAGGGAAATTTTTCTCTATATTTTTTTTGTAACATTGCATAACCTCTCAACATATTTATGTAATTTTTCCTTGGTTCGATTGTTCCTACGCAAAGTATAAAGTTATTAAAAGGTAAATTTTTTATTGAAACATTTTTTGCGTCAGTGAGTGATGATGCTAAAGGTACAATATTAGTTTTTTCTATATAAACTGGAAAATATTTTTTAATATCTTGGTATGTAGCTAATGATGGACATAGTATCAATTCTGATCTTTTAATAGCATTTGGGACAAAAAATTTATCTGCCATCAAACCAAATTTACTCATTGTTTGAGGCATCCTTTTATAAACCAAATCATGAACAAAAATTATTTTATATAATTTTTTATTTAGCCCAAAGATAGGTAATCGTGATGTGGTTGAAAATAATACCTTAGTTTGTTTAAATTTTTTATTATAGATAGCAATAAAAAAATATTGGAAAAGATTTATAAATTTTTGAAAAGATGATCTTGAATTTCTTTCATTAATACTTACTTCCTCTTGAAAAATATTTTTATTTTCTTTAAGAACTTTTGATATATGAAAACCAACTTTGCCAATACCTGTATATTTATTTTTTTTATTTGGAATAAAAAATAGAATATCAATCATTATTTGTAGAAAATAATTTTTAAAATTTATGTTTTTTTTACATTAAGTTATTTTTAAGATTTGGCTAATTAAGAGTAACCTTTTGGATTATTTTTTTGCCATCTCCAAGTATCTTTACACATTTTGTTTAAATTTAGTTTTGCCTCCCAGTTTAATAAATCCTTTGCTTTTGACGGGTTAGCATAATTGCAATCAATATCTCCTTTTCTTCTACCCTTAATTTCATATGGAATGTTTTTACCAGAAACATTACTAAATGAGTTTAATACTTGCAGTACAGAATATCCTTTACCCGTGCCTAGGTTTATTTCAGATAAACCTAAATTATTTAATTTTTGTAGAGCCTTTATATGGCCTTTTGCTAAATCAATGACATGTATGTAATCTCTAACACCTGTACCATCGATTGTTTCATAATCGTTTCCATATATATATAGCTTGTCCCTTTTGCCAACTGCTACTTGTGAAATGTAAGGCATTAAATTATTTGGAATACCCTTAGGATCCTCTCCAATTTCACCACTTTCATGAGCACCAACTGGATTAAAATATCTTAATATACAAATTCTCCAGTTTTTATCACATTTATAAACATCTTTCAAGATATTCTCTATAGATAATTTTGTTTTCCCATAAACATTTTCAGGGTTAAGTGCATGATTTTCAGTAATTGGTAAACTATTTGGCTTGCCATAAACAGTAGCAGATGAGCTAAAGATAAATTTTTTTAGATCAACTGATTGCATAGCATTTAATAAACTAATAAATCCTCCAACATTATTTTTGTAGTAAAATATTGGATTTTCTTCTGATTCCCCAACACTTTTTGAACCTGCAAAATGCATTACAGCAGAACAACTATATTTAGAAATTATCTTAATTAAAAGCTTTGTATCTTCTAAATCTCCTTCTATAAAAATAATTTTTTTATTAGTTATTTTTTCAATTCTTTTGAAAATTTCTCGGTGACTATTTGAAAAATTATCAATAACTATTGGATTATAGTTTGAATTGATTAGTTCTAAGCACGCATGACTGCCTATGTAACCTGCCCCTCCAGTAACTAATATATTTTTTTCCATAATCTAATTAATACTCAACAAGTATAACTAATCCTCTTATTGATATAAGAATTAAAAAAAAAAGTTAAAATTTCTTCAACTATAAATACCTTATTGAAAAAACAAAGACTGATAACCCTGTAATTTTATCTATTTTATAAAAGTGATGTCTATATATTAAAATGAAGAAAATTTTAAGTAAGATATATGATCAAGCTAGAGAATGTCAATTTATCTATACCTGTTTATACCAACGAAACTAGGATGTTTAAAAGAGCGCTTATAAGTTCAGTTACAGGAGGTTTAATAAGCCGAGATTCATCTGAACTGACTTTTATAAAAGCTATAAATAATGTAAATTGTACTATTGAAAGAGGAGATAGAGTTGCCTTAATAGGCCATAACGGATCAGGTAAGACAACTTTTTTAAAACTTATTTCTGGTATTTATACTCAAACTTCAGGAAAAATTAAAAGAGATATTAAAGTTTACCCAATGATAAGTAAAGGTTTTCTAACAAGTCCGGAATTGAGTGGTTATGTAGCGGTAAGAACTTTTTATTTGATGGTTAAAAATTCTAAAAAAGGTTTTAGTGAATATCTTGAAAAGATTATAGAATTTTCGGGGATTGGTGATTTCATATATCTCCCAATTAAGACTTATAGTGAGGGAATGACTTCTCGACTTCTTTTTACAATTCTTACTTCTTTCAATCATGAATGTTTAGCATTAGATGAAGGTTTTGGAGCAGGGGATAGTAGCTTTTATCATAAAGCAGAAGATAGAATGAATAGCTTTATTGAAGGAGCAGGAACTTTAATTTTTGCATCTCATTCGGTAGATCTTTTAAACAGATTTTGTAAAAGGGGATTGGTTTTTGATAAAGGAAGTATTATATTTGACGGATCTTTAAAAAATGCACTAGAGGTTTATCATGCTCAATGAGATTTTTGAAGGATTAGATTATTCTTGGAAAACTAAAAGAGTATGGTGGTATTCAGCTATTTCGAAATCAAGAGCTAGATTCGCAAGAACTCTAATAGGTGGCTTTTGGTTAGGAATTTCAAATTTGCTATCAATAGCGGCATTGTCTTTTGTCTATGGAGCTGTTTTTAAGATTACAAACTTTAATGTTTTTGTAGTTTATTTAGGTTTAGGTTTGGTTTTTTGGAATGTAGTTGCAAATTCTTTTCAGCTCGCCCCTTATCTTTTTGAATCTTACTCTGCACAAATATTAAATACTAATACAAATTACATCTTTTATACATTTGAGGAATGGGCTTTTCAAATACAAACTTTTTTTCAGTCATTAGTGTTGGTTCTTATAGGGTTGAGTTTTTATCAACCTAGTTTGATAGTTAATTTATTATCAGTAGGACTTTTACCATTAATTAACCTATTAGTTTTTATTTATTGGTTTCCTGTTATTGTTGCAATCCTAGGAATCCGATATAAAGATTTCAATCAATTAATACCAATTTTTTGTCAATTAATTTTTTTACTTTCTCCTTTTTTATACGAGAAAAAAAATCTTGGATCGTTATCCTGGACCGCTGATTTAAATCCTTTATATCAGGTGGTAGCCTCATTAAGAGATACTTTAATATCTGGTCAAATTTCATATAGTCTTTTGATAAGTATTTTTATTATGAATATATTTGGCTTATGTTTTTCTCTGACACTTTTAAACAGGATAAAGAAAAGATTACCTTTCCTTATTTAAGATAAGGAGTTTAATATTTATATTTTAATGAGATAAACGGTGGGTTTATTATGTAAAGTAATAATTTGATTAATAAGTAAAAATAAAAGCTGATGAATTGCTTTAATAAAATTATGCAATTTATCCTAAATGTTAATATTAATATACCGCACTAATAAACAATAATGAAATCAGGATCCAGTGAAATTTTGGTCCCTATTATTTTATCGGGTGGCAGCGGTACAAGATTATGGCCATTATCAAGATCGTCTTATCCCAAACAATTTGTATCTCTTCATGGGAATAGTAAACTTTCTTTATTGCAACAAACTATTAAAAGAATTGAACATTATGAAAATATAACTTCCCCAGTAATTATTTGCAATCAAGAGCATAGGTTTTTAGTTGCTGAACAGTCCAAACAAATTAACGTTAAACCAAAAGATATTATTCTTGAGCCATTTGGAAAGAATACAGCCCCTGCGATATTAGCAGCAGCAATAAGAGTTTTTGAGGAGCATGAAAATGCTAATTTACTAGTGCTTTCTTCTGATCACATAATTACAAATGAAGATCAGTTTCTAGATGCAGTTAAAAAAGGGATGAATTTTTCCATGAATGGTAATGTAGTTCTTTTTGGAGTAATACCTAGTAGTCCTGAAACTGGCTACGGATACATTCAAGTTGATCAAAACGCAAATTTAAAGAATTTGGAAGGAAAAAAAATTATTAAATTTATTGAAAAACCTAATTTAGAAAATGCAACTGAATTTATTAAAGATGAAAAATATTTGTGGAATAGCGGGATATTTATGTTTAAAGCAAAAACAATAATCGAGGAAATGAAAAAGTATGCTTTAAAAACTTATGAATCAGCAAAAAAGTCTTACGAAAAGAAAGTCCTAGATCTTGATTTCCTCAGGTTAGATGGACTGGAGTTCAAAAAATGCGAAAACTTATCTATTGATAATGCAATAATGGAAAAAACTAATTTAGGAATTGTTTTACCTCTTGATAAGGGTTGGAGCGATATAGGTAGTTGGCTATCTCTGTGGAAAAGCTCACAAAAAGACAATTATTCTAATTTCATAAGTGGGAAGGTTTTTTCGGAGGAGAGTAAAAATTGTTATTTAAGAAGTGAGAACAGATTGATTGTCGCGATGGGTTTAGAAAATACAGTAGTAGTTGAGACAGATGATGTGGTTTTTGTTGGTGATATAAATAAGTCACAGGAAGTAAAAAAAATTGTAAATGAATTAAGACGAAAAAAATTTCCTGAAAGTGACTCTCATAGTATCGTTTTCCGTCCATGGGGAAACTATAAATCAATGCTTCAAGGACATAGATGGCAAGTAAAAATTATCTCTGTTAAACCAGGTCAATCTTTGTCTCTGCAGATGCATCATCATAGAGCAGAACATTGGGTGGTAGTTAAAGGAACTGCTAGTGTAGAAATAGATGGTAAACATAAACTAATAAGTGAGAATCAGAGTGTTCATATACCTATAGGTAGTAAACATAGATTAAGCAACCCTGGTAAAATGACATTGGAATTAATAGAGGTTCAAAGTGGACCTTATTTAGATGAAGATGATATTGTTAGGTTTAATGATATATATGGTCGTAAATAATTTCTGAATAGTTGATCAGTTTAAATAGATAGATTTTTATTTTTTAATAGCTCTGAATAAATATCAAAGTATATATTGGCTTGTCTTTCGGCATTGAATAATTTTTTTGATCTTAATTTTGCATTTTCCCCAAATCTCTTTGCCATTATTGGGTTTTCTAATAATCTTAACATTGCTTCTTTTAAACTTTTTGAATCGCCAGGAGTAACGACTATACCAGTTTCATCATGTTTATTGATAAAAGATGTACCTGTTCCTATTTCACAGGAGATTAATGGTTTCCCCATTGATGCTGCTTCTAATAATGCTATACCAAAAGCTTCGGCTCTTAGATTTGAGGGGAAAACAAAACCAAAACATAATTTTAATAATGCACATTTATCCTCATGAGATACTGCGCCTAAAAATTTTACATTTGATATTTTTTGGAGCTTCGCATATTTCATTAATTTTTTATTACTGCCCATATTACCAGCTAAAACTAATTTAATAGTTGTATTTTTTATTGCTTCTAATGCAATATTTAAACCCTTATAGTATCTTTGAGATCCAATAAATAAAAAGAAATTATTTCCTAATTTATTTTCCCAAAACTTTAATCTATCTTCATTTAATTCTTCATACTCACTTTCGCAAATCCCGATTGGAACAATTTCTACTTTGGAAGCATATTTTTGGAGTGTTCTGCTTGTTGCAAAATAGTTAGGAGAAGTTGTAATTATTTTTTTCGCATTTTTCAAGAAATAATTCTTAATTGGCTTATAAAAAATTTCAATATTTTTTTGCCTAAGAATATCAGAGTGATAGGTAACTATATAAGGTTTTTTTGTTAAACTAAAAATTTGTAAAATGTCCCCAAATGGATGTGGGTAGTGATGGTGAATAATATCTGCTTGAGATGCTAACTTTTTAAACTTAAAAAAGGAATCAATAGAAAACCCTGTACTCCCAATGTAAAACAATTCTTTAGCTTGATGAACATCATAACCTTCTAATTTTATTATTTCTTTTGATGGATTTTTGCTAAGAGATAGAACATTGTTTTTAACTTCATATTTATAAATTGATTTGCATAAACTATCTATAAATTTTTCAATACCTCCAATACTCTCAGGAAGTGATCTTTTGAATACATGTAATATTTTCATATTTAGCTTGAAAAATTTTTCTAAAAGTTTTTTCTGAATAGATAGGACATAAGAAAAATTCTACAAAATTTATTTTACTACATTATTGATTTTTTTCGGTATTAATCAAAAGTTTCTCCGTAACCATCGAAATTAAAACTATTTATTTTAAAAGTTAAACCACCAGTCTTTGTTTCGGAATTATAATAACCTGCTAAGTTATAAGCTCTTCTATTCCATGATATTTCATATATAGAGTTGTAGAAAGTTTTATACTTATTTGAATTAACATCGAGGTTATATTCTGTTGAGTATTTTAAAGCTAAAGGTCCTATAAATTGTTGCTTAATATTTAATTCTATCCCGTGATTATCTGTAGACTGGTCAAATTCAAAAGGACTATTTCCCTTGGAAATCACGGTTTTAGGC